>Ga0302308_10000668_pt1 | contig 29573 bp, 20 predicted proteins | sample III_Palsa_E3_3_FD_200531 | JGI IMG/M metagenome (GOLD analysis project Ga0302308, IMG submission 200531) | Peat permafrost microbial communities from Stordalen Mire near Abisko, Sweden - III_Palsa_E3_3 | ecosystem: Environmental > Terrestrial > Soil > Palsa > Peat permafrost | place: Sweden...
CAGTTCAGGCACAATTTGATAGCCTCTTGTTCTGGATATTATCTCTCGTCTCCCTACTAGCTGTCGGCCCGGCTAGACTGGAAACCATGCCTGCATTGGACCCGACCTTAACTGCGGCACCTGAACGAACTTGCCCAAAACGCCGTTTATGAGGAACCACGATTCCTCAAGACGATCCGAGAGGGCGTTCGATGAGTGCATTGGCCTGTTGGCGTCAACTGAGAACGGAAGCTCGCGTTAGCCATCGCCCTGTTCATTCATGGACACCCTCCACCGAAACCGGACACCGAATCCACCTCCTGTTGCGCCTGCGAAATCTCGTAACCTGTTTTGTTCTCACCAAGTTGCATCAAAGCATACTTTGGCCCCCGAATTGCTCTTCGTTCCATGCAGATCTGCCGTAACTCGGAGGCCGACATGACCACCCTGCTCCAGGACCTGCGACTTGCCCTACGCCAACTGCGCAAGTCTCCCGGCTTCACCGTCACTGCCATATTGACACTGACGTTAGCCGTCGGCGCTAACGCAGTCGTCTTCGGCGTATTGAACGCGCTCATCTTGCGTCCGCTGAATGTGCCTCACGCAGAGAGCCTTTTCCTCATCCAACATGGGGGCGATTCTTATCCCGATTATCTCGATCTTCGCCAGCGCAATCACAGCTTCGAAGATATGGCTGTTTTTGCTATCCGTCAGTCAGGGCTGGATACGGGTAAAGATCCTTCCAATGTCTGGCAGTACGAGACCAGCGGAAACTACTTCGACGTTTTGCGTATTCAGCCTTATATTGGCCGTTTCTTCCACGCTTCCGACGAGCACGGCCCAAACAGCGCGCCCTATGTCGTGCTTTCCTACCCTTATTGGCACAACCACTTCAGAGATGATCCCGGCGTCGTGGGCCGCGTTGTTCGGCTCAACAAGCATCCATTCACCATCCTTGGCGTCGCGCCTCCAGGCTTCCAAGGGACCATCTTGTTCTTCGCTTCGGACATCTTCGTACCCATCGTGAACCATGAGCAGTTATCCGGCGAAAAGCTCTTAGACGCGCGCGAAAGCCATTGGATCTTTGAAACCGTGGGACATCTGAAGCCCGGAGTGACGCCGGCCCGGGCCGCCGCCGATCTCAGCTCCGTGGACTCGTATCTGAAAAGAACCTATCCCAAAGAAGAAGGGAATGACCCTTATACGCTGGCGCGGGCTGGGCTTCATGGCGACTATCTGAACGGGCCCACGCGGGCATTCCTCACCGGATTGATGCTGCTTTCGGCTCTAATATTGTTGGCGGCCTGTGCCAACCTGGGTAACCTGTTTGCGGCGCGCGCCGCCGACCGTTCTCGTGAAGTGGCATTGCGCCTGGCTCTTGGTTCGAGCCGCACTCGCATTTTGCGCCAGCTGTTCACCGAGTCCTTGCTGCTTTCGCTCGCTGGAGGCGTAGCGGGACTTATCGCAAGCATTCTGCTTTTGCGTCGGCTAAGCGTTTGGCAGCCATTTCCGCGGTTCCCCCTCCATGTGCCGGTAAGTCCGGACGCTAACGTTTATTTGCTGGCCTTGGTCTTGGCGTTGGTCAGCGGAGTTCTCTCCGGAATTGTTCCGGTACGCCAGATTCTCCGAACCAATCCGTACGAGATCGTCAAAGCCGGTTCGACAGGCGCGTTCGGGCGCCGCGTTACCTTGCGCGACGTATTGCTTGTCGTCCAAATTGCGATCTGCGCCGTGCTGGTCACTTCCTCGTTGGTTGCTGTGCGCGGACTCATGCGCTCCATGCACAGCAGCTTCGGCTTTGACCCGCGCAACGCGATGTTGGTCGATACCGATCTGGCGACAGCGGGCTACACCGGCGAACGAGTACCAGCAATGCAACGGCGCATGATCGATGCCGTCCAGGCGATTCCTGGCGTGGACTCCGTGGGATCGGTGAACTGGCCACCGCTAGAACCTCCAGGTGGTTGGCAAGGGATCGTTTATAGGGACACAACCGGGGACCTGAGCCCATCCAATGCCGCGGCCAACCCTTATATGTACAACGTATCTCCAGATTACTTCCGCGCATCCGGAACATCGTTATTGGCGGGCAGAGCCTTTACATGGCATGACGACGCGAACGCCCCGCGCGTGGCAGTGGTGAATCGGGAGTTTGCAAGAAGGATACTTGGCTCGATTCCGGACGCTGTCGGCCAGTATTTCAAGTTGCGCGATGGTACGCGCGTCCGGGTAGTGGGTCTGGTTGAAGACGGAAAGTACCTCAATCTCACCGAAAAGCAGCAGCCCTCAATGTTCTTCCCCCTGCTGCAGTCGCCGGCGAGTTGGACATGGCTGGCGGTACGCTCGAGCCGCGACCCACAGCAACTTGCTGCGGCCATACGAAGTGCGATCCGGGATATCGACCCTGAGATCGTACTATCGATTAGCCCGTGGACAACAGAAATGGGTGGAACGTTGTCCCCTCGCGCATGGCCACCGTATCCCTCGGCGTGCTCGGCATGATGGGCGCGATGCTATCGATTACCGGCATCTTTGGAATGGCCGCCTACTCGGTGAGCAAGCGGCTGCGGGAGTTGGGAATTCGGATCGCCCTGGGCGCGCAACATAAAGAAGTGTTGCAGGCAGCATTAGGACGAGCTCTTAAATTGCTCGCCGTTGGTTCAGCGGCAGGTTTGGTGCTGGGAGTTTTGGCGAGCCGTGTGCTGGCTTCGATCGTGTATCAGGCAACTCCCCGCGATCCGCTGGTCCTCGCCGGTGTCGTTCTGGCGATGCTGCTGCTGGGACTAGTTGCCACGTGGATTCCTGCGCAACGCGCACTCGGAGTCAATCCTCTGATCCTGCTGCGGGAGGAGTGAGTCGGTTTCGCATCGAAGTTGCCGCACACCAGGTTTTCTCGGCCCGTGAGCCATCCCATCTCGGGCAAGGAACCGCGCTCCGCATCTTCAGTTGGCGCTAAATCGCCGAGTCACTCATCGACCTTCATACAAGCTCATCTTCCAATTACGCCAGGCATCGAGAAACTTCGCCGAAGTGCCGCTAAAGTCGGGTTTTCAGGCAGTCGGCGAATGGACTGCGGAACGCTAGGAATTCCGCATTGATCGCAGTTCACTCTTGGAACCTGTTACCGCCGTTTGAGTTCTCCCCACAACCAGACAGTTCGGCGCGACTCCCTTGGGTCATGTTTTGGTACGTACGTAAGCCCAAGGTTGAAAGTATTTGCTTTGGAATCGGAGTAATCCACAAACCCGGCGAATCCAAAGCTGCCTCCGTCTCCGGCGGGTATCTCCTGGGTGAAGGCCGACCCAGAGACCTTACTACTACAGTCAGAGTTCGCCGTCCTAGCGAACACTCCCACAAAAGGTTCCGACGTGCCTGTCATAGTTATTTTGACGCTTATAGGCACGCAGTGCTGCAACCCGCGATCCTGTAGAGAGGTAGATATAAGGTTTCCCTGGGCAATTTCCATTGTTATCTCTGATGTAACGCTGTCATTCCCATCGCGAATCATTCCGGCGTAGGTGCCCGTGAGCAACGGTAATTGGGTCACCAGCACTTCGCCTTCTTCCGCTGTGCAGGCATGGTTTTGCCAGGCTACGTGGCTCGAAAATCTGCCCCGCCACACAATTGCTCCCGGTGCAGGCAAGCTGCCCTCGACAACAAAGCTGTCAGCAGACAGGCCACGGTATACGCTGGGGTTTGAGAGCGTGAACGATCCGTCAGAGAGTATCTGACCGTCGAGGAACAATCCTATGCCAAGCCGTTCTCGACCGCATTTCATATCCAAGTGGCCGTCACCATAGATCCTGTCGCCGTCTACTGCCAGTGTGACGACGAAGGATTGGAAACCTAGTGAGCTCAGCGTAGTCAACGAGTCTGACGGGTCAGTCGCGGGCAAGATCCGCCAATTACCATTGAGAACCTGATAGGGCGAAGGAGTCACCTGCGCATCGCATACAGAGCATAAGGAAGAGAGGAGACAAAGCAAAAGTCTGAGCCGCCGAGTGTGCATGACACCTCCGTCTGCCTACGGATTCATCAAAGGAATTGTAGTCCGTAAAGTCCGCTCTTGAGCGGCTCCATGCCAGTGTTGCGTCGACCCGTTGAGACCGCCCAGTTTTTCGGCAACATGGGTCGCATCATGCAGCATACGGGATCACTGAGGCGTAGTTTGCCGTGCAGTCCTCCAATATTCGATCCCATACCCTACAAGAAAGCCGACCGGTCCCCCGATAAAAAGCGCACCGAATGCTGCGCCCATTCCAGCCTGACCGTCAGGGGACTTCCACACAAGCGCAATCCCGATCGCAAACAACGACACAAAAGCAGCGACGCCGCTGCCGAATGCCACGGCGAGACATCGTATCAGGCGTGGAAGCATGTCCTGGGTCATTCCTGAAGGCTACGCCGCACTTTGGAATTGGTACATAACTATCAAGTGGCGCGGAAAATCGATACTCCCCGAAAGTCGGGTTTTGGCTAAGTTCGCCAATGTCCCTCCAGCTGAAAGAACTTGGTCAAAACACCGCTTTAGGGAAGATCACTCTCGAAGGATTGCATTACGGGTTAGCGGAGCGAACATAAACGGGCGAGAAATGACCGGCTCATGGCACAGCCAGATCATCGTTGGCAGCACTTCACACCAACAACGTTAGATTTCCCGTTAGCCAAGCTGTGTTGCGATGTCGCTCGATGATTTTCGTACGATAAGAATCAATACAACTGCTGCAATCAGCCCAACCAATGCGTAACCACAAAATACCTGAAACTGTAGTGGGGACATTGCAATTCCCCAGAACCACACGATATTGCTTCGGGTTCCCGGGTGCGGTTGTATCCATGTCCATGAAATCCACGAAGCAGAGCGCAATTTCCAGTACAAACACAAGGCTTGCCAGTCCTAAAGCGTTTAAGTCTCGCTGGATGAGCCTCACTCCGAGATACGCTAGGTAAACAACCAAGGAGACGCTCACAGCACTGATGCCGAGGAACACGATCCACTCTCGACGGTTAGGATCCCCTGGCCAGTGCCCCAAGTGAATTTCAATCAACCAAGCGAAGTAAGACAGGCTAAGAACGCTGGCTATGATGTTCAATGAACCGAGGATCCGCAAAGCCCACCGCATGACATTCGCTCCTTGAAAACACCGGAAGTGTACCATCCGGGCGCTCTGGAGCTTGCTGACCTGGGCCAAGCCCTCAAAAGTCGGGTTTTGACCAAGTTCAGGCTCCGCGCATCGAAGTTGGTCAAAACGCCGTGTTGAGGGAAGCGGAAGCACGCAATTCACACAACGGGATCTCTAATGACGAAACTCCGGTGGGCTGGGCGCGCGAGCAGCGCTCCCAAGAGTGCGTGAAGACCACTGGCTGGCAAGAGGAGAAGACTAGTAAACACGCCACCGATTCTGAGGGAAGCCAAGTAGCACGCTGCCACGAGGTTATAGACAAACAGCGCGCGGATGGCCTGCCTGTTGTCGCCTGTGCCTTGCGGCCAGCATGCGAGGGCAAGCGAAAAAAGATCAAGGCCGCCTACCCTGGCTACAGCCTCGCCGGACGGTGGCAGTCCCACACCAAGCAATAGGTTCGCAACAAGATTTGGAGCGGCAACGAGTGCAAGCCCCGTTGCCGCTTCAATCGAGCAGGAGATAAGGATCCACGTCTTGGTTCTCATTGAGGCAAACCCCTTCTTCGGTGCGAGTCATGAAACCGTCTCGCCGCTTTTGTTCTGCGCGCTTAGTCGTGAGCTGCGGCGACGGCTTTCGCAGCAGCCGTTTGTTCTGCTGGGGACAGTTGGGACGGCCCAAGTTCGAAGGTCAACTTGTCGATGGTGCCGGTGAATTTGAACGGCAGCTCGTAGCTGTTATCGACTCCTGTGCGGGTGTCGAGCCCAACGTCGAAGGTTTCGTCGATGGACATCAGAAGCGGAATCGAGTGCTTGGTGGTCTTCTTGTCCAACTCCCTGCCATCGACCGAAAGCACGCCGGTGCCGCCTTTGGCGGGACCAGGGCCGTCGTACTTGAAATCAAAGACGATGGTGTGTTTGCCCGGCTCGAGTGCCTTGCCGAAGAGGTCTTTACCGACCAGGCCTCCGATACCGCCCTGCCAGCGGAACCGCTCAATATCGAAGAGGTTGTAGACAAAGACCGGCTTGCCATCCTGCAGGAACAAGCCGTAGCCGCCGAACTTTCCGCCGAGGGTGACGATCATACCCTCCGCGCCACCTTTGGGGACGGTAATTTCGGCTGTGATGGTGTAATCCCGGTTGAGGATGGAGGGAGCATTCGCGACGGGTATGCCCGCTTTGACACCCGTGTAGGTGAAGACAGTCTTGCCCGCGGTAGCGCTTGGCCTCGGCGTCAAGAGGCGCACGAATGCCCTGTTATCGAGCGGATAAACTTGATATTTCTCGGCTTCCGTCGCAAACAGCGCTTGCAGTTCCTTGAGCTTGTCGGGGAACTGCAGCTTGAGGTCGTGGTTTTGTGAGAAGTCCTCGACAATGTTGTAGAGTTCCCACTGGTAATCGTCGACAGCGGGCAGCCCGGTGGATGCCAGGAGCCAGGGAGCGGCGAAAGGCGTGGTGCAGGCGTACCAGCCGTCGTGATAGATACCGCGGTTGCAGGCCATCTCGAAGTACTGGGTGGTGCGGGTCGAGGGAGCGTTGGGGACTCCCTTGCCGAACGTGTAGTCCATGCTTACGCCTTCTACTGGGGCTTGCGGGATGCCATTGACCGTCTCCGGAGCGGTGATTCCGGCAGCAGCGAGGATCGTCGGCGCGATATCGATGATGTGATGGAACTGCGAGCGGAGGGCTCCCACTTCTTCGATGTGGCCCGGCCATGACATGACCATGCCCTGGCGGGTTCCACCGAAGTGGGAGGCGACCTGCTTGGTCCATTTGAAGGGTGTGTCAAAGGCCCAGGCCCATTGCACGGCCATATGCGGGTAGGTTTTGTCAGAGCCCCAGCTCTCATAGTGCAAGGCATTCATTACCTCGACGGGCTTGGTCGCCGGGTGTTCCACCATGCCATTGTAGGCAGTCAACTGGTTGAACGTGCCAACCATCGTGCCTTCCGGGCTGTTGCCGTTGTCGCCGCAGATATAGATGATGAGCGTGTTGTCGAGCTTACCCATGTCCTCGATTTGCTTGATTACACGGCCAATCTCATGGTCGGTATAGGCCACATAGGCAGCAAAGACCTCAACCTCCCGGGCGAGCATTTTCTTCTCGAGCAACGAGAGTGAGTCCCATTTGGGCAACTTGGCTCCGCCAAACTCGGGCTCTCCGTCTGGCCAGGGTGTCAGCTCGGCATCCGCTGGGATAACGCCAAGCCGCTTCTGGTTGGCGAAGATCTCTTCGCGCAACTTCTCATAGCCCATGTCGAATTTGCCTTTGTACTTCTCGATCCACTCTTTTTTGGGCTGGTGCGGAGAGTGTGTGCCTCCGGGCGCGTAGTAGAGGAAGAACGGCTTGTCGGGTGCTGAGGCCTCGAGGTCTCCAAGGTATTTAACCGCCTCGTCCGCCAGGTCGGTCGTGAGGTTGTAGTCGTCACGACCAACCCACGGGGTGATCTGGGTATGGTCCTGAAACAGATAGGGCTTCCATTGGTCGGTTTCGCCGCCCATGAATCCGTAGAAATAATCGAAGCCCAATCCTGACGGCCATTGGTCGTAAGGACCGGCAACGCTGTATTGATAGGTGGGGGTGTTATGGTTCTTGCCAAACCAGGAGGTGGCATAGCCGTTATCGCGCAGAACTTTGGCAACGCTGGCTTTGTCCGGGGTGATGACGGAGTTGTAGCCGGGGAAACCGGTAGCCAGTTCGCCGATGACGCCCGAACCCACCGAGTGATGGTTGCGACCGGTGATGAGCGCGGCGCGCGAGGGGGAGCAGAGCGCGGTGGAATGGAAGTGGTTGTAGCGCAGACCCGCCTGGGCGATGCGGTCCATTGCAGGCGTTGGAATGACGCCGCCGAAGGTGCTGGAAACGCCGAAGCCCTGGTCGTCGGTCATGATGAGCAGAATGTTAGGTGCGCCTGCGGGCGGCACGACCTGCGGCGCCCACCAGGGAGTGGAATCAACGGCACTTTCCTTGATGACCCCTCCGAACTCCGGAGGCATTGGGGGAAGTTGCTTTCCATCGAGTGATGTCGTGGCGCTCGGCGAACCCAGAACCCCATTTACTTTTTGATCTGCCATTTTGTTCTCCCTTACCGTTTCACAGGTCAAGCCACTCGAAATAAATGACAGCAACCTGTGTACGCGCGTGCCAATCAGCGGTTGCAAGGATCATTGATTGTTCGTATCACAGTGTCTACTGTCACTTGCGACAGTGGAAGACTGGCATTTCGCCAGATATTGCTCCCGGTAAGTCGCATTTTCGGCAAGTTCGAGCCGTAGTTGCCGATAACACCGTTTTCGGAGAAGTTGGTCAAAGTGCTTCACTGCGCCCAATTTGTACTAGCGGTGTATAAGTTGGCATGCGGATTATTCGCGTCCTTCGCGCAGTGGGTCTTGCCGCCCTCGCCCTCCTGTTGGTCGCCTTCGCTTTTGTCCAAATCGAGCAACATCTCCTGCGCCATCGCGCCGAACGCCTGCTCGCCGACTTCCAATCCATTCGTCTCCACCAAAGCACATGGGCCGATGCTCAAATTCTAATGACGCGATGGGGAGCGTGGGGCCACTACGAAGGGCAGTGCACCGCCTCGGACTGCGCCTACACTGTCAAGCTTGCCGACCCCATCTCAAGAATCTCTGATCACATCAATTCCGACACTGGGCGGCGACTGTTCCGACCCGCCGTCCACACCTACGAGTTCCTCGGAGGGAAGCCCGGTTGGCTCACCGTCAGCTTCTTTGTGCAGGACGGCCTCATCTGGCGTAGCTTTGTCGGCCTTCTTCTGGACGTTCCGCCCCATACCTACCAGCGCGATGACGATTACGGCTACAGCCTAATGTTGCTGGCTCGATCAAGCGATTCTCTCCACCAGAAGCCGCATGGGAATTGGGTTCTCGGCACGGACGATCAACTAGCCGACCATCCGTACTACAAAGAAGGCCGACCCGGCGGATGCGAGGTTTGCCTCGCCGCAGAGGTGACCTACACTCCCTACATCCCGCCAGCCCAGCTGAAGCAGATTACCTCCTACGATCTCTCCTGCTTCACGCGCTTCCGCCACTGCCTCAATCTTCCCGACGTCCTCCCGATCGCCCGCGATTGGCACCTCTATCCCAATACGGAGCCCGCTTACAAAGAGCCTCCACTGTCAACCAGCCCGACGCCATGCGCCATTCCGGTCTTTGCACGTGCCCGTGATGCCAGCAGCATTGTGCTGGTGGATACAATTTCCTCCACAACCGCTGAATGGAAACCCAGCGACGAGCCGATCGAACATCGAGACATTCAAACGGCGGAACTTCGTCTCGTACAAACGCTGAAGGGGAAGTCGCCTTTTACCCCCGGCGAACTTTTCAAGGCGGTGTCATGGCCAGGCGGAGACATCGACTTCCCTTCGTGGGAGCGGGAGCAAGTCGAGCCCGGTAAGAGCTACGTCATCTTTCTAGGAGCTGACGGCTCGCGGTCTCCTCTGTCCCTAGATTTTTGCCAACTTATCGAAAGCACGCCTTCTGTCCTCGAACAAGTCAGCCGCGGAATGGCTCAGAACGACGTCCTGAAGCGCCCTGAACTATTTGGGCGAATGTTTTGATAAGCGCTGGGCGGCCCACAAATTTAGGGATCGCCCAATTCTCGGTTTCGACACGTTCGGGTTCGCGCCATCCTTCTGCCTCAAAAGTCGGATTTTCGGCAACTTCGCCGTAGTTGTCGATAACCCCGTTTTGCGGGAACTATGTGCGCGATGCAACCGCTCGTCGCACGAGTATGCCACTGGTAGTAGCAACAAAGATCCCTATCGTTACTGCCGCAACTCCCCACCAATCGCCTCTGAGCATAGCTGTCAAAGCGACGAACCAGCAAAGGTCGATCGAAAGGGCGCGTTTCCACACAGGGTCGTGTGGCGAAGGTGGACGGCTCAGGCCAGCGGCAAATAGCAAGATGCTTCCCCAGAATATCCACGGAGTGAAGAAGCTAAAGCCGCCAGTCAACGATGACAGGGCGGAAGCTACTACCAAGGCGGCAGTTCCAATCGCGACGTCGATCAGGTTCATGGCCTAGCCCTCTACGGATGGAAACAACTATACCGCCCGCAGCTTCCTAACCGATCCGACGTACGTTCCTGCAAAGTCGCCTTTTGAGCAAGTTCGGCTCGCTGGTCCAAGTGGGCCGAACTTGCATGAAACACCGTTTTGAGGGAGGAAGTTGCTGAGTCTCAAGAGTGCCTGGATCACTGCTGTAATTCGAGCGATGTGGCTGGCGAGACATGTGGAACCATGATTAGGATGTCATAGCTGTAGATCAACTGTTGCCACTCAGGGGACATAGTGAGTTTGCGAAAGCGTAGCTGTCGCAGGTCCATAAGCGTAAGAGCGTCCTCCCCATCTTTCCCTGTTGATGGAATCAGGGTGCTGATCGCGGGCGAGATCCAGCCAATGTCCTTGTCCGACTTTAGGTCAAAGGGTTCTAAGCTGAGTGGTTGGCCGTACCCCCCTTGCGCCGCCGACGTACCGGCCACCCCAAGGATGAAGATATGCAAGGAGCGAACGTTCTCGACGTCAGCCATCTCGGCTACCATGTTTCCCAGGTTGAGCTGATGCAGCATATCGAAGCCCCGCCCCATGTGCATGGCTCCGAATTTGAAGAGTACACGCGCCTGAGGATTGCGATCGTGGAGAAGAAGGTAGTTCGCCATAAGATGTTGCTTGAGCATCTCTGCGCGGACGTGATTGCTCTCAGGCTGTCCCGCCAGGCTCAACTGATAGATACGTCTAGATTCGGTGAATTCTCGCCATATGCGGGCGGTTTCCGGCGTTCCATCCTTCTCAACGGCACCAGTGACCTGCCGAAGGTCAGCGTCTGGGATGCTGATCAGGTAGAGTTGCTTTACATCGCCACTGCGCCGGGCTAGGCGTTCAGCTATTTCTTCATGTGCCTGCGCTGACTGGATCGCAGCGAGTGATGCTGGACCGGGCTTTGTTGCCAGCATGGCGTCGAGCAACGTACCACCCGCACCGAGAAACTCCTGGTCGAGCCCCCAAAGCTGAAAGTCAGGATGGCCTGAGGCCGCTGCACACCCAGCTGCCAGATCACTTTCATCACGAATATCAAGAAAAGCCATGCTTGATCCGTGTTGCCTCAACATCGCCCGTAGGTTCGCTTCGCGCTTTGGGTCATGCAGCTGCCCGGTGACATAGCGAGCGGCCAACGGACCAGCTTCCACGGCATAGGCGTCGGGTCGCATCTCTGCGCAAACTGCCTCTGCGAACCGTGGGATCTCTCGCGTGAGATGTGTCTCTCCAATTAGGACGAAGCGGGAGTCAGCGATCTCGTGCCTGAGCAGGTCGCCTCCCTCGCCCGTAAGCTTCCCATTACGGATAACCAGCGAAGATCGAGTTTGCTGCAAGGCTTGTGTGAAGGTTGGGTCAGTAACAACCTGTGCCCCACATCGCAGGGCAACGCTTGAGAGGAGAAGAATAAGGACGCGCGCGGACATAATGCGATTTTAGCGACAGGATCTTGTCCAATGGGTGAGCGTCGGCAGTGATTCCTCTTGTTCCCCAAAAGTCGGATTTTGAGCAAATAAGCCCAAGTTGCCCAAACCGTTTTGCGGGAAGAAGGTCATTCACCCCGCACAGCAAGCCGAAGGCAGTGACGCAGGAAGCGGTATGTGACCGACCCTCGCGGTCGGGTTCTCGGCAACTTCGCTTGCCGGATGTACGGTTCGGGCGAGGTTCCCTTAGCCCCGTTTTGCGCGGGCGACGCTTAGGTTGTTCTTGGCAGGAACAACGGGCCGGAGATGCTGAATAGCGCCTGACTGCGCTTGTAAAGCGCCGCTGAAAATTGTGGGGGCTTTTGTGGGGACCCTCAAGCGAAAGTAATGGTAAACGCTTCAATGAGCGCGGCTCCACAAACCGCTCAAAAGCCCTGAAAACAGAACACGCTTCAACGCGAGGGTAAATGAGAGTAATAGGGTAGACTCGACCTTCTAAGTCCGGGGTTACAGGTTCGATCCCTGTCTCGCCCACCACTTCAATCGCAAACCTTCCCCATTCATGCTAAAAGTCTCGAACGGCTTTGCGTTCCGACACACTTGATTGACAAACGTCCGCTCACTTCCCTAAAACCTATACAGAAAACGATTTCCCATCCCACCAGCCTTTCGCTCAAACTTGTCGCGAGGAGTTCTTATGTTCGCCCATTGCAAAATCGTCCTGGGGGTCGCCGTTTTGTTGACGACCGCCGGTGTCCCCGCTCAAAGTCCGCATGTATATTCCCTGTCGGGCGACGTCGCCTTCACGCACGATCCTTCGATCGCGAAGGATGGAAAAACCTGGTATGTCTTTGCCACCGGCAAGACACCCGAAGGCGGCCAGTTTGCGATTCGCTGCTCTGACGATCTCGAGCACTGGAAGCGCTGCGGGCAGGTGTTCGACGCAGTCCCTGACTGGATCCATAAGCGCAGCCCGGGCACAGTGGATCTGTGGGCTCCCGATATTTCCTACGTGGACCACGAGTACCGGCTGTATTACGCCTACTCACTCTTCGGCAAAAATACCTCGGGCATCGCGCTGGCGGTCAACAAAACGCTCGATCCAACCTCGCCGGATTTCAAGTGGGTGGATAAGGGTCTCGTACTCGAGTCGAAAGCCGAAGACAACTTCAACGCCATCGATCCCAACTTTATCCGTGATCACAAGGGCGACGACTGGCTCGCTTTCGGAAGCTTTTGGGATGGCATCAAGATGCGGCACCTCGATAAGACCACCGGCTTACTATCGACGACGGACACGACTCTCTACTCGTTGGCTCGCCGTGCGCAACCGCCGGATGCAGCACCCGCGCGACCGGGCCTTCCGCCTGATTGGGAAGCCATCGAAGCTCCCTTCATTGTGTTCCATGGTGGCTACTATTACCTATTTACCTCGTGGGATCTATGCTGCCGTGGCGTGAAGAGCACCTACAAGACGGTCGTCGGACGCGCCAAGTCCGTCACAGGCCCGTATGTAGACGAGGCCGGCAAGCCTTTGCTGGAGGGTGGCGGGACGCTGCTGTTGGTGGCAAACTCCCGCTGGCTTGGACCCGGCGGCGAGAGCATTTGGATGGGACCTAAGGGCGAAGACATCATCGTTTTCCACGCCTACGACGCGCAGACGGGGAGGCCCTCAATGCAACTCTCGACAATCGACTGGACGGGCGGCTGGCCTCATGCCGGGTTGGAGCCATAAGGCCGCAGCCGCCTCCTTTCCGCTTGCTCGGACTTACTCCACGTAAGGCCAGCCGTCGCTCGTGAAGCCGAGTCGGTTGATGCCCAGCGTGGGGGTCCCGTTGTTGCTATTGTCGTAATAGTGGTACACCAGAGTCGGAGTGGCAACGCCACCGACCGTATCCGTAAACACGCTCTGACCGCCGGGACCAACGATGTTGCTGTGGGTGCTAAGCAGAATCGTGCCGCCACCGGCAGTCAGATTGAGGCCGCCGCGATCGACATACGGACCTTGCGGGCTCGTCGAACGACCTACGATGATCCGGTAAGCGCTGGTTGCACTGCAACAAACGTTGATCGGCGCGAAGTAGTAGTAATACTGCGTGCCATTGAGGATGTACGGGTAGATGAAGGAACCTTCCTCGCCCGCCCCGCGCGCCGCAATGATGGGATAGGTCAAGATGCCGGGCGAAATGGGCAGGCCCGTCGAGGGGTTCAACTGCATCAGATGAATTCCATCTTGGAATGATCCGAACGACATCCACCAGTTTCCATTAGCGTCGATGAACGGTGCGGGATCGATTGCGTTCCAGGTGGTCGCAGCGTTGAAGTTCCATGCGCTGTTGGTTGGCGGAGGCGTGGTAGCGGCGGTCCAGGAGGACACGACATAGCCTTTGTCGGTCCAGGGGCCGGAGGGGCTGGTTCCCGTTGCAAGGCCGATGACGGCTTCGGCGCCGGTTGAAGGCTCGTACGGCACAGAATAATAGAGGTAATAGGTGCCATTGTGCGTGAGCATACTCGGCGCCCAAATGTCGTTGTTCGCGCCGCTGTTTTCCGTTGGCGGCGTTTGCAGACCTGACCATGATGCGAAATCGGGGCCGATGATGGGGCAATGCTGGTCAGCAGTAATCCATGCGCCGCCCTGGGTCGCCGTGCAGGCTCCCTCGGGGCTTGTGAGGGTCGTGTAAGTAAACGTTGTCAGGTCGGTCGAGTAGGCGAGAGTCTGATGCGTTCCGTAAAGCCAGTAGGTTCCGTTGGAATCCTTCAGCATGTACGGATCATGGACGAATATCCCTGTCCCAGTAACGCTGCGCGGTGCAGGATAGGCGGGTGTGGTCGAAGCCGTAAGCGTCCATTCCTGGCAGGAACAACCGGTGCCAGTTGTCGCACGAGCGTTCTGATCGATCACGCCGGGCGAAGTCGTGCCCGAGTTGCTGTTTTCAAGATAATAGCCGCTGTTGACGTTCTTGAGGAGGTAGTTGCCGTCTGTGAGGCGGTAGAACTCCCAAAGGTGATCATTCGTTCCGTTGTCGGCATACTGCAAGGCCACGGCGCCGGTCTCCGTGGACGCGTTGGCTATCCCAATCACCTGGTGAGTAAGAAGGTTTTCTACGTTATATTCCATCTGATTGGTGCCCATGGGCATCGCATGCCACATGTCGTCGGCTGTCGACGCACCGCCGGAAGTCTCTTGCGCGAGAGCGGTCCCGGCGACCTGGCTTTGATTGGCGATCCCCAAGACCATACCGCTGCTAACATTCGTTAGTGTGAATCCGTATGCGTCGGTAACGGAACCTAGCACCCCCATATCAGGAGTGGTGATCGTACCGCCGCCCCCGCCACCTGTCGATCCTCCCCCCCGCCGCCACAGCCAGTAAGAAGCCCGCCGGCAACGAACACGAAAGCGAGGGCTGGGAACAAAGCTCGAAGGTACACTGGCCGGGGCGAAATGAACATGACTCTTCCTCCAAGGGAAGTAATAAGGATGGGTTCGATCAGACTATGGACGCACTGGCGACCAGGTTTTCATATCCTAGGTGCAACAGATCAGCAAACGTTTACCGAAAAGAACGATACTTTTTGCGTGGTCCGGTTGTCAACGAAAAACGCTGCCCCCAGCAAACAGCGGCTAAGGTTGGGCACTCTGCGACGATTGCGCTTTCAGCTTCTTGAGTTCTTCTAGCGCGCGCTGCGAATCGTCCTTGCGCCCGAGCTTTTGATATACCCGAACCAGTTCGTAGTAAGTGCTCTGCAGGAGAAACTCGGAGGGCGAGTTCGTGAGGGCGCGCTCCAGCCATGTGGCGGCCTCAGCGTTCTCTCCCAGCTTGGAAAGACCAAGTCCAAGGTAAAAATCTGTGGGCGCCGGCGCGGCGTGCGCCTGCACCGCCTGACGTAGATAAGCTACCCCCTGAGTCGGATCTCCGGTCTCCACCTGGATCTTCCCAAGGTTGAAGAGAGCGATCGGATCGTTCGGATGCAGCTTCAGCTCGCTCTGATAGTCGTTCGTGGCCTCAAGAGGATGGCCAACCTTTTGTTCTTCATCGGCTAGAGCCTCATAGAGATCGGGATCGCCAGGCCTTGCCTTGATGGCCGCCTTATACTCCTCGATCGCCTTGTCAGGCTGATGAGCCTCTGAGTTGATCTCCGCCTGCGTCCGGTGAACATACCAGGAATCAGGGTTGATTTTGTACAGGGTTCGAAAAGCCCTCTGGGCAGCGAGGGTGTGTGCGCGCACCTGGTAAAACAGGACGTTTTGATCTTCGGGTCTAAGCTTCGCTGCCTGGTCCAGGGGCCCGCACGCGTCTTCCGGCCTGCCTGCTTGGATTTCGATGATGCCGAGCCAGGTGAGAGCCTCTGTGTCCTGCGGCTGAAGTTTGATCTCCTCCTTGAGTTGATCGACTGCTGCATCGATCGAGTTCATCTGAAAGAGCGCAATACCACGAAACATGTGCGCACTCGGAAGGCTCGGCTTCAACTCACTCGCCCTCGTGAGAGACTGCACCGCCGAACCAAGTTTACCCCCGCGCAGCTGTGCCATTCCCAGGCCAAGATACGCACCCGCGTCATGGGGAGAGGCGGCAAGGGCACGTTGAAAGTCCTGTTCGGCTTGCGGAATGTTCCCTTGCCGCATTGCAGTTGCGCCCTCGTTCATCCACTGGCCCGAAGGGTCGGCGACCTGCGCGGATACGCTCAAGCGAGTTGCAACCAGCAGCAGAACGGCTTTGAGAGCTAGGCCGCGGAATGCGTGCAGGTCTTCGCAAAAATTCAGCATCTTGATTGACCCTCGTGCGCTAAAAGAATCAGGGTTGAGCGTCAGGCCCAATTATCTGGAGGCGGGACGCGGATTGGTTGTTTTCCTTGTCCGCCAAGGTCGCTGCCGTTTCGAGTTCGTGGCGCGAATCCTCCGCTTTATTCAGTCGAGCGAGTGTAAGGCCGAGATAGTAATGCGCCGGTTGATAGTCCGGCGCCGCTTGAATTGCTTTCGTGAGCCACTGCGCGGCATCGTCATATTGTTTTAGTTTGAAGTAGGCAATGCCAATCCCGGTCAGTGCGCCTCCGTGTTGCGGATCGCGCTCCAGCGTCTTGTGAAAGAGTTCGATGGCATTCTTGTAGTCGTCCTGTTCGAGGTCTGTCTGACCCAACTGGTAGTAGGCCTCGCTCTGTCGCGGCTGGATGCTAATCGACTGCTGAAATTCCGTCCGGGCCCGGTCGAACTGTAGCTGCAACAGGTAAATTCTCCCCAAACCATAATGAGCCGAGGCATCCAGCGGCTTCACCTTGAGATACGCCTGCATCGCCTTCAGCGCAGCGTCGAGTTGACCCATGTCGAACTTAACTCGGGCTCGCGCATAGAGGATGTTGGGTTCGTCCGGCGATATGGATGTGAGTTGATCGAGGACCTTGTCGGCGTCTTTGTAAAGATGCATTTCATCCTCGAGGATCGCGAGGTCGTAAAGAACGCGCGTATCGTTCGGCTCTACTTTCTGCGCGCGAAGCAGGTCAGCGAGGGCATCATCCATCTTGCCCGCAGCGCGAGCCTTTAGAGCGAGGCGTTCCGTAGTAGACGACATGCCTTCTCTCGAGTCCGCATTCGAAGGATCTTCTTGAAGAACCTGTTCGTACAGATCTCGTGCCTGTTCCTCGTCTCCGAGAGACTGAAGGTGCTGAGCCTGCAGAACGCGATCCTGTTGCGGAGCCGCTGGAGTCGATTGGCCAGTCGCCATCACTGCGATCACAAAAAGGGCTGCTAGCAACATAGCTCCTACGAGCCGATTCTAATGACGCGCGCATCCCGTGAGCAAATCAAGAATGCCTCGAAGCAACGAAAGGCCAAGCTTGCGCTTGGCCTTTCGTGCTCCAGAGCAGCAGTTCGCCAAAAAAGATTAGAAGGTAATCTTTCCGGTGACCTGCATATTTCTCGGCCCGTAATCCGTGCCTGTAGGAATACCGAATCCAGTGGCCTGAGTCGAATCTCCAGGCTGCAAGTCGGGTAACGCCATACGATGCCGGTTGAAGATGTCGAACGCTTCGCCCTTTAGCTGGAATGCAACTCGTCCCTTGATTTGGAAATTCTTGATGATGCTGACATCTTCAGCCTTGTAAATGGGGCCCGTGATTGCTTCCGTCTCACGACGCAGATTGCCAAGCGAGAATGGAAGCGATGAGCAGTAGTTGCCTGCCTCTTGGTCTCCGCAATCAGCCGTATACGGACGAAGCCAGCCTTGACCCTCGCGGTTCTCATCGACGAATGCGGCCTGAGCCATCGGGATCCCCGCATCGGTTACGCCGTTCGTTCCCGGCGCGCGATACGCTGGCTTGAACCACGACTCCCCATTGAAGAAACTAGGACCGTTCTTGTTCTTCTTGTAGGCGGCACTCGCGAAGCTTGTTCCACCGTACGACGCCGGACCTGCATCGTATGTGATGCAGTTCTGGTAGTACGGAATTCCAGTAGCGCAACCGAAACCGATCGGCTGGCCACTCTGATAACGCTGGATGGCGCCTATCTGCCAACCGCCCACCAGGATGTTCACGAATGAGTTGTTGTTCAGCCACTTCTTTCCTTTTCCAAACGGCAGCTGATACAGATAGCTGAGTGAGAATTGTTGTGGTGTATTTTGAGCGCTGACCGCCTTATTGAGCTTCAGATTGCTCGAGCCTTCAGCCTGCTCCAACTGGTTACCCGAAACATAGCTGAACGGGATCGTGGAATCCGCGTCGGTAAGGTTCTTCGACCAGGTGTAGGACGCCTGAAGGTTGAACCCATTACGGAAGCGCCGGGCCAGGGATACGATCATCGCTTCGTACGACGAGTGGCCGAGGTTTTCCAGGCAGCAGTCGCCCTGGATGTAATCGTATTGCGGGAAGGGACGAAGGGCCTGTCCTAGGGGACCTTCGAAGGACGAGTACGGAGCGTTGACCCCCGAATTCGAACCACCCTGCGGAATGTAATATGCAGAGTTGTTGAGATGATCGCCCAACCCGAAATAGCTCGTATTAATGTTGTTGATGTTGGAGAGGTCACCGGACCGCAGGTTCTGTGAAACCTGTCCCAGGTAACCGACCGTCAGAATTAAGTCCTGCGCCAACTGGTCTTGTATTTGCATGCTCCAGCTGCTGGTCATCGACGGCCTGCCGTCCTTCGGTTGAATCACTTCTCCGCCCACGGCGTCAAAGCTTCCAGGGCCGTTGGGAGCAGTTAGCTGCGTTGGATCTGTGCTCGGAGCGTAGCTGACATTCGGATAGCCGATGCTCGGATTCGTTGGATCTGCGGGCGAGTTGGAATCAAGACGGAAGGCCGGGGTAAAGGCTCCGCCTGTTGTCGGTGTCTGTGATGCGTAGAAGTCACGGTTCTGGTTGTACCCGAAGGCCATTGCGCCCCCGAAGTCGTTGTACTGAAGCGGGCCATAGATAATCGCAGCGCCGCCACGAAGCACCAGCTTGTTATTGGTTCCGGGCAGCACGTAGGCAAAGCCCACGCGCGGCGCGACGTCCTTTTTCCATGTGTCCGCCCACGCCGTATTGCAATTCCCGCAGGTGGTTCCGAATTCCAGCGCGCCAGGAAGTCCGCCAGCCGCTGCATCCGGTGCTGTGAGGCTCAGCTCCGACGTACGGTTGAGAGCTTCTTTCCGAGGTACATCGACGTCGTAGCGAATGCCGACATTCACTGTCAGGTTGGGACCAAACTTCATGTCATCTTCAAAGAATCCAGCAATGTACCACGAGTTCCAACGAGGAGAATCGTTGAAAACAGCCTGGCTGCCGTTACCGACTTCACCCATGAGGAAGCTAGCAAATGGGTTACCCGATCCGCAGCAGGCAAAGTTCAGCGCCGCGGTCTGGTCGCGGTAGAAGTTTAGCGTGTCCTGGTTGTACTGGATGACGGAATACTGCTGATGACGCCAATCAACGCCGATCCGGATGCTTTGCCGCCCTTTTTCCCAGCTGACGATATCGTTTGTGCGAATGCCGTTGTCGATATTGTCTCCATTTTGCTGCTGGCCCCAGGTTGTCGGTTGGTCAGGACTCGGAAAGACGATCACCGGGTAGAACGTTGAATAATCATTCGCGAGACCCGCCGAGGAAGCAGTCAGCTTGTTCCCAAGCGTTGCACCGATATTGACGCTATTCGTGCGGTTGTACCCGAGGTTCAGATGGTTCGACAACGTCGGCGTGAACATATAATCCCAACCAGCGCGAGCGTAGTGGGTAGTAAACGTCTGCGGATATCCATTGCTGTTGAATGGCTCGGGCAGGTTAGGCGCGCCAGTCAATTTGAAATTCTGACGAGTGTTGTACGACCCAAACACCTTGCTCTTATCCCCGATGTTCTGATCAATACGGATGCTGTAGGTTGTGTTCGTGTTCGGCGCAACAGCGGATTGCGAATAGTTGCCGGTATAACCGGATTGGTCTGTAGACAACGGTGTCTGGTTCGGGTTCGGCAATCCCGCGATCAACTTCTGCGCCACAGAACTGAGGTACCCAGTCGGCACTGTGTTATTCAGCAAAGGGGTACGGCAGAAGACGCCAGGGCTGTGTTGAACGCTTGTCGTTGGGTCAAAGACCTGGTTGAACAACACTGGCTGCCCGGTGCAGGGATTCACAAGGACGTCGTACGGAATTCCAGGTACCGCCGTCCCACCCGGGACAGGACCGCCAAGTACGTCGGTGAAATTTCCGCCACGTTCGGCCACGGTCGGGAGAGTCGAAACCTGGGGACCTCCCAAATGAAGTTGGTACTTTTCCCAGGCGAACAAGAAGAAGGTGCGATTCCGGCCGTTGTACAGATGAGGAATGATCACCGGACCATCCAATACCCCGCCATAATCGTATTTGCTGTCCTGGGGCTTGCTGTAGGCACACTCTAACTCGGAGAGGCCAACGCACCTGGTGGCGATGTAGGCGTCATTGAACCAGCTATTCGCGTCGAATACCCTGTTTTTGACGATGGCATAGCCCGATCCGTGATAGCTGTTGGTGCCTGACTTCACAGAGAAACTTTCGATGCCGGCCGTAGTGCGTCCAAACTCTGCAGACGGCGTAGACGTGGTCACCTTGAATTCTTGAAGAGCTTCAATCGAAGGGGACGTTTCGTCGAAGGATGAGCCGTTCTCACTACGCGTGATGCTAGCGCCGTCGAGCAGCACCTCAGCGCCGTATGCCTGGCCGCCGCTCAAACGCGAGAAGAATACGCCGTTACCTGTGTTGCCGCTCGTACCCGTGCCTGGTCCCGTTGTACCGGGCAACAGGAACACAAAGGTCTCTGGAGAGCGCAGACCACCAACGCCATTAGCCAGCGACAGCGGCAGATCCTCTACCTGCTTGTTGGAGACGGTTCCACCGACATCGGAAGTCTCAGTCTCAAGACGCAAGCCGCTGGCGTCTACCGTGATGTTTTCAGTTTGCGAGCCCACCGTCAGCTTCACATTGAGCGCCGCCGTGCTGTTGACCGTTACCTGAACGCCCGTTGCCGTCGCCGTTGAGAATCCGGTAGCGGTCGTCGTGACCGTGTAGCTTCCCACTGGTAATTCGGTGAGTCTGTAGTCGCCAGAAGAGGTGGATACCGTCTCACTCTTGGTTCCAGTGGCCGCATCCACGGCCAGCACCTTGGCTCCGGGAATGACGGCACCGGTCGGGTCGGTTACGGTACCGGCCAAGGCACCATGGCTGGATTGACCATAGGCGGCCGATGTAGCGAAAACGGCTGCGAGGATCAGACTGCAGATTCTTCTAAAACTCTTCATTAAGCGCTCCTGAAATGGTACGAACTACAAATAGAAATTCTCTGAGTCCTGATCGTGTACTCACTCCGCACCCTCAGCAGGCTGAAAAGCGTGTACCGACCCTTCGAATCTGTGCAACCGCTAATCTGAGAAAGGCTTAAGGAAGCGTTTTCTCAAGTACGCGTAAAATCCTAACTTGAAATCGTCGCGAAGAATATCCCACTCGAAAGAACACTGTCAAGAACAAATCAATCGAATGGATGAGCTTGTTACCCACCCAACCGATTAATCACGATTTTAGTGGCATATCTGCCATTTTATGAGGAAGATCCGTACTCAGTTAGTGTCCCGACTCGAACGATATCCGCTCAGCGACTCAGAACGCGCAAATTCAATCTTTGCTTTTTCATCCTCACCTTCAGCTCGGTAAACCCTTCCTAGAAGGAAGTGCAGCGCCGGGTTTTTCGGGTTGAGCACGATCGCCTGTTCGAACTGAGACTGCGCCTTCGGAAGCTCGTTCGTCTGCAGGTACAGATGCCCCAGTTGCTCCCGAATATTGGCATCGCGCGGTGAGATCGACGCGGCCTGCGTCAAAAGCTGCTCTGCTTCCGGCAGCTTGCCCTGATGCAACAGCACGATCCCAAGGTTCAGTAGAGGCTGCTCACTGGGGTGCAAACTGTCTTTTTGCCACTTGATTGCGTTCCGATACGCAGCGGTCGCGTCCTCGGTGCGATTCAGCCCTTCATAGGACAAGCCAAGGTTGTTCTCCGCCTTGACGCTCCGCGGATCGAGCACCAGCGCACGTTCAAAGCAGTCGGCTGCATCCTGAAAACGCTGCTGCGTATAGCGAATCCGACCCAGACCGTACCATGCCTCAGCGTCCTTCGGGTCCATCTTCACGGCAAGCATCATCCAGTGATCGGCATCGGGCAGATCGTTCAACAGCGCATAGTCCTTCGCGACATTCTGAAGGTCCTTCGAGTCGGGCCGCGCCAGACTGGCGGATCGCGTGTACTCAGCCAGCGAGCCTTTTGCGTCGCCCATCCGCAACATACAGTACGCCAGCATGGAGTGTGCTTTCGTCGAGCTTTGATCACTCTTGAGGAAGGAATCTAAATCCGCGGCCGCCTGCTTGAACTCGCCTTCGTCGATTCGTTTCTGGATCGCCTCCAGAGTGGTCCCTGCTGATTCCGCCTGGGGTGCCGGAACATTGGGAATCTGCGCATAAAATCGGTTCCCTAGGCACAAGACCAATGCAAGCGTGATCCATAAGCCGGCAGTCCGGAGCCGGCGATCGGCAGGAGCGAAAATGCTGAAATGCTTCAAGTCCCAATTCCCTTTGTTATCTCGACTGACGAACAACCAGACCGGATCGCTGGGCCGACAGGAACAAGTCAGACTGGATTATAGAGTCCTTCGCACCGCCACGTGGAATCTGGTAGAAATTGTTTACTTAAGCGACTATCGTTGGGAACGCATGAGTAGAAATGGATGAAATCCGCGGTGGTAGTTCCCTTGTTCTGTAAACGTTTGATCTCGATTCTGACCAGGCGTGCCCCGCTTTCAACCCTCCGACTTTCCACTGCCCTGCTCCTTCCCCTTCTGCCGTGTGCGGCCCATAGCTTGGCGCAGACCTCCGCACCGGCAGCGCAATCCCCCCAGGCACAAGCCAGACCCTCCAACCAGCTTCCCCCGGTTTCAGCGATGGGCGGCTCCAACACAGGCGGAGCGCACGCTGCCGTGTTCGACGCAGAACATCGCCCCATCACTGCAGGCGGCTTCGTCAAGACCGGTCCCGCGCTCTTCCAGGACATCGCGCGCAAGGCCGGCCTTACGACCTGGACTCATGTCATGGGTACCCCCGACAAGCAATTCATCATTGAAACGAATGGATCGGGCGTGGGCCTTCTCGACTACGACAACGACGGCTGGCTGGACATCTACCTGGTCAACGGATCGACCTACGACGCGATGTCCGGCAAGTCGACGCCTCCGAAAGCTGCCCTCTTCCACAACAATCACGATGGCACCTTCACTAATGTTGCTGAGAAGGCCGGTGTCACCAACGATCGATGGGGGACAGGCGTCGCCATCGCTGACTTTGATAACGATGGTTGGCCCGACATCTACGTCTCCAACTTTGGCCGCAACCGCCTATTTCACAACAACCGCGACGGAACCTTTACCGACGTCGCCGAGAAGGCCGGGGTCACGCTAGGTAACTGGTCCAGCGGCGCCACGTGGGGCGATTACGACGGCGACGGCCGCCTCGACCTCTTCGTGCCCGGCTACCTGCACTATGACCTGGCCAATCCACCGGCCCCCGGCACCAAGGCAGTCAACTTCAGCCAATGCCAATTCCGCGGAGTCAACGTAATGTGCGGCCCCCGTGGGTTGAAGGGCGAAGCCGATCACCTCTTCCATAACAATGGGGATGGAACGTTTACTGATGTCAGCGAGAAAGCAGGCGTTTCCGACAAGAATGGCTACTATGGCATGTCCTCCGTGTTCATCGACGTGAACAACGACGGCAAGCCGGATCTGTTGGTGACCAACGACTCGACACCGAACTATCTCTACATCAATAAAGGTGACGGGACCTTCGACGACGATAGCTACGCCTCCGGTTATGCCCTGAATGAAAATGGCCGCGAGACGGCATCCATGGGTGTAGCCACTGGAGACTATCGCAACAACGGCCTCATCGACATCTACAACACCGTATTCTCCGATGACTACAACCCTCTCTACCGCAATGATGGCGATGCAAACTTCACCGACGTCAGTTATCAAATAGGTATCGCCGAGCCAACGATCCCCTTCCTCGGCTGGGGAACGGCTTTCTTTGATTATGACAATGACGGCTGGAAGGACATCATCGTAGCCAACGGACATGTTTATCCGTCCGTCGATCAGGTGTCCTGGGGGACGAGTTGGGCGCAACGACCACTGCTGTTTCACAATGTAAACGGGACAAAGTTTGACCTGATGCCTGCAGTGGAAGGCACCGCACTCGCGCAGACCTACGTCGGCCGTGGCTTGGCCGTCGGGGATCTCTTCAACGATGGCAAGCTGGACGTGATCCTTAACGTCCTTGATGGTGTTCCGGCGCTTCTCCGCAATATATCCCCCGACAAGAACCATTGGATCGAACTGAAACTGATTGGCGGTCCGAAGAGCCCTCGCGACGCAGTCGGAGCGACGGTCTATCTCACAGCGAATAAGATCAACCAGCGTGGAGATGTTGTGTCAGGCGGCAGCTATGAATCCACGAACGATCCGCGTGTCCACTTCGGTCTTGGCGACGCGACCGCAATCGACGCAGTCGAAGTCTACTGGCCCAGCGGTGCGCGCGAACAATTCTCGGTCTCCCATGTAGACCAGATCGTGACCCTCGTCGAGGGAAAGGGAGTGCCCTTCCAGAAGTGAAGTTTCTATCGCCCAAAGCGCGCGCCACCCCTCTCTTCGCGGCCTGCCTGTGCCTGCCGAGCCTTGCGTCTCCCGCGCCGTCGGGTACGCAGGTTGTAGCGAACGTCTCTCCCACTCCAACCACCGCCGCAAAACAAGCGCCGAACGTCGTTCCCGGTAGATTCGTCGACATCACGCAGCAGAGTCACATCGACTTTCTTGCACAGGCCTCTCACACCAGCAAGAAATATCTGATCGAGACCATGGGCTCCGGCGTCGCTCTCTTTGACTACGACAACGACGGACGACTCGACATCTTCTTCGCCAATGGAGCGCCGCTCAGCGATCCCACCTCCAAGGGAACGATTCCCCTGAAGACCGGGCCGAAGTACTGGAATCGCCTCTACCATCAGAAACCCGATGGAACATTCGAAGATGTAACGCAAAAGGCTGGCCTTCAAGGCGTCGGCTACGACATGGGCGTCGCTGTCGGCGACTACGACAATGACGGCTACGACGATCTGTACGTAACCGGTCTCGGCGGCAACCATCTGTATCACAACAACGGCAACGGCACCTTCACCGACGTCACCGAAAGCTCCGGCACGCGTGGCAGCGGTTGGTCGACCTCCGCCACGTGGGTCGACCTGGACAACGATGGCCTGCTCGATCTGGTCGTTCTGCGCTATGTCAAGTGGGACTTCGACGATATCTGGTGCGGCGAGCACACCGAAGGTCATCGCTCGTACTGTCACCCCGACGTCTTCGAGCCCATCACGCCACTCGTGTATCACAACGACGGACACGGCCACTTCACCGAGATCGCCGCGAAGTCCGGTTTGAATCGGCCCGGCAAAGGCTTGGGCATTTCCATCGGCGACTTCGATGGTGACGGCAAGGTCGACGTCGCCATCGCCAACGACTCCATGGTCGAGTACCTCTATCGCGGCAAGGGCGATGGCACTTTCGAAGAACTCGGCATGCCCGCGGAAATCGCCGTCGATGGTGAAGGCCGCACCTATGCGGGCATGGGCATCGATCTCCAGGACTTTGACAACGACGGCCTGCCCGACCTCATCATCACCAATCTTGCCAATCAGAAATACGCTCTCTATCGTAACAACGGAGACGGCAGCTTCTCCTACGACAGCTATGTCAGCGGCATCGGCGGCATGACGCTGCTGCATTCCGGCTGGGGTATCAAATTTCTCGACTACGACAATGACGGCCGCAAGGATCTGCTCATCGCCCAAGGCCATGACCTAGACACCGTTGAGCTCAACTACCCGCAACTCCACTACAAGGAACCTCCGCTGCTGGCCTACAACACCGGTAAGAACTTCGTCGACGTTTCGTCTCAATCCGGCGACGTCTTCAACCAGCGTTGGGTAGGGCGTGGCCTCGCTGTTGGCGACATCGACAATGACGGCCGCGTCGATGCCGTCTTCACGACCAACGGCGGCCCGGCCTACGTTCTGCGCAACGAAACGAAGACTGACAACCATTGGCTCACTCTCCTGCTTGTCGGTCACAAGAGCAATCGCGACGGCATCGGAGCCGTAGTCAAACTGACCACGGCAGCGGGTCCGCAGTGGGTGACTGTCACCACGGGTGGAAGCTATCTTTCCGCCAGCGACAAGCGCGTACACTTCGGCTTAGGCGCGGCATCCCTGGCGGCATCCATAGAGATTCGCTGGCCCAGCGGTATTTTGCAAACGCTGAACAATGTTCACGCGGATCAAATCCTCACCGTCAACGAGCCGACACCGCAGGGCTCAAAGCCATGATCATCCGACGAGCTCGGGTGCCGTCGCTCATGCCTAAAATCCGCAGAGTCACGAGACCTGCCAGCTTCGGCACCGCACTTCTCCTGACTTTGCTACCTACAACACTGGCTGCTCAGAAATCGCCTATCAAGGAGCCGATCATCCCGCGCGAGGCGATGGCGCAACAATACTTCGGCGCCGATGCGCCGTGGTTCCTCAAAAATATTCCATTTCTCGAGATCGACGACCCCGAGATTCAGCAAATCTATTTCTACCGCTGGAAGCTGCTGCGATCGCACATTCGCGAGATCGGCCCGCAAGGCACAACCATCCTCGAATTTCTGGACAACGTGCCCTGGGCGCGCCAGCCCTATACAGACCTCAACGACTCAGCGTCATTTCACCTCATGGAAGCTCGCTGGATGCGAGATCCCACGGTCGTTGACAATCTCATCGACCATCTCTACACAGGCGCCGCCAACGACCGGCACTTTTCAGAATCCATCGCAGCCGCCACCGAAGCGACCACCCTCGTAACCGGCGACCCAGACCCCGCACTGCGCCATCTCGACACCATGCAATACATCTACAACGCCTGGGACGACCACTTCGATCGCGCCCACAACCTCTACTGGATTGAGCCGCTGCCCGACGCTACCGAATACACCATCTCCTCCATCGACACCTCCGGAGCCGGATTCACAGACCACCCCAGCACAGACCAGAATCACAATGGCTTTACCGGTGGTTTCGCCTACCGCCCCTCCATCAACAGCTATCAATATGCGAACGCAATGGCAATCGCCCGAATTGCCACCGAAGCCCACAAGTCGCAGGTCGCCAGCGAGTATCGCGAACGCGCAGATCGCCTTCGCGCCGCCATGCTCGCCCAATTGTGGAACTCCGCACTTCAGCACTTCACCGATCGCTACCAGCGATCGACAGCTTATGTATCCGCCGGTGATTTCATCCGCGGACGCGAGTTGGTCGGTTACGTTCCGTGGGCTTTCGAGCTCCCTCCCAACGACGGTTCCGTCTCGTCCAAAGCCTATGCAGAATCCTGGTCCCATCTTGTATCCCCGGACCAGTTGGCCGGCACATACGGCCTGCGTACCGTCGAGCCGTCGTACCCGCGTTACCTGACTCAATACCGATACGACCAGGCGACAGGCCGCCCCGAGTGCCAGTGGAATGGACCGTCGTGGCCGTTCCAAACTTCGCAAGCCCTCACCGGCCTCGCCAATTTTCTGGACGACTATCCGTCCGCCGCGATCAGCTCAGCAGACTACCTCCGCCTGCTGCGCCAGTACACGCACCAGCATTACGTCTCTCCGGGAAAGCCTGACATCGAAGAGGATTACAACGCGGACACCGGCGTGCCGATCGTGGGATTGCCTCGATCACACCATTACTTTCATTCGACCTATATCGATCTTGTTCTCAGCGGCCTCATCGGGATTCGACCGCGCGCCGACAATACTTTCGAAGTCCATCCACTGATTCCTACGCAACCAGGCACCCACAAACGCATCCGTTACTTCGCACTTCAGAACCTCGCCTATCATCATCACGATATCAGCGTCTTCTACGACGAAGACGGCAGCCGCTATCACATCGGGAGCGGTCTCTCGATCTTCGTTGACCATCAGCGCCTGTCCGGACCCGGCCCTCTCGCGCCCATCCGCGTAATCCTCCCACGTGATGCGCCCGCCCACTCACCGCAGCACACGCAGCTTCCTACCCGCGGAATCGATCTCGCCGTGAACCCTGGCTTTCCTTACGGGCCGCTAGCCAGCGCATCCTCCGCGGATCCAGCGTCTCCATCAGAGCAAGCCACCGATGGCCGTCTCTGGTTCTTTCCGGAAATCTCGAACGGCTGGTCGCCTTCTGCAACCGACTCGGCCGCAACGAGCTGGTATCAAATCGATCTCAGAACGCCACAAACCATCGGCTCCATCGAACTGTATTTCTTCGCGGATGACGAACGCCATAAGCCGCCCTCGTCCTTCGATCTACAGTATAAAAGCAACGACGGCTGGAAGAACATCCCAATTCAGACGCGTGCTCCAAAGACGCCCGTCGCTGGAGGAGAAAATCACATCAGCTTCCCGCCACTCCGCACCCAGCAGCTACGCATCATTTTCGCAAACCCACCAGCCCCAGCCCGGCTGCGCCTCATCGAAGCGAAAATATTCGCGCCTTGAAATTTCACTCGCCCAGCGAGTAAGGCAGAACGAATCGCCCAATCTGAATCACACTGCGCTCCGACGGCGGCCAAATCTTAATCGAAACAATCGGCAGCGGCTGGCCAAGCGGATGCGCCGTGACCGTGCCCCGCTCAACGCCCGTCTCCGCCTCATAGATGTGCACCAGCAGACCATCCGTCCCGCGTGTCCATCCAATAGCATACGATCCGGGAGCAAGTTCGATGTTGCTGCCAATCCGTATCGGGCTCTGCGCAAGAAGGTAGTAGTAGTACTTGCCGTTCGCCGCATAGCCCGCTGTGATCAACACGACCGCCGCTGTCACCCGGCCTCGGGAATCAATGATCCCGCTCGCCGAACGCATCTCCGTCTCGATGTGCTCTTTCTCCACCGGAGCCCGCGCTGGCAAAACAGCCTCGAGCTCCCCCAGGGTCGCTGCGCGCCAGTCTCGCTTCGCGCCACCCGCGCTTCCCTGCCCGAATAACGACGCTGATACTGTGCAGAGGATCGCCGCCAACAGCAAGTCCCTGCGCGTAAGCCTCATCGGTGACTCACCAATCCCCGCTGAATCGCCACCGTCGCTGCGTGGGTTCGGTCCGCGACCCCCAGCTTGCCGAGCATGCTGTTGATATGCGTCTTCACCGTCGCCTCCGAAATCGAAAGGTCAGCGGAGATCTCCTTGTTCGCTCGCCCCGCAACGATTCGTTCCAGAACACTCAGCTCCCTCGGCGTCAATTCCTGCCCGCTCAAACGCTCAGCCAGCTTCTCCGCAACTGCCGATGGAATATGTAGCTTGCCGTTGTGTACTGCATGGATCGTCGTCAGCAGTTCGTCGAGCGGCATGCCCTTCAGCAGATAAGCCCGCGCACCGGCCTGCAGTGCTCGATAGATATCTTC
>Ga0302308_10000671_pt1 | contig 29424 bp, 19 predicted proteins | sample III_Palsa_E3_3_FD_200531 | JGI IMG/M metagenome (GOLD analysis project Ga0302308, IMG submission 200531) | Peat permafrost microbial communities from Stordalen Mire near Abisko, Sweden - III_Palsa_E3_3 | ecosystem: Environmental > Terrestrial > Soil > Palsa > Peat permafrost | place: Sweden...
ATGCGGCTCGCAAGCCACGCATACCTCGTCAACGGTCCGAACCGACTGATTGGATCCAGCTCCACCATCGAGGCGGTGCACTGGAAGCTACATTGAGGTGCGCACTTCCCACAGTTCCGGAAACAGCCGCAGGCGCAGCGCCTTCGCCAGGTAGCTGACCCCCGCGGTGCCGCCGGTACCGGGCTTGTAGCCGATGATGCGCTCGACGGTCTTCATATGCTGGAAGCGCCACAGCTGGAAGCGATGGTCCAGGTCGACCAGTCGCTCGGCGAGTTCGTACAGATCCCAGTCCTTGGCGGCGTTGTGATAGACGGCGAGCCAGGCGGCCGTCACCTGCTTGGAGGGAACATAGGGCTGCGTGAAATCGCGCGACAGCGCCGCCGCTGGAACGCCGTAGCCGCGCTGCGACAGCAGGCGCAGCACTTCGTCATACAGGCTCGGAGCCGAAAGGGCGCGCTGCAGCGTCTGGTAATCCGCCTGCTCGCGCCGATGCACCTCGAGCATTTCGGGGTGCTTGTTGCCGAGCGTGAATTCAAGCACGCGGTATTGCAGTGACTGAAACCCGGAGGAACGTCCAAGAATATTGCGAAACGAGGAGTAGTCCGACGGCGTCATGCTGGAGAGCACATCCCACACCGCCAGCAGCTGGCCCTGCACGCGCCCCACGCGCTCGAGCATCTTGAAGGAAGGGGCGAGCTGATCGCGACGCACGCACTCGATGACACCGTGCAGCTCGTGCAGCATGAGCCGGATCCACAGTTCCGATACCTGGTGCACGATGATGAACAGCATCTCATCGTGCTCACCCGACAGCGGCTTCTGCGCATCGAGCAGCCGGTCCAGCCGGAGGTATTGGCTGTACGAGAGCGAACTACCCAGGTCCCAGTGCACGCCCTCGTCGGACAGATCGACCTGCGTCGATGCGTCGGGCGGCTCCGGGGCCGCCCCGCTCATCTGAACATCCAGGAGGGCACGCGGCGCCAGCCCTGCAGCAGTTCGCGATCGAGCGCTTTCCAGTGCGGTTCCTGCCGCGCGACATCGGCCCAGAAACGCACCGAGTGATTCATATGCCGCAGATGCGCGAGCTCATGCACCATCAGGTAGCGCAGCACTTCCGGGGTCTGGAACAGCAGGCAGACGTTGAGGCTGATCGTGCCCTGTCGCGAGCAGCTGCCCCAGCGCGTACGCTGGCAGCGCACCTGCAGCCGCCCCGGTTCGACGCCCATCTGCACCGCGAGCGCGCGCAGCGGCGCCTCGAACTGCCGTTGCGCATGCTGCGCGAGCCAGCGGCGCAGCGCGCTGCGCAATTGATCGACTTCGTCCAGGTGCCCCCGCAGCTGCAACTGGTCGGCGCCGATTTCACGCACCCGCACGCGGCCCGCGCCCGCATTGCTCACGCAGCGCCAGTGTTCGCCGAGCGCCGAGAGATTCAGCGTTGCGGGCGGCATGGGCCAATGCGAAGCCGGCGCCGACCGGCGCCGCTGGCGCTCGATCCATTCCCGGTGCTCGCTGACGAAGGCACTCACACGCTGTGGCGAGGTACGTGGCGGGACGATGATTTCGACCGCGCCGTGGCGGAAGACGCGCACGCTCAGGCGCCGCGCGCGTGCACTCTGTCGCACCGACCAGCTATGCTCGCTGCGCTCGGCGTCCCATAACGATAGTTGCTGCTCTTTGTGCTCCGCGTCGGTCAATGGTGTGCGCTGAATTTTCCGGCGATCGTGCCCGACGGCATCATATCAGGCATCGCATGCATTGGATCGACATCGGCGCCAACCTGGCGCATGACAGCTTCAAGCTTGACCGCGACGCGGTGATCGAACGCGCGCGCGCCGCGGGTGTGGTGCAGATGATCGTCACCGGCGCCGACCTCGCGAGCAGCCACGCGGCCGTGCGGCTGGCCCGACGATACCCGCGCATACTGTTCGCCACCGCCGGAGTGCATCCGCATCATGCCGCGCAGCTGCGGCACGAGCAGCTGGCGGAACTGCGTGAGCTGCTGCAGCAGCCGGAGGTGGTTGCGGTCGGCGAATGCGGCCTTGATTACAACCGGGATCTCTCCCCGCGCGACGTCCAGCGCCGCGCCTTCGAGTGGCAGCTGGAATTGGCTGCCGACTGCAGCAAGCCGCTGTTCCTGCACCAGCGCGATGCGCACGCGGATTTCCTGGGCGCACTGCGACAGCACGATCCAAGCTCGCTGCGGGGCGTCGCGCACTGCTTCACGGGTGTGGCCGCGGAACTCGCTGACTACCTGCAGCTCGGGCTCTCGATCGGCATCACGGGCTGGTTCTGCGATGAGCGGCGTGGCGCGCACCTGGCGGCACTGGTGGGCAGCATTCCACAGGATCGGCTGCTGCTGGAAACCGATGCGCCGTACCTGCTGCCACGCGACCTGCGTCCCGCGCCCACATCGCGGCGCAACGAACCGGGCTACCTGCCACATATCGGTGCCGCGGTAGCCCGCGCGCGCGGTGAAACCACGGACGCCTGCGCCGCCCACACCACGGCGCACGCACGGGCGCTGTTCAGGCTCCCCTTCGCTGTCACGTCACCGTAAGAATCCAAATCTAACCTCCGCCGGACCTTGAGGCATCACCACCGAAGAGTTCGGCCGTGGATAGCGGCGCTGGTCGCACCGTGCTTGAGCCTGCTCGCCGGCGTCGCTGCGGCTGAGCTGCCCGCCGACGCCTGCCCGCGGCCGGCGCCGGGCAGCACCGTCCCCGAGCCTGTGGACCTGCGCAGCCGCAACGGCGTGCTCAAGCTGGACTTGGCGGTTCGCAACCACAGGGAACCGGACGGCGGTGTGCGTTACTGCTATGTGCTGGGCGACGGCACGCAGTCACCGACGCTGCGTCTGCATCCCGGCGATCTGCTGATCCTGAAGCTCAGGAATGAACTGTCCACTGACGCACCGGCATCGAAAGCCCGCGGATCGAACGATCCATGCGAGAGCGGCGCCATGACGCCGGTCTCGACCAATCTTCACTTTCATGGCCTGACCGTGCCACCGCTGTGTCATCAGGATGAAGTGCTGCGGACCTCGATTCAGCCCGGCGATGCGCCCTTCGAATACCGCTTTCGGATTCCCTCGAGCGAGCCGCCGGGTCTCTATTGGTATCACCCGCACATTCACGGATTCAGCAAGGTCCAGGTCATCGGCGGCGCCTCCGGCGCACTCATTGTCGAGGGCATCGAACACGCCAATCCGGAGCTTGCAGGATTGCCCGAGCGGGTCTTGGTCATTCGGGATCAGGATCTGCTCAACCCCGGTGCGCCACCCTCCCCGTCCGAACCGGTGGTGCCCCGGGCACTCATCGATCGCGACGGCGATTCAGCCAACAACGGCACAGGCTTTGGCCAACCCGCCAAGGATCTGTCGATCAATTTTGTGCCGGTGCCCTATCCCGACTACCCGCCCGCCACCATTCTCATGCGGCCGTCGGAGCGACAGCTGTGGCGGATACTGAATGCCTCGGCGATCACCTACCTGAATCTGGCGCTGATCAGCGCTCACTCGCCGCAACAGCTGGGCATCGTCGCCATCGACGGCGTGCCCCTCGGCGCCAACGGCAGCCCGGCACCTGGCATCGAATGGCGCGACCACGTGGGGCTGCCCCCGGGTGGCCGCGTGGAATTCATCGTCACCGCACCCGCGCCGGGCGCGCCCGCACTGTTCGTGACCCGCACGGTCGATACCGGCCTTGGTGGAGAGAATGACCCCAACCGGCCGCTGGCCTCGGTGATAGCGAGCAGCGACGCACCCGAACCGCGCTCAGCGTTGCCGTCCTCGGCGCAGTTACAGCCTCAAGTACAGCCTCAAGCGCAGGCGCGGCAGCAGGCGGCGCTGCCCTGGCTCGGCAGTGTCAGGCCGGTCCGTGTCCGGCGGCTGTATTTCTCCGAGAAACTCGAGGATCCGTCCAACCCCAACAGCGCCACCACTTTTTATCTCACCGTCGATGGCCAGACGCCGGCACCGTTCGATCCCGCCGCCACCGAGCCGAACATCATCGCCCGACAGGGAGATGTCGAGGACTGGATCATCGAGAACCGATCCACCGAATTGCACGCCTTTCATATTCACCAGATTCATTTCCTGCTGCTGGACATGTCCGGCACGCCGGTCAATGAACCGTTCCTGCGCGACACGGTCAATGTGCCGTATTTCAGCGATCGCATGCTTAAGTTTCCGAGTGTGCGGCTGCGAATGGACTTTCGCGATCCGAACACGGTCGGCACGTTCGTGTATCACTGCCACCTGCTGGAGCACGAGGATGGCGGCATGATGGGACTCATTCGCGTTGAAGCCAATGGCGCCGCTTCGAGCGCGCCCTAGCACTGCCCGCGGTAGCAAGAGCTTCACACAGCAATCACGCCGATGTAACAACGCCCCCGTACAACTTGGCCGGCGCGATCAGGCGCGAATTCAAGTCAGGGAGAACGTTGTATGAAAAGCAATCCATTGGGGGCGGCCGTGCTTAAAGCCGTGCGCGTTGCATTGAGCGCGCTGGCGGTGCTGCAGCTGACGGCAGGTGCGACCGTCGCGAACGCCTGGCAAAATTCCCCGAGCACACAGACCCGCACGCCGATCAAACATCTGATCGTCATCATCGGTGAGAATCGCAGCTTCGATCATGTGTTTGCGACCTACGTGCCGCCTTCGGGCGAGCAGGTCTGGAACCTGCTGAGCGAGGGCATCATCCAGAGCGATGGCAGCCCGGGACCGAATTTCCACAAGGCCGAACAGCACGCGGCCACCGATCTGTCTACCGACGCCTTTCTGCTGAGCCCCGAAAAGAGCCAGTTTCCGAACAACGTACTGCCTGCACCGCTGGTCGGGGGACCGAAGGATTCCTACGTCACCGGCGACAGCCTGACGTTGGCCCAGCAGTCCGAGAACGGCCTGCCCTCTGACTATTATCAATACCTGGTCTCCGGCGGCACCGGATTGACATCCAAGACACCCGACACACGCATCACCAACGTCAACGCCCTGCCGCCGGGGCCATTTCAGCTGACCAACGGCGATAGCTTTGTCTACAACTCCTACGCCGCGAGCCCCGTGCACCGCTTCTACCAGATGTGGCAGCAGCTGGACTGCAGCCTTCAACATGCCACGCGCGAGCGCCCTTCGGGTTGCGACTCCAAGTTGTTCTCCTGGGTCGAGGTCACCGTCGGCGCCGGCGCCAATGGCGTCGCCCAACCAGCGAACTTCAGCACCGAGTACTCCACCACGGCCCTGACCACGGGGGAAGGCTCGACCTCGCTCGGCTTCTACAACGTGCAGAAGGGCGATGTGCCCTACTTCAACAGCCTCGCCGGGCAGTACGCCATGAGCGACAACTTCCATCAATCCGTCAACGGCGGCACGGGCGCCAATCACATCATGCTCGGCCATGGCGATGCCATCTGGTTCAGCGATGGCGCCGGCAACGCGCAGATGCCGCCGCATAATGTGCAGGTGGCCGCCGGCACCGCCAACGCCGGGGTCGTGGATGAGGTCGAGAATCCCAACGCCGCGACCGGCACCAACAATTGGTACAGCCAGGATGGCTATGGCGCAGGCTCGTTCGGTTCCCCCTCGTCAGGCGGCGGCTCCTACAGCAACTGCGCCGACCCGACGCAGCCGGGAGTAGCGGGCATCGTGCAGTATCTGCAGAACCTGCCGCGCCCGATCGATCCGCACTGCGAGGTCGGCCACTACTACCTGCTCAACAACTACAACCCGGGATACTTCGGCAACGGCAACAACGCCTACACGGATACCAACGCCAACAACACCGTGTTTACGATTCCGCCCTCCTCGGTACGCAGCATCGGCGACAGCCTGCTGGCAAAGAACATCTCCTGGAAGTACTACGGCGATCAGTGGAACAACTACGTGCCCGACCCGTACCAGCTCAACTATGGTGCGGTCGGCGCGGCGTCGGACGAGTACTGCAACATCTGCAACCCGTTTCAGTACGACACCTCGATCATGAGCAATGCGGCCATCCGCACCGCGCATATCCAGGACACTGCAAATCTGTATGCCGACATCGCCAGCGGCAGCCTGCCGGCGGTCTCCTTCGTCAAACCCAGCGGCCTGGTGGATGGCCACCCGTCATCCTCCAAGCTGGATCTGTTCGAGGGTTTCTCGAAGAAAATCGTCGACGCGGTCCAGGCCAATCCGCAGCTGTGGCAGGACACCGCCATCATGATCACCTTCGATGAGGGCGGCGGTTACTACGACTCAGGCTACGTCCAGCCGCTGGATTTCTTCGGCGATGGCACGCGCATCCCCCTGATCGTGGTGTCGCCGTACACGCGGGCCGGTCATATCTCGCATGAATACGCGGATCACGTCTCGATCCTCAAATTCATCGAACGAAACTGGAATCTCAAGCCGGTCACGCAACGCAGCCGCGACAACTATCCCAACCCGGTCACCGAGCGCGGCAATCCGTACGTGCCGATCAACACGCCGGCGATCGCCGACCTGTTCGATCTGTTCGACTTCGGCGGCCATCAGCACGGCTACTGAGCACCGCTGCATCAGCGGGGGGCGATGCTCTCCATACTCAAAGGGCGGCTTCGGCCGCCCTTTTTTTTAAGGAGCAGCTTACGAGGAGCAGCGGGGCTGTGCCTAGATCGCCGCCTTGGGCGTCGCGAGCTGGCTGGGCGCCACCGCCTTGCGGATCGCCGTCCACGCCGGCATCCAGCGCTCCAGCAGCGTGCGCATGGTCTCGCGATCGGAAACCGGAAACTCCGAAGGCAGCGAGTCGAGCATCAGCGTGTGGCGCGGCAGGCCCTTGGGAAAGTGCCCGCGGCCCGTGAACACGATGCGTCCATCTACCGGCAGCCCCTGGGCCAGGGCCCGCACCGCGGCAATGCGGTCATAGAGACCGGTCTGCGGATTGTCGAAAGTAAATCGCTGTGCGCGATGCATGACGGTCCAGGCTCTCATCTGATCGCCGCCGAATATGTTGCCGGCGATGTCGCGCAGGTCGATCACGATGATGCCGCGCGCCGTCAGCAGCAGAAAGTCCACGTGCACCGCACTGCCCTGACCGTCCGGCACCAGCACATCGCTCATATGATCGAAGCCGCAGCTGGTGACCGCAAAGGTGCGCACGATGCGCATACGGCGGCGCTGATCCCAGCGCCACAGATAATAGGCGCCGGCCACCAGGCCGGCCACGCACGCCACCGCCGCCGCCACTTCCAGATTGACCGCCGACAACGGGTTGGGCAACGGCTCCGTCGGTTCCATCGGTTCCATTACAGTGCGTGCCTCAGTGCCTCAATGTCGGGTTCGATCTCGGTCGCGCTCGACGGGCGATCGAACAGTCGCGACAGATTTTCCGGCATTGGCACGCTTTCGCCAATCAGCGGCGCCACGGTTTCGCGAAATTTTGCCGGATGGGCGGTGGCCACCAGCAGCCAGCGGCTGCCTGTACGCCGGGACGCGTCCAGCCGCGCATGCGCCTCGGCGGCCACGGCCGTGTGGGGACACCAGATGCGGCCATAGCGGGCGAAATCGGTCCGAATGCGGGCCCGGGTCGCCTCATCATCGACCCAGACCGCATCCAGCGCGGCCCGCAGCGCCGGAAGGCTCGGGTACAGCGCCGTCAGGCGCTCCAGGTTACTCGGATCGCCCACGTCCATCGCATTGGATATGGTCGGCACGCTCGCGCGCGGGCGCAGCACGCCATCGTGCAGGTAATCGGGCACGGTGCGATTGATATTGTGCGCCAGCAGTATCTCGCCGATCGGCGCGCCCATCTGCCGTGCCCAGGCGCAGGCTGTGGCGTTGCCGAGGTTGCCGCTGGGGACCACGAACGACACCGGCTCGCCCTGCTCCCGCTGCACCCGCAGGCTGGCGGCCCAGTAGTAGCAGGTCTGCGGCAGCAGCCGCCCGAGATTGATGCTATTGGCCGAGGTCAGCTCGAAGCGCGCCCGCAGCGCCTGATCCGCAAACGCCTGCTTGACCATGCGCTGGCAGTCATCAAAACGCCCGCGCACCGCGAAGCTGCGCACATTGTCGCCCCAGCAGGTCAGTTGCTGCTCCTGCGTGGGAGAGACCAGGCCCTTGGGGTAGAGCACCGACACCTGCACGCCCGGCCTGCGGTGAAAGGCCGCCGCGACGGCGCCGCCGGTATCGCCGGAGGTCGCCACCAGCACGTGCAGCGGCCGACCCGACTGCGGCGCCAGCCGAGCCAGGGCCGCGGCCAGAAAGCGCGCGCCGAAATCCTTGAACGCCGCCGTGGGACCATGGAACAGCTCCAGCACCCCCAGTCGCTCGGCATCGTCGAGCCAGAATTGCGGTGCCGGAAAATTGAACGCCTCGTTGCAGATGTCGGTCAGGACCCGCTGAAGCGGGTCGCCCGATGCAAAAGGTTGCAGCACGGCCTCTGCCAGCGGCGCGAGCACCGCGCTGTTGGCGGGCGCATCGAGGTCGGCGACCGCGAAGGCGGGCCATTCGATCGGCACGAACAGGCCGCCATCGGCAGCCAGACCCTGTGACAGCGCCTGGCTGAGACCGACCCGGGATTGCGGATGACGCGTGGTCGCGAATTGCATCAGCCGATCACGCGCGCGCCCTTGGGCGCGATCTCCGTGATCCAGTGGTCGGCCTTGAGGCTGTGACGCTGAAACTCCTGCACCATGGCCTCGCACACCGCCGCTGCCTGAACCTGCAGGCACCAGGCGAATACGGTGGGCCCGGCACCGGAAATCGAGCATCCCAGCGCCCCTGCCGACAGCGCCGACCGGCGCACTTCGGCAAAGCCCGGAATCAGCGCCGCACGCTGCGGCTCGATGACCACGTCCTCGAAGGATTCGCGCACCATGTCCAGATCGTTGGTGTAGCAGCCGGAAATGAATCCGGCCAGATTGGCCGTCTGCCATACGAAGTCGGCCATCTTCACGGATTTACTCAGAATCGCACGTGCTTCGCGCGTCGAGAGCCGCATGTGGGGATGGACGATGACGGCGCGAATCGCCGACGGCACCGGGATCTGCTTGACGCGCGGGTGGTCGATGCCGACGGTGAGCACCAGCCCGCCGTAGAGCGAGGGGGCGATATTGTCGACATGCATCGAGCCGCTGGCCACCGCCTCGCCGTGCATCGCAAAGCGCAGCAACTCGAGCGGCGGGCGCGGCGCGGGCAGCAGCGCATTGGCAGCCACCACCGCGGCCACGGCCGAGGCCGCCGACCCGCCGAGCCCGCTGCTTAAAGGTATGCCCTTGTCCAGCTCGAGCTCAAAACCAAACCTTAAGTCCAACGCCTCCTGCATGGCCAGGAGTGCGCGGCCGGCGGTGTTCTGCGCCGCCTCGCGCGGCAGATCCGGCACCACGCCGCGAATCGCCGTCACCTGAACCCCCGGCTGCGCCACCCGGCGAACCGTCGCGCGATCGCCGATTGCATCCACCGAGAAGCCGAGGATGTCGAAGCCGATCGCGACATTGCCCACCGAGGCCGGCGCGAACGCGCAGGCACTGGCGCCGATGGATGTCACAGGCGGGCCCCGAGATAGGTTGCCAGGCGCAGCAGGTCGGCGAACACGCCCCCGGCGGTCACCGCCGGACCCGCGCCAGGCCCCTGCACGATGAGCGGATTGTCGCAGTAGCGCGCCGTCGCGAAGCGCACGACATTGTCGGTCAGCGCGATGTTGGCAAAGGCATGGCGCGCATCGAGCTCGGTAAGGCCCACGGTGGCGCGGCCATCGGAAGACACCGCGCCCACGTAGCGCAGCACATGCCCGCGTGCTTTCGCCTGCTCGTAGCGCTGCCGCATCGGTTCATCGTAGCGCGACAGGCCGGCGAGGAATTCCGAGGGGCTGCCGGCCGCCAGGTCCGAAGGCACCAGGCTTGAAACTTCCACATCGCGCAGCTCGAGCTTAAGTCCCATCTCGCGCCCGAGAATGATGAGCTTGCGCGCCACGTCAGTGCCCGACAGATCGTCGCGCGGATCAGGCTCCGTATACCCGCGCTGCTTGGCCTCACGCACGATGGCCGAGAACGGCGTGGTGCCGTCATAGACGTTAAACAGATACGCCAGCGTGCCGGAGAAGATGCCTTCGATGCGCGTGATCTCATCGCCGGTTTCGCGCAGGTCGCGCAGCGTCTGGATGACGGGCAGGCCGGCGCCGACGGTGGTCTCGTAGAGATAGTGTGCGCCGCTCTCGCGCCGCGCAGCTTTGAGACTTTCGTAGTAGGCAAGCTCGCCGCTGTTGGCACGCTTGTTCGGTGTGACGACATGAATGCCCGCGGCCAGCCAGTCGCGATACTGCCTGGCGATCTCATTGTCGGCGCTGCAATCGATCAGCACCGTGTGCGGCAGATAGTCCACGCGCACGTGCTCGATGAAGCGGGCCAGGTCGGCGGGCTGCGAATCGGCCTGCAACTGCTCGCGCCAGCGCTCGAGCGCCACGCCCTGGTCGGAGAGGCACATCTGTTTGGAGCGCAGTATGCCGCGCACGCGCAGATCGATCCTGAACTCCCGCGCCAGCCGCTCGCGCTGCCCCATGAGCTGATCGAGCAGCACGCTGCCCACCGTGCCGGGCCCGATGACGCCGATCGAGAGCGTATGCGGCGAGAGATAGAAGCTCGCGTGCGCGGCGCGCAGCGCGCGCGTGGCCTGCGAACCATCCACGACCACCGAGATGTTGCGCTCCGAGGCGCCCTGCGCGATGGCACGCACATTGATGTGCGCGTTGCCCAGTGCGCTGAACACCTTGCCGGAGACTCCCGGCATGCCGGCCATGCCATCGCCCACCACGGCCAGGATGGCAAGATCCGGCGTCACGTCCACATTCTGGATCTGCCCCTCGGCAAGCTCGCGGCCGAAAGCGGCATCGAGCACGCGCTTGGCGCGCTCCGCCTGCGACTGCGGAATGGCGCAGCAGATCGAATGCTCGGAACTGCCCTGCGAAATGAGGATGACCGAGATGCCCTCCTCGCGCAGTGCTCCGAACAGTCGGTGCGCCGTGCCCGGCACGCCGATCATGCCGGCTCCTTCCAGATTCACCAGCGCCACGTTCTCGATGCTGGTGATGCCCTTGACCGGCAGGCTCGAACGCGGCACCGCGCAGATCAGCGTGCCCGGCTTCTGCGGCGCAAAGGTGTTGCGGATCCAGATGGGGATGTCGCGGCCCACGGCCGGCGCCATGGTCTGTGGATGGATGACCTTGGCGCCGAAGTACGCCAGCTCCATCGCCTCATTGTAGGAAAGCGAATCGATGACCTGGGCGTCGGGCACACGGCGCGGATCGGCCGACAGCACACCATCGACGTCGGTCCAGATGTGGATCTCCGCGGCATCGAGCAGCGCGCCGAAGATCGAGGCCGAGAAATCGCTGCCGTTGCGCCCGAGCGTGGTCTGCACGCCGCGCGGATCGGTGGCGATGAAGCCGGTGATCACCAGCGTCTGCTGCACCGGCGTCTGCTGCGCCGGCCCCGCGGCATCCGCGCCGATCAGCCCGGTGAGCTTCTCGCGCGATTGCTGCCACTGGACGGCCGGCCCCAGCGGCCCCCACTCGACCGTGATACAGCGGCGCGCATCGATCCACTGCACGCCGGCGCGCACCGCGCGCTGCTGCAGATAGCGGTAGAACAGGCGCGTCGACCATATCTCGCCAAATCCGGCGGTCAGATCGGACACGCTCTGCGCGGCCGATCGCATCACGCTCGTGGTCTGCAGGACGCCGGCAAGATCGGTGCTGTCCTGGTCGAACTCGGCCAGGTACTCATCAGCCGAAGGCGCATCGAGCAGCGCGGCGGCGATTCCGGCATGACGGGCTCGCAGGGCCGCCAGGCGCACGCGCCACTGCTCATCGCGTCGCTCGGCCAGCGCCACCAGTTGCAGCAGCTCGTCGGTGACGCCCTTGCAGGCCGACAGAACCACGGCGATGTGCGCGGGCGCATTGAACGGCGGTGTCTCGATGATGCGCGCGACGCGCTCAAAGCACTGCGCGTCGGCGACGCTCGAGCCGCCAAACTTGTGCACTACCCAGGCTGAGGGATTGGAAATGTCGGAGCGGCGATCGGTTGCGCTCATTACTTCTACTGCGGACACAAAACCTTGGCACTTTACTGAGCGCTTGGGCTTCTCGCAAGCAAGCGCCATGGAGGACTGGCAAATCGCGCTCACTATAGTCATCTTTGCCGGCGCATGACCGCCGGTTCCACAGCTCCCGATTTCGAAGCACTCAGGCTGCTGCGCGCCGGCAAGCTCGAAGACGCCCGAGTGCTGGCGGCACAGGCCGTCGCGAGCGCGACACGCTGCATGCCGGCGCACGGGCTGCTGGCGACGATCCTGCTGCGTCTGGGACGCGCGGACGAGGCTGAACGCACCGTGCTCGAGGCGCTGGGCAGAGCGCCGGGCGTTGCCGATGCCTACGACGCACTGGCGTTCGTCTCGATGCAACTCGGCCGTCATGAACGCGCCAATGAGCTGTATCGGCGCACCGTCACGCTTGCGCCGGGCGATCCACGCTTCTGGTACAACCTGGCCACCAGCGAGCGCGCGTTTGGCCGGCTCGAGGAGGCCGAGGCAGCCTGCGACCGCGCCATTGCACTCGACGCGGCGCAGTATCCCAGCTATCTGCTGCGCTCCGAGTTGCGCGTTCAGACCGCGGCGGCTAACCATATCGACGAGCTGCAGCGACAGCAGTCGCTGCGACCGGACGATGATCGGGCGCAGATGTTCCTCGGCTACGCTCTGGCCAAGGAACTCGACGACGTCGAGCGTTACGACGAGGCCTTCCGTTGGTTTGCCCAGGCCGCAGCGATCCGCCGCCGTCACCTTGACTACGACGTGGCGTCCGATGAGCGCAAGCTTGCGCGAATTGCCGAAGCGTTTCCGGCGCACGACGTGTCGGGAAAGATCGCTGCCGGAGACTCCGCGCGATTCATCTTCATCGTGGGATTGCCGCGCTCCGGCACGACGCTGCTCGAGCGCATCCTGTCCGGCCTGCCGGGTGTCACGTCCAATGGCGAGACCGAAAACTTCTCGCGTTCACTGCTGTCGCTCGCGCCATCGACGGGGGCCGATGTGTTCGCGCGCGCCGCGGCTGCGGACCCGGTCGCGGTCGGCGCGCATTACGCGCGGCTCGCCGGGGGCGCCGGCGACGCGCGCGTGATCGAGAAGATGCCGCTTAATTACCTGTACCTGGGCGCGATTCGCCGTGCGCTGCCCAACGCCAGCTTGCTGCTCGTCAGACGCACGCCGCTCGACAGCTGCTTTGCCATGTACCGGACGCTGTTCGGCGAGGCGTACCCCTTCAGCTACGACTTCCAGGACCTCGCCCGCTACTGCGCCGCCTACCAACGGCTCATCGACCATTGGCTCGGATCGTTCGGCGAGAGCGTGTACGAGGTGGTGTACGAAGAGCTCGTGCGTGCGCCCGCCGAGGTCGGCAAGGCAATCGCGGGTCACTGCGGCCTGAGGTGGACCGCGCAGGCGATCGACATCGAGAAGAACGCCGCCGTCTCACTGACCGCGAGCGCGGCGCAGGTACGCAGGCCGATTTACGGCAGCTCCTCGGGGCGCTGGCGTCGCTACCAGCGCCATCTGGCGCCGCTGGTGGCAGCCCTGCGCCAACAAGGGATCTCGGTACCTGATGACGCCTAGCGTGTGACGCCTGGCGTGGGCGGCGCTTCAGCGCACGCCCCCCATGAGCCGCCGCATGAGCGGCGTCAGCAGCGCCATGACCGCCGCGCTCGCCAGCGACCACCAGCAGATCTTCAGAAACAGATCCGGCAGCGATGTCAGGTTCGCGGCGTCGTACTGCCCCGAGAGCTGACCGGCGAGGTTATTGCCCAGCGCAATCGCAAGAAACCATAGGCCCATCACCTGGCCAACGAAACGGGGCGGCGCCAGTTTCGTCATCGACGACAGCCCGACCGGGGACAGGCACAGATCGCCGCATTCCTGCAGGAAATAGGTGAACAGCAGCCATGTGGGAGCCACCTGACCGCCGCCGAGCACACGCAGGCTGGCGACGTACATGACCACGTAGGCGAGACCCAGTAGAGCTAGCCCCGCGGCGAACTTCGCCGCCGGTGTCGGGTTCTTGCCGCGGCGGCCCAGCGCGATCCACAGGGCCGCGAAAACGGGCGCGAACAGCAGAGTGATGAGCGCAGTCGTGCCCTGCAGCACCCCTGCCGGCATCACCCAGCCAAACAGGTGACGGTCGGTATAGCGGTCGGCAAACAGGTTCAGCGAGGCCCCGCCCTGCTCGAATCCCGCATAGAAGGCGGCGTAGGCCGCAAACAGGGCTGCCATGACGTACACGCGGCGGCGCTCGTCCGAACTCAAACCCGCAAACGCGATCAGGTACACAAAGTACCCGGCCGCAACCACGGCAATGATCCACGATGCGGCCGTTGCCATCTGGATCGGATGCAGCACCAGCCGGCCCGTGAACGACAGCAGCGCGATCACTGAGACGATGGCGATGAACAGGACGACGGGGAGCCAGGAGCCGCGCCCCCGATCCGCGACCGCGCGGCCACTCGAACCGAGCCACTTGCGCGTCGTCAGGAACTGAACGAGGCCCAGCACCATACCCAGGACCGGCAGGGCGAATCCCCAACGCCAGCCGAATTGCGCGGCAAAGTACGAGACCAGCAAGGCGCCGAGCAGGGCACCGACACTGATACCGAAATAGAAGATCGAGAATCCGGCATCCCGCCGAGCCCCGCCCTCCGGATAGAGCTCCGCGACCAATACGCTGATATTGGGCTTGAGCAGGCCTACCCCCAGCACGATCACGAGCAGGCCGAGAAAAAAGCACGGACCGCTGCCGACCACCAGCAGCGCATTTCCCAGCGTGATCAGCACCGCGCCGACCACGATCGCGCGCTGTGCGCCCAGCAGGCGGTCCGCGATCCATCCGCCCAGCAGGGCGAACACATAGGTCGCCGCGATATAGAGCCCGTAGATGGCACTGGCGGTGCGGTCATCGAGGCCGAAGCCACCGTCGCGCACGGTGGCGACCAGATAGAGAATGAGAATGGCGCGCATCCCGTAGTACGAGAAGCGCTCCCACATCTCGGTCAGGAACAGCGCTGCGAGGCCCCGCGGCTGGCCGAGAAACTCCATCACATCAGATCGCGCGTGAACGTCTCATCCCATTGCCGAATGGCGACCGTCTCGCCATTGTGGCGCGCGGTCACGGTACCTGCGAGATAGAAGCGCTCCCGATCGCTGCGCATCTCGGCGTGCGTATCGATGACCGTGCGCCAGCCCTCGCGCCCCATGGCCAACGACTGCGTCAGGACATAGTGCGCGGACAGTGGATCGTCATCCCTGATCGTGAGCTCGCGCTTGAGGCCGTGGGATACCTCCACGTCAATCGCGTCCAGACGCAGTACACCTTCGCCGAAGACACCACCGATCGCGTCGGTGACGTACTGCGTCTCGCCGCTGACGTGGTCCTGCACGGTGTAGCGGCGCACGACGCCCGGATCGAGCAGCGTGACCGGAGTCCGCGGACCGTGTGCCGGCGGTGGCAGGGCCACGTGCGGTCCGTGACCGTTCTGGCGAACCGGCAGCTCGAGCACACTGCCGTCCGTGCCAATACTCAGCATCGCCGCATAGGGCGCCGGCCAGATGATCGGCCAGTAGGCGCTTGCAATCGACAGCCGGATGCGGTGGCCCGTCGGGAAGCGGTGGCCGCAGGCATTCAATACCACGCTGATGTCGTACACCCGCCCGGGTTCCAGCGCCTGCGGATGTTCGTGACTGTCGCGATGCGTGAGGTTGAGCACCTGGTAGCTGACGCGCGTGACACGTCCGTCCGGCGCCACATCCCCCAGGCGCACCGCCAGCTGCGCGACCGGCGCGTCCGCGGCGATGGAAAGTCTGAGCCGTGGCGCGCCGAGCACCGCGATCTCATGCTCGAGCACCGGCGTGTCGAACACCAGCGCGCCGCCGTCATCGAGTCGCTGATCGGTGGGATGCTCACCGGGACAGCCGGCGCCCATCCATTCCCCGGCCGCCTTGCCGTGACTCTGCGGCGAGCAGATCGTGAAGGTGCTGCTCGCGTCCAACCGTTCACCCAGGCCCCTGTCGGCGCGCAGATGCAGCGGCAACGGCTTGATCCCGGGCGAGGGATAGACGGCTTCACCCACCCAGCTCCCGGGCGCGAAGCTGCGCGTGCCGCTGGGCGGTACGGAGTCTTCCAGATACGCGCGCAGCATGGGCTCCTTCATGATGCCGGTGTCGCGCCCCTTCAGCCAGTGGTCCCACCAACGCACGGCTTCCTGCAGGTAGCCGATCGCAGGGCCAGGGACGCCATCGTGTGGATACAGATGTCCCCATGGGCCGATGATCCCGAGCCTCGGCACCTTGAGTCCTTCGAGCAGCCGCGGCACCGCGTTGGTGTAGCTGTCCGCCCAGCCGCCGATGGCGAGCACCGGGCATTCGATGGCGGCAAAATCCTCGCAGATGGAGCCGTGTTTCCAGTAGTCGTCATAGCGTTGATGTGCCAACCACAGCGCCGGAAAGAATGGCAGCGTCTGCAGGCGCTCGAGCCAGCGCTCGCGCCAGGCGGGACCCACGATCTGCGGGTCGAGCGGGCGACTCTGGTAGGCGAGCATGATGCTGCCCCACCACAGGTTGTCGTTGAGCAGGCAGCCGCCCATGTAGTGAATATCGTCGGTGTAGCGATTGTCGGTCGAGAAGGCGGTGATGATCGCCTTGAGCGCCGGCGGTCGCCGGGCAGCGATCTGCAGGGCATTGAAGCCGCCCCACGACTTCCCCTGGATGCCGACTGCCCCATTGCACCAGGGCTGGCGTGCGATCCAGGCGATCACCTCCAGCGCATCGTCCTGCTCCAGCTGCAGGTATTCGTCGGCCAGGTGGCCGTCGGATTCGCCGGAGCCGCGCATGTCGACGCGAACGGCGGCGTAACCGTGCGCAGCAAAATACCCGTGCATCGGATCGTCACGCCCGCGCGTGCCGTCGCGCTTGCGGTAAGGAATGTACTCGAGCACCGCTGGTACGGGCTCCTGCGGGGCGACGTCGGGCAGCCAGATGCGTGCGCCGAGCCGGCAGCCGTCGCTGAGCGTGATCCAGACGTGTTCCTGAATGTGGACCGGCATCGGGACAGCTACCGCAGTAGGGCTAGCGGTTCGGGCGATAGACCAGGTCGCCGTACTGCACCCACTTGCCGCTGCCGAAAGGCGCGACATATTGCAGGATGCGCACGCTGCCGTCGGGACGGCTCTCGTAGACCAGTTTGACGTCACGCTTGCGAGAGGGAATCGCCGTCACGAAGACCACCGAGCCGGCCGAGTTGGCCGAGCCGGCGGATCCGGCCGCCGCCGGCGCCGCGCGAAACAGAATCGCTCCCCATTGATTGTCAGCCCACATCTGCACCCATTGCTCACCGTCGAAACGGCTGATGCTCATGCCGGTGAGCCGGTGCCCGATGCCGGGACGCCGATACATGTCGGTGAGGAATGTCATGGTCTGCTGGATGATGCATCCCTCGGAGTGCTTCTCGATGTGATCGACGGCGACCAGTTCGTTGGTGGTGCCGTCGAACACCTGCCAGTCGCCCAGCCAGAAGTCGAGCCGGTGATGTTCAGCTGTGTCGCAAGTCGCCGGCGCCGCCGACTGCTCCAGTGGCGCGCGGGCTTCTGCCTGCGCGGTAACCGGCGACCCCAGCAGGGCTGCCGCCGACGCCGCCAGCAGCAGCAGCAGCAGCAGGACAAGCGATACGGCGTGGCTCTTCATTGCCTGACGCTCAGAAGGTATAACCGAATCGCACCCCGATCTCGCGTGGCGGGTCTACGACGTAGTCGTTGGTCAGCTTGTCGAGCTCATTGACCTGCGTCGGCGACACCAGGATGCTCTGATGGTCAAACAGGTTGGTGACGTAAAGACTCGCGCGCCAGGGCTTGTGAACCAGCGCCACCGACAGGTTCACGATGTCGTAAACCGATGAATGCTGTACGGTCGTCACGCCGAGCGTAGGCGTCAGCTGCAATGGCACGGTGCTGCGGTACACGCCATTGAGGTTGAAACCCAGGTCATAGCCCGGCGACACGTTTTGATCGTAAATCAGCGCCGCGCTCGTGCTGGTCTTCGGGCTGCCCGGCATCTGCTCGCCGGAGGTACCGGTAATGAGCCCGGGGACGATGGTGCCGGTTTGCGTGCCGTTATTTGCCGGCAGCGAGAAGTTGCTGGTCAGGTGCGCATCGGCGTAGGCAAAACCGATCGAATAGGCGAGCCGCGGCAGGAACAGCGGCCCGCTCGACTCAAACTCGACACCTTTCGATTCGGCCGTCTTTGCGTTGTAAACAGCCAGGTTGCCGGACGGCAGACTCGATGAGATCTGCGGGTGATCCCATTTGATGTCGAACACGGCGACCGTGTAGGAGAACGCATTGCTCAGGCGCCCCTTGAATCCTGCTTCGTAGTTGTTGGTGGTGTCCGGCTGGTAGGTCGACAGCAGCGGGCTTTCCCTGAACGGGCCCGCCAGAGGCACCGAATTGGCACCGCCGCGTCGGAAACCCTGAGACCACAGCGCGTACACGAACTGGTCCGTGGCGTACTCATAGGACGGGTTGACTTTCCCGACCGTCTTCGATGCCGGGGACTCATGGGGCGTCGCCGGCAGATGGGTCGGGAACGGGTAGTCATCGTACGACTGTGAATCGGTAAACTGCTGATCGAAATGCCGCACGCCAAAGGTGATCTGGCCTTTCTGCACGACATGCCAGGTCAGCTCGCCGAACACCGACTTGTCGGTGAACTTCTGAGTGTCGACCTGCTGGAAAGTCACATCCCCCGGCGCGGTGGCAATGAAGAAGCCGCCGCCGCAGTCGGCAGCGGTGCAACCTTGCGCCGCCTGATACTCCGGAGTTCCGGGTATCGCGATGGTCCAGGAACCGGTCCGCGTCTGGTTCTCGTAGTACGCGCCAACGACGTAGTCGAACAGATCAAACAGTCTCGTCTTGGACACCAGCCGGATTTCCTGGGCAAAGGTGTGCTCGGTATCGGCGAACAGCTGGTCGTAGACGAAGCGCGGATTGGTGGGCACGCCGGCGTAGTACGGCACATAGCCGCCGTCTGCGAGGCCGGCCAGGCTATACGTATTGTCCTGCAGCGTCGAGCCCGACGTATTGTGATAGGAACTCGTGGAAGAGAGGGTCGCGAAGCCCGCGTCATAGCTTAAGTCGAGGCTGGCGACGTTGGTGTGGCGTGACCAGGGCTGATCGATCTGCGAGAACTCGCGGAAGTAGCCGCCTGCGGGCAGCGTGGTCGCAGGATCGATCGGCGAAACCCCGCCAGGAAAGTCCCGATTCACCTGCGGACCGCCATCACCGTCGGCATAGGAATGCAGCACTGCCAGCTCTGCAGTGAAGGCATCGACCGGCTGCCACAGGATGCTGGGACGCATGGTGATGGTCCGCTGGTAGTTCCAGTTGGGCTGATCCTGGTAAATCGCCGGGCTGGTCAGCGGAGCGGCCGGATCCGCCAGCAGCGGGACGCCCGACAACCCATTGTTGCTGCGCTTGAACAGCCCGTAGGTATCGACAAAGCCGGGCTGGTAGTCGTACTTCACGGGCACGCGGATGGCGAGCGTGTCGCCGATCGGCACGTTCACGAGCGCCCTGGCGGAATAAGCGGTACTGCTCGAGTGATCGAGGCGACCCCCGCTGGCTTCGATCGTGCCGGAGAACTCATTCAACACCGGCGCGTTCGGAATGATGCGCAGGGCACCGCCAAGCGCGCCCGCGCCATAGAGCGTGCCCTGAGGTCCGCGCAGGACCTCGATCTGCTTCACATCGTCCAGCTGGTAGTAGCCTTCCACCGGCGAATTGTCGATGTAGACACCGACCGGCGATTGCTCAAAGGTGCGGAAGCCGCGCGTGGGCTCACCGGTGGCATTGATGCCGCGGATGATAGGAACTGTGGCAGCCGCGTCGCGTCCGCCGTAGTCGTACATGCTGAGGCCCGGGACCTCCGTCGCGAGCGATGCCGTGTCCGTTACGCCGGTGGCAGCCAGTTGCTCACCACTGACCACGGACATGCTGTAAGGCACCGACTCCAGCGACTCGGCGCGACGGCTCGCCGTCACCGTCACTTCCTCCAGGCTCGCGACCGGCGTTTCCGAGGCCTGCTGCGCGTGGCTTGCCTGGGTGACCCCGTACAGAGCCGCACAGACCGCCGCCCTCACGGGCGCCGAGGACGGATAGTACCGCCGGGAGGTTCGCCCTCCAGGCGTGTGTGCCGAGACAGCGTGACGCTTCATTCTGGTTCTCCCTGTGGGGGCGGCGTGATTGGTCGACAGTGGCGGCGCGTAGCATGGGACTCGAACCCAAGCGCGCGGGGGCGAGTGTTGGAACGCGGATCACGAGGCGCGTTGCAATCTATGTGGCAAGTCTCAATAGGCGTGAGCGGCTCCCTTACCGCGGGCCATGGCCTGCTTTGCGTCGACGTCGTACCGACTGTACATCATCGTCGATGGTCTAGACAGCACTGTACACGAACCCTAAGCTGCGCACCACAGGGCGCGATATCCGTTCTGCCGATGACAGACGACCCACTACTCCAACCGTTTCGCCTCCGGCACCTGCTGCTGCGCAATCGCATCATTTGCACCGCGCACGAGCCGGCCTACCCGGTTGACGGCATGCCCAAGAGTCGCTACCGCGCCTACCACGTCGCGCGAGCGAAGGCCGGGGTTGCGCTGACGATGACAGCTGGTTCGGCGTCGGTCGCGCGCGACAGCCCGGCGGTGTTCAACAACCTGCTCGCGTACAAGGACGAGATCGTGCCGTGGTTGCGGGAACTGACGGAGGCCTGTCACGAACATGGTGCAGCCGTCATGATTCAGCTCACCCATTTGGGGCGGCGGACGCGCTGGGACACGGCCGACTGGCTGCCGGTGGTCTCAGCATCCCACCGGCGGGAGGCGGCTCACCGCGCGTTCCCTAAGCAACTGGAGGACTGGGATATCGAGCGCATCGTCAGGGACTACGCCGATGCGGCCGAACGCGTGCGAGCGGCCGGCATGGACGGCCTGGAACTGGAGGCATATGGGCACTTGATGGATCAGTTCTGGTCACCCCTGACCAACACCCTTGATGCACCGTATGGGGGCAGCCTCGATAATCGTCTGCGCTTCACCTTCGAGGTACTGACTGCCATTCGCAAGCGCATCGGTCCCGAGTTCATCGTTGGCGTGCGCTACACCGGCGATGAGCTGATGGAGGGCGGATTGACCAAGCTGGACGGTCTCGCCATTTCCCAGCGCCTGAAAGACAGCGGCATGGTCGACTTTCTCAACGTCGTTCGCGGGCACATCGACACCGATGCCGGGCTCACGGACCTGATTCCAATTCAGGGCATGCCAAGCGCCATGCACCTGGACTTTGCCGGAGAGATTCGCGCCGCGACGCGCTTTCCGACGTTCCATGCGGCGCGAATCAACGATGTCGCAACCGCCCGCCATGCCATCGCCGCAGGCCTGCTCGACATGGTCGGCATGACGCGCGCACACATCGCCGATCCCGACATCGTGCGGAAGATCAGGGAGGGACGGGAGGATGATATCCGTCCCTGTGTCGGCGCCAACTACTGCCTCGACCGTATCTACCAGGGCGGGGAGGCCTACTGCATCCACAACCCCGCCACGGGGCGCGAACTTTCAATGCCGCACCAGATTCCGCCGGCCAAGGCTGCGCGGAAAATCGTGGTGGTCGGTGCGGGACCTGCCGGCCTCGAGGCCGCTCGGGTAGCGGCCGAACGCGGCCACGAAGTGACGGTGTTCGAGGCGGCCGGAAAACCCGGGGGGCAGGTGCGGCTGACAGCCCAGAGCCGCCGCCGCCGTGAAATGATCGGCATCATCGACTGGCGCGTCGCGCAGTGCGAGAAGCGGAACGTGCGATTCCGGTTCGACAGCTATGCCGACTCCGCGGACGTCCTGGCGGAGTATCCGGACGTTGTGATCATCGCGACCGGCGGTCTGCCGCACACGGATGTGCTGCGCGCCGGCAGTGAACTCGTTACCAGCACCTGGGACATCATTGCTGGCACCACGAAGCCGGGTGGCAACGTCCTGCTCTTCGACGACGCCGGGGATCACGCTGCGTTACAGGCCGCCGAAGTGATCGCCTCGAGCGGGGCACGGCTCGAGATCATGACCCCCGACCGCAGCTTCGCGCCGGAGGTCATGGCGATGAACCTGGTACCCTATATGCGAAGCCTGCAGGGCCGTGATGTGACCTTCACAGTCACGTTCCGGCTGCACGAAGTTCGCCGCGACGGTAACGGCCTGCTCGCGATTGTCGGCAGCGACTACGGCGGGGTTCGAAAGGAACGGTCGATCGACCAGGTCATCGTCAACCACGGCACGATCCCCTTGGATGAGCTCTACTTTGAACTCAAGCCGCACTCCCGCAATCTGGGCGCCGTCGATTACGATCAGCTGTTGGCCGGTACCTCGCAGGGCATGGCGATGAATCCGGCGGGTTCGTTCCAGCTGTTCCGGATCGGCGATGCCGTGGCAGCGCGCAACACGCACGCCGCCATTTATGACGCCTTGCGGCTGGTCAAGGACCTCTAGCAAATCATGGAATCCATCAAGAGCGGCGACCCGGGGCCCCGCGGCTCGGCGGAGGGCTGGCTCACCTCGGCGTACGAGATGCTCATCGAGGCCGGGATCGATGCCGTCCGCATCCTGCCGCTGGCCAAAAAGGTACGACTGTCGCGCACCAGTTTCTACTGGTTCTTCAAGGACCGAGGCGCCCTGCTCGCCGCCCTGCTCGAGCGATGGCGCACAAAGAACAGCGACAACCTGATCCGGCAATGTGGCCTCTACGCCGAGAGCATCACCGAGGCGATCCTGAATGTGTTCGACTGCTGGCTCGACCCGGCGCTGTTCGACTCGCGTCTCGAGTTCGCAATCCGCAGCTGGGCGCAGCAGTCGGCGAAAGTCGCGGCGCAGATCCGCTCGGCTGATGCCGCCCGGATCAATGCGCTCACGGACATGTTCATTCGCTTCGACTTCGAACCGCTGGCAGCCGACGTGCGGGCGAGAACGATCTACCTGGTGCAGATCGGCTACATCTCGATGAAGACCCAGGAGGATCTTGCGACGCGCATGCGGCGCATACCGAAGTACGTCCAGATCTTCACCGGCGTCGAGGCGCTGCCGCGCGAGCTGCATCGGTTCCACGCGCGTCACGGCTCCTTGCGACCGCGGCAGTCCGCGGCGCCGGTGCGGTCAGCAAGAAAGCTGCGGAAGAGCTGAGCGCGGCCGATCAACTTCCCTGGTGCGTCGGAGACTTTAATGGCCCTTGCAGACAAGATGCGTGCCCTGTTCGCCGAACGGCGCGATGGACATACGCTGCCCCAGCCGCTCTACGTCGACCCTGCCATGCATGATTTCGACATGCAGGCGATATTTGAGCGGCACTGGATTCAAGCCGGACTGGAATCGGAGATTCCCGAGCCGGGTGACTACCTTACACTGACGATCGGGGCCTCCCCGATCGTCATACTGCGCAACCAGGATGGCGCCATCGCGGGATTCTTCAATACCTGCCGTCATCGCGGCGCACAGATCTGTCGGGAACGGCGCGGCCACACCCCGCGGCTGGTCTGCCCGTATCATCAATGGACCTATGACTTGCGCGGCAAGCTGCTGCACGTTTCGCGAATGGACGAGGGCTTCGATATCGGCGCCTATCGGTTGCGTCCGGCACCGATCGAGACCGTCGCGGGTCTGATTTATGTGTGCCTGGGTGACGAGCCACCGGATTTCTCCCCGTTCCGCGCGGCCCTGGAACCGATGCTCGAGCCGCACGATCTGCGCAACAGCCGGGTGGCGCACACGATCACCCTGTTCGAGCGGGCCGACTGGAAGCTGGTCATGGAGAACGGCCGCGAGTGCTATCACTGTCGCGCCGGGCACCCACAGCTGATGCGCACCTACAGCGATTTCACGGCACCGGACGTTGCAGGCCGAACGCAGGCGTGGCTGGCCGCTTTCGACGCCCGCTGCGAGGCGCATGGACTGCGGCCCGGCTCCATCATCGGCCCCTGGTATGAGATCGGCCGCTACCCACTGGTCGAAGGCGCCGTCTCCTACACCATGGACGGCAAAGCAGCAGTCGGCAAGCGACTCGGGCAGGTCGGCGACGGGGATGTCGGGGATATGTGGTGGGCCGTCCAGCCCAACGCCTTCAACCATGTGGTCGGCGATTACGGCTTCTTTTTCCAGGCGCTTCCCCTCGGCCCGGGAGAAACGGCCGTGACCGGAACCTGGGTGGTGCACAAGGATGCCGTCGAGGGCGTCGACTACGATCTGGCGCGGCTCATTGAAGTCTGGAGCGCCACCAACGATCAGGACCGCGCATTGGTCGAGAACAATCAGCGCGGCGTCAACTCGCTTGCGTACATACCCGGTCCGTACTCGGGGACCAGCGAGCAACTGGTGTCCCGATTCACCGACTGGTATTGCGCCGCCGCCGAAGCTTACCTGGCGCAATGCGACCCGGGTTAGGCGGCGCTCTGGCCGAGGCGCATTCGCGCCCCGTACAATGCGGCCTCCCATCTTCGAGGCTGGCTTGCTGACACGTTGGACCTCGCGCCGGTCGCTCGCCGCCGTGGCGCTGCTGGCGGTGATCGCCTGCGCGCTGTGCGCGTCGACCTACCGGATCTTCGGCAACTTCTGGGACGAGCCGGAACACATCGCGGCCGGACTGGTCCTGATCGACCGCGGCGAATATCGCTACGACGTGCAGCATCCGCCGCTCGCGCGGCTGGCCGCCGCCATCGGACCGTACCTGGCCGGTGCGCATTTTTCGCACGACCCCGACCCCATCGGCGATGTTGCCGGGCAGGACCTGCTCTACCACTCCAGCGCCAGTTACGAGACGCTGCTGACCCTGGCGCGAGTGGGGATGCTGCCCTTTCTGCTGGTGCTGCTGGGGGCAACCTTCGCCTGGACCCGCCGCTGGTATGGCGATCCGGCAGCGCTGCTGGCACTCGTGTTCCTGGTCAGCTGCCCGGTGATACTCGGGCACGCCTCGCTGGTCGCGCTCGATGTACCCGTGACCGCGCTGATCATGGCCAGTCTGTACCTGCTGTTGCGCTGGCTCGAAAAGCCAAGCCTGGCCCGCGGCACCGCGCTGGGCGTGGCCTGCGGGCTCGCGGTCGCCACCAAGATGTCAGCGATCCCCTTCATCGGCGTGGCTTCGATCACTCTCGGACTGCTGCGACTGGCCTTCCTGCGCCGTACGCCACCCACCACGCCGCTGCGATCGCAGTGGGCGCCGCGCCTGGTGAGTCTGGCCCCGGGCGTGCTGTTGGGGCTATGCCTTCTCATCGGCGTGTATGGCGATCGGCTCGTCTATCTGACCACACCTGATCTTGCCCCCAGTCGCGCGCTGAATTTCTACTTTGGTGCCCACGGCGCGCTGCACGATCTCGCCTACCGGATCGCGGCCAGGGTGCCGCTGCCCTTCGGCATCATGATGCTGCCCGAAAACATCATGGGCGTTGAGTGGCACAACGCGCACGGCCACCCCTCGTACCTGCTCGGCCAGATTGCCTGGAACGGCTGGTGGTATTTCTACCTAGTGGCGCTGGCGGTGAAGACCCCACTGCCGCTGCTGCTGTTCGGGCTCACCGGGCTTGCAATGCTGACGGTGCGCGGCGTGCGCGAGGGTAATCTGTACCGCATGGCCCCGGCCGCCTGCTTCGCGGCCATCCTGGTATTCAGCTGCCTTTACAGCCATATCAACATCGGCGTCAGACATGTCCTGATCGCCTATCCGCTGCTCGCAATGGGGGCCGGTGTCGCGCTCGAGTCATTGTGGCGGCGCTGGCCCAAGCCCCTGGCTCGCGCCGGGCTGGTGGGATTGCTGTTGTGGCAGGTCGCGACACTGGCGTATGCCTACCCGGACTATCTGGCCTACTTCAACGCACTGGCCGGCAGGCATCCCGAGCGGATCCTGGTGGATTCGGACCTGGATTGGGGAGGCCAGGATCTGCGGCGACTCGAGCGCGTGCTGGCCGCACGCCATGTGACTGAACTCTCGATCGGCTATAGGGGCACAGCCGATCTGTCGCTCGAGCATCTGCCGCCATACCAGCTTCTCAAGCCGCATCAGCCCACGCACGGCTGGGTCGCCATCACGATGCTGACGTTGCAGGAAAATCCCGCGGGCTACGACTGGCTGCGGCAATACCAGCCGGTGCAGCGCGTCGGCCAGTCGTTCGAGCTCTACGACATCCCGTGAGCCCATTGGCGCATGAGACCCTTCCGCCGGCACTGTCCTCAGTGAGGCAGTCTAACTTGCGCCGCCTGCCGATAGTGCAGTCCGTAACCGAACGGAAATAAAGAATCGACGGATTCCGCCGTTGCGCCGTTGCGCCAGGCGAACGGGAGCGTGCCGCTGAAGTCATACCGCGGCGTGCCTCCGGCGTCGCCGATCAGCACATCGGCGATGCCCGCGCCTTCGGTGCCCGGGAGCCAAGCCGCGACAAAGGCGTCCGATGCCTCGATCTCGGGCTGGACCTGCAGCGGACGGCCGCTCAGGAACACCGACACAATCGGGATGCGCGCCTGGCGCAGCTGCGTCAGCAGATCGAGCGCCGCATCGGCGCCGCCCTGGTATTCGAGCGTCGAGCGATCACCCAGGCTCTCCGCGTACGGCGACTCGCCATAGACGACAATGGCCACGTCCGGCCGCTCGGCATAGTGGCCGTCGACACTGAGTTCGGCCACGCCGCCACCGGACTCGATCGCCGCCGCGATGCCGGCATAGATCGAGTCGGCGTGCGGAAAATCGGCGTTGTGATTCGAAGCTCCCTGCCAGGACAGCGTCCAGCCGCCGCATTGCTGGCCGATGTCGTCCGCGCCGGCGCCCGTGATCAGCACATGCGCGGTGGGAGCTATGGGCAGCACCTGCGCTTCGTTCTTGAGCAGCACCAGCGACTCGCGCACCGCGCGCCGCGCCAGCGCGCGGTGTTCAGCATCGCCCAGCCGATCCAGCGGTGGATCCTCCGCAGCCGCGGAGGCACGGGTGTCCTCCAGCAGCCCCAACCTGAACTTGACGCGCAGGACGCGGCGCACGGCCTGGTTGAGGCGTGACATCGGGATATCGCCGGCACGCACCTGCAGCAGGGTGTGCTGGAACAACCCCCGCCAGCTGTCCGGCGCCATGAACATGTCCAGTCCCGCGTTCATCGCCGCTGGACAACTGTCGCTGCTGCAGCCATCCAATTGGTTGTGACCGTTCCAGTCGCCGACCACCAGGCCCTCGAACCCGAGCCGGCCCTTGAGCACACCGGTCAACAGGCTTCGGTTGCCATGAAGCTTGACGCCCTGCCAGCTCGAGTAGGAGACCATGACCGTCATCACCCCGGCATCGATCGCACCGATATAGCCCTGCACATGGGTGCGAATGAGCTGCGCCTCGCTGACCGCGGCATCGCCCTGGTCGCGACCGCCCGCGGTGGCGCCATCGCCCACGAAGTGTTTCGCGGTGGCCGCGACATGCACTCCGGAGTCCTGCTGCAGTCCGCGCACCATCTCGCCCGCATAGTCGCGCACCAGCGCTGGATCCTCCGACCAGCTCTCGTACGTGCGGCCCCAGCGCAGATCCTGCGGGATCGCGAGCGTGGGGGTCAGAGTCCAATTGAAGCCCAGGGCCGCCGCCTCCTGCGCCGTGGCGGCGCCGATACGACGGATCAGTTCCGGATCGCGGGCAGCGCCAAGGCCGATCTGCTGCGGAAACACCGTAGCGCCGCGCACGTGCGCGATGCCATGCGCGGCATCGATGGCCATCAGCAGCGGAATCGGCGCATGGCTGGTGCGACGCTCGAGTGCCGTGCGCCGAAACGCGCGCGTCATCGCCAGCCACACCTCGGGAGGCGCGCGCACACCACCGCTCGGGGCCGGATCGCCGCCGACCATGATCGAGCCCAAGGGATAGCGCCGCAGATCCGCAGGTCCGATGCTGTCGATGTCAGCCTGGATCACCTGACCCACCTTTTCTTCAAGGCTCATGTGCGCCATGAGCGCGCTGATGCGTCGCTCGGATGCTGCATCGATGAGGCCGGTGCTGTGCGCGTACGGCCACAGCGCCGGATGCGCGGTCCCGGCCGGGGGAGCCGGCGCCAGGGCCGCCGGCGCCGCGAGGGTCGGCAGCAGGCAGCACAGCAGCAGCCGGTGCGCGGCGCGCATGCGCCGCCCAGGGCCGGCGCGTCTCACGTCGACAGACCGGCGTGATCCTCGCTCTGGGTGGTGAGCTGCACCGGCACAGACTTGGAGTGCCAGATCTCCACGCAGTATTCGCGGATGGTGCGATCGGAGGAGAACTTACCCGACCGGGCGGTGTTGAGAATCGACATGCGCGTCCAGCGTTCGGTGTCGCCAAAGGCCGCATCGACCCGCTGCTGGCACTCCGCATAGGCGCGGTAGTCGGCCAGCACCATGTAGGGATCGTGATGCAGCAGATTGTTGATGAGGTCGCGGAACATCTCGCTGTTGCCGCGGGAGAAGAAGCCGTCCTTGATCAGATCGATGACCACCCGCAGCTCGGGCTGACTCTCGTACAGATCCATCGGGCGGTAGCCGCTCTCGCGCAGCCACTGCACCTGCCGGGCGTCCATGCCGAAGAGGAAGAAGTTATCGTCGCCGACTTCATCGCGAATCTCGATATTGGCGCCATCGAGCGTGCCGATCGTCAGCGCGCCATTCATCTGGAACTTCATGTTGCCGGTGCCGGAGGCTTCCTTGCCGGCGGTCGAGATCTGTTCGGACAGGTCGGCGGCCGGGTAGATGCGCTGCGCGTTCGTGACGTTGAAGTTCGGCAGGAATACGACCTTGATGAGATCGCGGATGCCCGGGTCGCGATTGATGATCTCACCCACGGCCGTGATCAGCCGGATCATGAGCTTCGCCAGGTGATAGCCCGGCGCGGCCTTGCCGCCAAAGATGAAGACGCGCGGCTGGATCTCCAGCGTCGGATCGGTCTTGAGCCGATGATAGAGACCGATCACATGCAGCATGTTCAGGTGCTGGCGCTTGTACTCGTGGATGCGTTTGACCTGCACGTCGAAGATGGCATCCGGGTTCACCACCACACCGGTACGTTCGCGGATGATGGCGGCCAGCGCGCGCTTGTTGGCGCGCTTGATCTCGTGCCACTCGGCGCGAAAGCCCGCATCCTCGATCAACGGCTCCAGCCCACGCAGCTCATACAGGTTTCGCACCCAATCCGAGCCGATCGCACCGGTGATGAACTGCGCCAGGCGGGGATTGGAGAGCACCATCCAGCGGCGCGGCGTGACGCCATTGGTCTTGTTGCTGAATTTCTCGGGCCACAGCTCGTAGAAGTCGCGCAGCACATCGTGCTTGAGCAATTCGGTGTGCAGGCTCGAGACGCCGTTGACCGCATGACTGCCGACCG
>Ga0302308_10000679_pt1 | contig 29333 bp, 30 predicted proteins | sample III_Palsa_E3_3_FD_200531 | JGI IMG/M metagenome (GOLD analysis project Ga0302308, IMG submission 200531) | Peat permafrost microbial communities from Stordalen Mire near Abisko, Sweden - III_Palsa_E3_3 | ecosystem: Environmental > Terrestrial > Soil > Palsa > Peat permafrost | place: Sweden...
AGCCGTCGTAGACGATGTCGGCATACGCCAAGTCATGCACCACCAGCACGTCGTACTGCTTGGCCAGCGCGACCACGCGTTCGAAGAAATCCAGCTCCACGCACTGCGCGGTCGGATTCGACGGAAAACCTAGGATCATCATCTTCGGCTTGGGAATGCTCTCGCGAATGCCGCGTTCAAGTTCGGCGAAAAAATCGATGCCCGGCGCCATCGGTATCGAGCGGATCTGCGCGCCGGCGATCACCGCGCCGTAGATGTGGATCGGGTAACTGGGATTGGGCACCAGCACCGTGTCACCGCGATCCAGCGTGGCCAGCATCAGATGCGCCAGGCCTTCCTTCGAGCCGATGGTGACGATGGCTTCGCTGTCCGGGTCGATCTCCACGCCGTAACGCTCGCCATACCAGCGCGTGATGGCGCGGCGCAGGCGCGGAATGCCTTTGGAGGTGGAGTAGCCGTGCGTATCCGGCCGCTGCGCCACCGTGCACAGCTTCTCGACGATATGCGGCGGCGTGGCGCCGTCCGGGTTGCCCATGCTGAGATCGACGATATCTTCGCCACGGCGGCGCGCCGCCATCTTCAGCTCGGCGGTGATATTGAAGACATACGGGGGAAGACGTTCGATGCGCTCGAACCGTCTCGATTCTGGGCGCGATGTGGGAACGGTTGACGTGGATCGGGGTGGAGCAACCTGCTCGGTCATGACAGCCTCGTTGTACGTAAGCGCCCGGAACCGTCCGAGCGACGTCGGAGCCGCAACGACAATGCCTGTCGGTGCAGATCCTGCGCTGACAATAAACGGCCCGGCCATCCGCTGTCGATAGCCCATGCACGCCAGTTTGACTGCGCATGCCCACACTGCCCGCATGAGCCAACGCCAACCGATTCCCAAAGTCACCCCCGACGTCGACCCCATCCTGCGCAAAGAAGTGCGCGCCGCGGGCCTGCGTTATGTCAGCGACGAGCAGCCCGGCATCGCGCGCCAACGTCGTGGCAAAGGCTTCGGCTATCTTGATTCCAAGGGCTTGCGCATCACCGACGAAGACGTGCTTACGCGCATTCGTGCGCTGGCCATTCCACCGGCCTACGTCGACGTGTGGATCTGCACCAACCCCAACGGCCATCTGCAGGCAACCGGCCGCGACGCCCGCGCGCGCAAGCAATACCGCTATCACGAGCGCTGGCGGGCGATGCGCGATCACGGCAAGTTCGATCGCGTGCTCGAGTTCGGCGATGTGCTGCCGAAGCTGCGCCGGCGCGTGCGCAGCGACCTCGCACAGCATGGCCTGCCCGAAGAAAAAGTGCTGGCGTTGATCGTGCGACTGCTCGACGAAACGTTGATCCGTATCGGCAACGACCGCTACGCGCGCGACAACAAAAGCTTCGGCCTCACCACGCTGCGCTCGCGCCATGTGCAACTGCATCGCGGACGGCTGCGCTTCGAGTTTCGCGGCAAGAGCGGCCAGCAGCGCGAGCTGGAGCTGGACGACAAGCGACTGGCCAGGATCATCCATCGCATGCAGCAGCTGCCGGGGCAGCGCCTGTTTCAGTATCTCGACGAGGATGGCAAACGTCAGCCGGTCGATTCGGAGATGGTCAACGACTACCTGCGCAACACCAGCGGTGGTGAATTCACCGCCAAGGATTTCCGCACCTGGGGCGGCACGGTGCAGGCTGCCGGGGTACTGGCCCGCACGCCGCTGCCCGAAAAAGGTGGCGACCGGGCCATGCGCTCCACATTGGCCGCTGCGATCAAGGAAGTCGCCGCCACGCTGGGCAACACGCCAGCGGTATGCCGCGCGTCCTACATCCATCCACTGATCATCGAAGGCTGGCAGGACGGCAGCCTGCAACGCGCCATCCCGGCCACGGCCGGCCAGCACGCTCGCCAACTCGAACAGCTGACGCTGCGCTACCTGCGCCGACGCCTGCGCGCTGGTGGCCGTCGCAGCGTGTGAGTCGCCAGCGCGTAAACTGGCGGCTAGACTCCTTCGGATTGCCCCATGCCCGCTGTTGAAATACTGCTGATCGTTCTGCTCATCGCCGTGCTGGTGGTGATCGTGCTGCAAGTCCTCGCGCTGCGCCGCGGCCATGAGGATGCAGGGCTCAACCTGCGACTGGATGCGCTGAAGGACGATGGCGAACGCCTGCAGCGCACGCTGCGCGAAGAGCAACGCGCCGGGCGCGACGAGCTGCAGCAGGGTTTCGATCGCTTTCGCGGCCACGTCGGCGAGCAGCTCGTCGGCATCAGCCAGCAGCAGCTGGCACGCATCGACGACTTCGGCCAACGGCTCAATCTGCTGACCGAACGCACCGACGCCGGCCTGCAGTCACTCGCCCTGCGGCTGGCCGAAGACGCGCGAAAAAGCCGCGAAGAACTCACCCTGGCGCTCAACCACTTCGGTGAACAGCAGCAGCTGCGCCTCGCCGCACTGACGGCCGACAACGAAAAACGCATGGGCGAAGTGCGCGCCACGCTCGAAGCCAAACTCAGCGCGATCCAGCAGGACAACGCCGCCAAGCTCGAACAGATGCGCGCCACCGTCGACGAGAAACTGCAGTCGACGCTGGAGACGCGGCTGGGGCAATCGTTCAAGCTGGTCTCCGATCGGCTCGAAGCGGTGCAGCGCGGCCTAGGTGAAATGCAGAACCTTGCCATCGGCGTCGGCGATTTGAAGCGCGTGCTGACCAACGTCAAGAAGCGCGGCACCTTCGGCGAAGTGCAGCTCGGCGCGCTGCTTGAGGACATGCTGACCGCCGAGCAATACGCCTCCAATGTGATTACCGTGCCGGGTACCAATGACCGGGTCGAGTTCGCGATCCGCATGCCGGGACAGGAAGAAGGCGAGCACGTCTATCTGCCGATCGACGCGAAGTTTCCGGTCGAGGATTATCAGCGCCTGCTTGATGCACAGGAAGCCGCCGATATCGACGCTGCCAACGCCGCCGGACGCGCGCTGGAAAATCGTGTGCGCGATGAAGCCAAGCGCATCCAGAGCAAATACGTGTCGCCGCCGCACACTACCGATTTCGCCGTGCTTTACCTGCCGACCGAAGGCCTTTACGCCGAAGTTATCCGCCGGCCCGGCCTGTTCGAAAGCCTGCAGCGCGATCATCGCGTCACCGTGGCCGGGCCAACCACATTGAGCGCGCTGCTCAACAGCCTGCAGATGGGTTTTCGCACACTGGCGATCGCCAAGCGCAGCAGCGAGGTGTGGAAGATTCTCGGCGCGGTGAAAACCGAGTTCGGCAAATTCGGCGTGGTGCTGGACAAAACCCGAAAGCAACTCGATACCGTGCGCAACAGCATCGACAGCGCCGGCCAGCGCACGCGGGTGATCGAGCGCAAGTTGCGCGAGGTCGAAACGCTCTCGGTCACTGACACAGCGGGCCTGCTCGGCGACACCCTGATCGAGGACGCCGATGATCGCCCCGCTGACACGGATGACGACAGCGTGGCATGAGTAACACGCGCGATCCACTGGTAAAGCATCACCGCCGACTTGGTCTGCTGGCCGCCGAGCTTGAGCGGCTGCGCAAGACGCTGCCGCCACGCGAGCGATTGATCGTTGGCCTGGTGCAGGCTGTACGTGTGGGTGCCGCCGCTACCCTGGGCTATTTCGCCGCACGCTGGGTTGGCTTGGATCAGGGCTTCTGGGCAGCGATCACCGCGATCTCGGTGACGCAGAGCAGCTTTGCGGAAGTAAAAAATTCCTCGCGCGACCAGTTTGTGGGTGCCATCTTCGGCGGCCTGCTTGGACTGACGGCTGCCGCCCTTGGCGGCGACCATTACCTGTCCTACGTCATCGCCGTGATGTTCGGCACCTTGCTGTGTTGGCTCTTGAACCTTGGTGCCGCCGGTCGCATCAGCAGCATCACCACGACCATCATCATGCTGGTGCCGCATACCGGACCGTTCTGGCAGATCGCGCTGCTCCGCCTGGGTGAAGTAATGCTTGGCGCCATGGCCGCGCTCTTCATCACCTGGCTGATGGACTGGTTGTTGTCACGACTGGGCTTCAATGAACCTGGCTAGCTGACGGCAGCTCAGTCGCCGGTTGCGCATCAAGCTGGCTTGATCGCCTTCTTTTGATATGGATAGAACTCCAGAATCTGAAAATGATGACCAGCCAGCGCCTGCATCAGCGAAGTGGATTGCAGCCGCCTATTTCTCAGCGAAGGGCATGCGACGGTTGCAGTGAAAAACGAAAATCCGCGCGCGACGCCGTGGCCTCGATGCGCACGGCATTGGGTTCATCGGTGTGTTCGATCCAGGCCAGCGCCTCTTCGCGACTGCGGCCATAGCGCATGTGCCGCTCCAACAATTGGCGATGGCGCTGCGTGGGATCCACATCAACGAACCAGACCTCGTCCATATACGCTCGCGCGTCGCTCCAGCCGCCCTCATCGAGCAGCAGGTAGTTGCCTTCGGTGATGATCAACGGCAACTCGGACGGCAACGCGATTTCGCCGGCTATCGGCTCTTCGATGTCACGATGAAAGGCTGGCGCGTAGACGGTTTCACCAGGCACCGCACGGCTCAGGCGTCGCAGCAGCGCCACATAGCCTGCCACGTCGAAGGTATCCGGCGCGCCCTTGCGGGATGCGCGACCCAGTCGGGCCAGCTCCGCGTTGGCCAGGTGGAAGCCATCCATGGGCGCAACCATGGCCCGATCAGCAAAGGCATCGACCAATGCCTGCGCGAGTGTCGATTTGCCTGCTCCCGGCAGGCCGACGATACCGAGTACCTGCCTGCCACCATGGTCGAGCAGCGCCTGCACACGCTGCATGGCTTGTTCTGGAATCATCCATCGACTCGCGCGTTGATAACGCATCCATTAGGCAATGCGATACGTAAGCATAGTGCGACGGCTCGCCTATGGCCTTCCTCGCCACCGGCTGATGCGACAGGCAACCGCACGGCAGCGCAGGGCAAAAGCCACGCCGGGCCAGTACACTTGGCGACTGTTTTGTCATCCATCAAAGGACTCGCGCATGAGCGACAACGACAAATCCGTGTCGGTGAGCCGCGAACAGGCTGAGGAAGCCGTGCGAACACTGCTGCGCTGGGCCGGCGAAGATCCGACTCGCGAAGGCCTGCTCGATACGCCCAAGCGCGTGGTCAAGGCTTATACCGACTGGTTCGCCGGGTACGAGTCCGATCCGGGTGAATATCTGCGGCGCACCTTCAAGGAAGTGGCTGGTTACGACGAAATGGTGGTATTGCGCGACATCGAGTTCGAGAGCCACTGCGAACATCACATGGCGCCGATCATCGGACGCGCGCACGTCGGTTACATGCCGACCAACCGCGTGGTCGGCATCAGCAAGCTGGCGCGCGTGGTCGATGGTTTTGCGAGGCGCTTCCAGGTACAGGAAAAGCTTACGGCGGAAATCGCCCAGTGCATCCAGGAAAACCTGCATCCAGCCGGCGTAGCCGTGGTGATCGACGCCAGCCATGAATGCATGACGACTCGTGGCGTGCACAAGCGTGGCGTATCGATGATCACCAGCCAGATGCTGGGTTCGTTTCGCGATGACGCACGAACCCGCATGGAATTTTTGCAGTTTATCGGTATCGATCGCGGCGTACGCTGAGTGTTGACTACTTCGCGTTTTGGACGTCCATCGGCATTACGGTTCGCAGCGCTTTTTTGGGCAGCGAACCTGTTGCTGGTCACGCTGATCTGCGCGGCACAGGATTATCCGCAGACGCCGCGCGAATATCTGAAACTGATGGATAGCAACGGCGACGGCCGGATCAGCGAAGCCGAGTATGTCGAATACATGAGTCGCAGCTTTAGTCGCATGGACACCAACGGCGACGGCGTTCTGGAATCCAGCGAGTTGCCGGGTGGGCGTGGCAAGCCGATCTCGTTGCGCGAATTCCAGGACAATCTGCGCCGGCAGTTTCACCGGCTCGATCGCAATCACGATGGCTACCTCAGCGCGAAAGAGCTGGCGCAGCCACCGGGTTGACCAGCACTGGGAACACCACGCGCTCTTTTGCAGCAGAACGCGCTGCCCACATCAGGTCGAAATCGCCAGCCGCTCGGACCGATAAAGCTGCATGGTCACCAGCACCGCAACCAGCGCCGCAAAAAGGCTACCTGCCAGGCAGAGAGCCAGCTGCATCGGCTCCATGCCGTCGCCGCGCAGCAGCTGCATGATGCCCAGGTTCTGTCCCAATAGCGGTACCGCATACATCCACGGCTCGGCCTTGATCGGGAGAATGGCCAGCACCAGGCTGGGGATCGCGGGCACCAGCATCAGCAGTGACAGATAGGTCTGCGCCTCGCGATAACTTTTGGCAAACGCGGCTACCAGTGACTGCAGCGCGGCGAGCAGTACAAGAACCGGCAGCATCAATAGCAGTACGTGACTGGCAAAATGCACGCCGAGATCAAGCTCCATGCCGATCTTCTCGGCCGGAATGAATTGACCGACCACAGCAAACGCCAGCAGGGTAATCAGCAGGCTCGCCGTGGAAAACACGCAGATGGCGGCCAGCTTGCCGCTGAAAATTTTCCAGCGCTCCACCGGATTGGCGAACAGCGGTTCGAGCGATTGCCGCTCGCGCTCGCCAGCAGTGAGATCGATCGCCAGATACATCCCACCCATGAAAATGGTGATGATGAAAAAGTACGGCAACATGGCGAACATCAGCACGGCCCGTGACTGCGGCGTGGCCTGATCACGCCGCGCCACTACCAGCGGCCACGCAGTGTTCGGCGACAGGCCGCGCGCAACCAGACGCATCGCGCCCTGCTGGCGCGCGTAGCTTTCCACCAGCTGGCTGACGCGATCCACCGAGGTATTCGCATCGCGCTGCGACGAGTCGTAAATCATCTCCACCTGCACCGGCTCACCCTCGCGCCAGGCGCTGCCGTAATTGGGAGCGATGCGCAGCACCACATCCGCCTCCTGCTTGCGCACGGCTGTTTCAGGATCGGCCAGAGCTGCGCCCGGCACCACGCCACCCGCCTTCAATGCATCGATGAGATTGGGCGCGTACTGCGCACCGATCACCGGCACCGGCAACGGTTTGTCGGCCTTGTCCAGTTCGCGACTGAGGGTGACGTTGAGCAACATCACGAAAAGTATCGGACCCAGCAGCGGGCCGGTGAGGAAGGCGCTGATCATGGTGCGGCGATCGCGCAGGTTTTCCTTCACCTCCTTGAAGAAGACGGTGAGAAAGGCGCGACTGCGGAAAGTGGTTTTGACGTCGTTGGTGCTCATGCCGCCAACCCCTCTTCGCTGCCAATAATCTTGACGAACGCATCTTCCAGATTTGCTTCACCGGTCTGCTCACGCAGCACATCGGGTGATTCGTCGGCTACCACGCGACCGTGTGCGATCACCACAATGCGATCGCACAGCGCAGCCACCTCCTGCATGATGTGGCTGGAGAACAACACGCAGCGGCCTTCGTCCTTCAGTCGCTGCATGAATTGCCGCAATGCACGCGTGGCCATGACATCGAGGCCGTTGGTCGGCTCGTCAAGAATCACGTTGCGTGGGTCGTGCACCAAGGCTCTGGCAATAGCGGTTTTCACGCGCTGGCCCTGCGAGAAGCCTTCGGTTCGACGATCGCCGATGTCGCCCATATCTAGCGAATGAATCAGCGCTTCGCGACGCGTCTTCAGAAGATCTTCGGGCAAGCCATGTAGCCGTCCAAAATAATCGATGTTCTCGCGTGCGGTGAGCCGCTTATAGAGGCCGCGCGCATCGGGCAGTACGCCGAGCTGGCGGCGCACGGCGAGCGCATCGACGCCGGCATCGATACCGTCCACCAGCACCTGGCCACGATCCGGTGCCATCAGCGTATACAGCATGCGCAGCGTGGTCGTTTTGCCGGCGCCGTTGGGGCCGAGCAGGCCGGTGATTTCGCCGTCGCGCGCCTTGAAGGTGACGCCATCGACGGCCTTCACTGTGCCGAAAGCCTTGTGCAGATCTTTCACTTCAATCACGGCGTGGCTCCGTTGAAGTCGATGAATATCGGGGTCGGTTGCAGCAGGTCCAGGCAAGTCGCATCCAGCGCCTTGGGATCGAGCTCTTCGACAAATTTCTTGATCAGCTTGGGCGCGCAACCGGCCGCCATCACACTGTGCGCCTGCCCTTTCAATACCAGCACGCGCGCATTCGGCAAGCCTTTCGCCACCTCCTCGGCATAGCGCGGTGGCGTGACCGGGTCGTACTGGCCGGCAAGCAGCAGGATGGGCTTGTCGGTTTTCAGCGGCTGATGAAAGTCTGCCGGGCGCGTGCCTTTCGGCCAGACCGAACAGATGGCTTTCAGCCCATCGACCATCTTCGTGCCGAGGATGGTTTGCTCGTCCTGCGGGCGCGCCGTGAGCAGGTCGGCATCCTCGCTGCAGATCACCGAGTACTGCATACCGCTACCCATCAGCTCGGAAAGATCGCCGGACAGGATCTTGGCCTGACCCAACAACGGACCGACATCGCCGTGTGCTGCCGCATCGATCGACATGGGCAGCAACGCAGCAGTAGGTGGCGTATAGGCAAACATGCGCACCACGTTGGCCAGCGAGCTTTCGCTCAGCACGCGTTGCACGGTGTGATAGGTTTCCGGATCACGAAAGCTCACCTGATGCGGGTTGGCGCGCAGCGCATCGCGCAGCTGATACAGCGTCTGGTCCGGATCACCAAAGCGTTGCTTGCACGCCGGCTCGGCCGTGCAGCGGGCAAACTGCAGCTTCAGCGCCTCATCCAGCGTCTGCGCAAAACTCTCGCCGAGTGCCAGCGGATTGGGGACCACGCTGTCCAGCACCACGCTGCGCACCGCATCGGGATGGCGCATCAGATATTGCTGCGCCATGCGCGTGCCGTAGGAGACGCCGATCAGATCAAACGTCGGCGAGCCGAGTGCCTTGCGCACGTCCTCCAGATCCTGCACGGCCACCGTGGTGGTGTAGTAGCGCGGATCGGCGCGTGGGCTCAACTGCTTCAGGCATTGCGCGGCGCCGCTGCGAATCTTGCCGACGTCATCGCTGTCCTCGTCGTCCTGCGCGGTGGCACTGTTGGAGTCCTTGCAGCTGAGGGCATTCGAGCCGCCGGTGCCGCGTTGATCGAGCAGCAGTACATCGCGGTGCGCGCGCAACGGCTGCAACACACTCGCCACCGTACTGGCGGCATCGGTGGCGGCCTGGCCAGGGCCACCAGCAAGAAATACCAGCATGTCACGGCTCGGCACCTGCGCGCTGGATCGCAGTACGGCGAGTTTCAAATGGATCTTGCGACTGTGCGGATCATCGCGATTCTCCGACACCGGAAAATCCGCGCACCACGCCGCCGTGCTCAGCCCGCTATTCGGTTGACCGAGTTCGCACGCCATGAGCGTGACTGAGCCGAGTAACCAGGTGCGCGGTTTTGCCGGAGCTTGCGCAGCCACTGACATCGCCGCCACTGGAGCGGAGGGCGATGCCGACTCGTTCTTCGCATGGAATTGATGCCAGGCGAGCAGGCAAACCCCCACGGCAAAGACACCTCTACGAAAAAGCGTACGTCCTGTCAGCGCCATGCCTGTTACTCCTCACCCGGTACAAAAATGGATTCGATCGGACGGCCAAACAATGCGGCAATCTTGAACGCCAGCGGCAGGCTGGGATCGTACTTGCCGGTTTCTATGGCATTGATAGTCTGCCGCGACACATCCAGTCGCTCGGCCAGATCCGCCTGCGACCAGTTCTGCTCACTGCGCAGTTCGCGTACGTGGTTATTCATGCATGGACGCCCGTCGGCGTCTGCCACCGCAGCGACATCACGATGCCTCGTGGTTGCCGCGCTGACGTCTGCGCCACCGCACGATAGCCAGCATCAGACCCCAGGCCGCGAATACCACACTCATACCGCACAGCATGCCCAGCTGGTAATCATTCATTTGATGACGTCCGAGCCCGGCGACCGCGGCAATCACCATTGCTACAACTAGCAAGCGCCTATACCGCGTCACACCGTTATTGCACAGCACATCGGAACTGCCGCCGTAGCGGCGACTGGCCCAGCCACGCCCGGCGGCATACACCAGCATCAGCGTCGGCCACACCCAGATCAGGATCGTGCCATCCAGCTGGATGACATCGGCCGCGGCGAGGAAACCGCCAACCAGACTGAGCGTGCTCACCACCGTGGCCGCCACTGCCAGACCGATCAGATGGATGCGTTGTTCCAACTCGTCGCTGCCCAGCACCAGCCGCACCTTCGCGCGCACCACGAACAGCACTGGCAGCACCGGCAGCAGCGTCAGTGCAATCTTCAACAGCTCGTTGTGCACCCTCGGCAGCAGCGGCCACAGCAGGAACATGATTGCGATATAGGCCGCCATCGCTGGCCAGAACTCTCGCTGATAGCGCCGGTGAATCGAACGAGGCTTGCTCAATGAAAACTCCGGTAGCGTTGTCAAGCGACCTTGACATGCGCAGCGTACGAAGCGCTCACTCTGGTGTCAAGTACGCTTTACAAGACGCTAAAGATTCCACCATAAACGTAATTTAATACGTTATGTACACGTGAATAAACCACCAATTTTAAGTGACGCAGTTCGCACTTTTAACTGACATAATCTGTCAGGGGACGACTTACAACGCACGCCAAACATCTACGGCGCCACGTAACACATCCCTTTACCAATGGCAGGGGACCACCGGTAATCAGTCACTTCCAAGACTTGGCACACAGCTTGCTGATGGTTGGGCAGACCCAGCCGCGCGCAAGGCTGCAGTCGGGGTAATGCAACCAAAGTTGTCCAGAAGCGCGTCGAACCAGTTCTTCAAATCAAATACTTAATTAGGAATACGGCATGAACAAGACTCTTCTTTCCGCAGCATTGATCGCCGGCTTCGGCATCGCTGCGTTCGCTCCGCAGGCCGCTCATGCAGTCGACGGCACCATCACCATCAACGGCAAGATCACTTCATCGACTTGCACCATCAACTCTCCGGGCGGCGCTTCTTTCATCGTCACCCTGCCGACCGTCGCCACCAGCGCACTGAGCAGCACCGGTGCGGTTGCCGGCACCACGCCGTTCGCCCTGACGTTGACCGCCTGCACCTTCGCCACCGCCGGTAATGTCAGCACGTACTTCGAGCCAAGCACAGCTAACATCCTGGCCGACGGCAACCTGAAGAACACTGCCGCCACCAACGGTGTCGAAGTGCGTCTGCTCAACAGCACGTCCGTGCCGCTTGCCCTGAACGGCCTCAGCGGCGCGCAGAACGCCAGCACCGCTGCCGTCACCACGACCAGCACCGGCGCCGTGCTGAACTATTTTGCCCAGTACTATGCCGCTAGCACGGTTACTGCCGGTGCCGTTTCTGCACAAGTGACTTACTCCGTTACCTACCCGTAAGCATTGAGCAGTGTCTTGTTGCTGCGGCCGGATCGTCGGCCGCAGCAAGTCTTTGCCGGCACAGCTGTCGGCGCCACGGGAATCCCACGATGAGAAATCCAATCTGCGCTTTCGCAGTGGCATTGCTTTTGTCTTGCCTGTCTGCCCCCATCGCACATGCCAATGTGGTGATTGCCGGCACTCGCGTCGTGTTTCCAGCCGAGGACGGTGAAGTCACCGTGCGCCTCACCAATAACAATGTCCACCCGGCGCTGGTCGAGGCCTGGATTGATAGCGGCGATGAGCATTCCACGCCGGACAAGGTCAACACGCCATTCCTGATCACGCCTCCGTTGTTTCGCATGGAGGCGCACAAGGATCAGAGCCTGCGCATCATCGCGACACCGGCGCCGTTGCCGAGTGACCGCGAGTCGCTGTTTTGGCTCAACGTGCTGGAAATACCGCCCAAGCCCAGCGGCATGGAAATGCAGGGCAAGAACACACTTCAGTTCGCGATCCGTTCGCGACTCAAACTATTTTATCGTCCGGCCCATCTGCCCGGCGACGTGCTGAAGGCACCTGAACTGGTGACCTGGAAAGCCGTGGCCAACGGCTCGGACTACGCGTTGGAAGTGCGCAATCCGACGGTATACCACATCACGTTCGTCCAGCTTTCGCTGGACGTCGACGGCAAGCATTACACGACCGACAGCGGCATGGTCGATCCGCTCGGCACCCTGCGCCTGCCCGTCAAGGGGCTGACCCATGCCCCGGCGGCAGGCACCGTCGTTGGCTACGACATCATCAATGACTTCGGCGCCACCGCTTCCTACAAGGGCAGCATCGCCCCGTGAAGAAACGGCACACCACATGCAATGCGGCTCGCCCGCACGCACTTGTGGCGTGCCGTCGAGTCTTGCTGTGCACGGTGATCGCCGCCACGCTGACCGGCTGGATGGCTACCGCCGCCGCCAAGCCGATTGCTGCCACCGATGCTTCCGCGTCGGCTGCACCGGGCTCAAACGCGAGTGGCGCGGATGCCACCGCTGCCGATGCCAGCGGCGCAGACGCGGAGTTCGATCGCAGCCTGTTATCCGGTGCCGGTCAGAACACCACCGACCTCTCGCGTTTCGAGCGCGGCAACCCGGTGATGCCGGGCAGCTACAATGCAGACATCTATCTCAACAATGCCTGGGTCGGCCGCGGCGACGTGCGCTTCGCGTCCGCTACCGCTAAGGCCAGCGCCACACCATGCGTGGATCGCCGGCTGCTCGACCAGCTCGGGCTGCACCCGGACCAGATGTCTGCCGACACGATGGCTCAGCTGCAGGACCCGACCGCTTGCGTGGGCATCGACAGGTTGATTCCCGGCGCCACGATGACGTTCGACATGACCAACCTGCGGCTGGATACCACCGTGCCGCAGGCCTACATGAAGCAGCTGCCGCGCGGTTACGTCAGCCCGCAGTACTGGGACGCCGGCGTGCCGGCGGCCCTGCTCAACTACAACTTCAACGGTTATCACACCAGCAGCCAAGGCCAGAGCCAGACGACCGGATACCTGGGTCTGAATGCCGGTTTCAACATCGGCCAGTGGTACTTCCGCCAGGACTCCAACGTCAGCTGGCAGTCGGGTACCGCCGGAACGCCAGCGCGCAGCCAGTGGCAGGACATCAATACCTACGTGCAACGTGATCTGCCGTCACTGCGCGCACTGCTTACCGTGGGCGATTCCTACACCGACGGCCAGGTTTTCGACAGCTTCGCGCTGCGTGGCGTGCAACTGGCCACCGACGATCGCATGCTGCCGCAATCACTGCAGGGCTACGCGCCGATCGTGCGCGGCGTGGCCCAGACCAATGCGATGGTGACGGTGCGCCAGAACGGCGTGCTGATCTACCAGACCACGGTGGCGCCGGGTCCGTTCGCGCTGACGGATCTCTACCCCACCGGTTACGGCGGCAGCCTCGATGTGACCGTAACCGAAGCGGATGGCCGCATCAGTACGTTTTCCGTGCCGTATGCATCGGTGGTCCAGTTGCTGCGTCCGGGCATCACCCGCTTTGACATAGCCGTGGGCCAGTTGCGTGACTTGTCGATCGGACACGAGCCGACGGTGGTGCAGGCAGCACTGCAACATGGCTTCAGCAATCTGCTTACCGGTTATGCAGGCATCGTCGGCTCGCAAGGCTACGATGCCGCGCTGCTGGGCACGGCACTGAATACCCGTTACGGCGCGTTCGCCCTCGACCTCACCCAGGCGCGTGCGCAGATTCCGGGTTACTCCACGCAGTCCGGCCAGAGCATGCGGCTGAGCTACAGCAAGATTTTTCCGCAGACGAATACCTCGATCTCGGTGGCCGCCTACCGCTATTCCACCAGCGGCTACTTCAGCCTGACCGACGCCGCGCAGGCGCGCAGCGATGTGCGTACCGGCATCAACCCTTTCGATTACGTCGCGCCGATTGTGCAGCCGGACATCGATGGCGAACCCGCCTCGACCCTGCTTACGCCCGCCCAGCAGGCCTCCCTGTATGGTTCCAGCGCGGTCGTCAGTTCGACCGGACTGCAGCGTCAGCGCAGCACCTTCTCGGTCACCATGAGCCAACAGCTCGGTGGCCATGCCGGTTCGTTCTACGTCAACGGTTCGGCCAGCGACTACTGGAACAGGTCCGGCACCGACACCCAGTTCCAGGTCGGTTACAACAACTCGTTCCATCGCGTGAACTACAGCGTGTCCGCCATGCGCACGCTGGATGCGCTGGGGCGCTACGACAACGAGTATCTGCTCAGCTTCACGGTGCCGCTGGGTAACAGTGCACACGCGCCGACATTCAGCCTCAACATGTCAAATGATGAGGTTGGTGGCACACAGGAGCAGGCCATGCTCAATGGCTCCGCCGGCTCCGACAACCAGTTCTACTACGGCGCCACCGCTTCGCGCGGCGACGACGGCGCAAATGGAGGCAACAGCACTTCCGGCAGCGCCAATGGCGGCTATCGCAGCCCTTATGGCGTGGTCAATGCGAGTTACGGTGCGGGCGACGGCTATTCGCAAACTTCGCTGGGTTTGAGCGGCGCGGTCGTGGCCCATCCGGGCGGCGTCACGTTCGGTCAGCCGATGGGCGACACCGTCGCCATAGTCTACGTGCCCGGTGCGGCCGGCGCACGACTGGAGAGTGCCGCTGGCGCGCGCATCGACAGCGCCGGCTACGCGCTCGTGCCGTACCTGACGCCGTACATCCTCAACACGGTCCAGATCGACCCGAAGGGCCTGCCGCTGGACGTGCAACTCGATGCCACCAGCGCGCAGGTTGCGCCGTATGCTGGCGCAGTGGTGATGCTGAAGTTCAAGACCCAGCAGGGTCGCACCGTGATCGTGCGCACCCGTCTGGAGAATGGTGACGCGCCGCCGTTCGGAGCCGAAGTGTTCAACGAGAAAAATGTTTCGATGGGCCTGATCGGCCAGGCCGGACAGGCGTTGCTGCGCGGCGTGCAGAAGGCGGGGCGGCTCAGCGTTCGCTGGCAGGACGATCAGGGCAACCCGCAGTCGTGCTCGTTCTCCTATCAGCTGCCGGCAACAACGAAGAACAAACAGGCCAAGGCTTACAACGAAATCAATGCGGCTTGCGTCAGCGGAAATCCGGTCGCACAAATCGCGGGTAACGGCTCATGATCCAACTGCAAGGATTTACCTCGAGCGCCATGCGCCGGCTAGCATGGCTGATGTTGGCCATGGTGGGTATCGGCCTAAGCCCGAGCGTGTGGGCGGCAGTGAATCCAACGTGCTCGGGGGGCAACCTAGCGCTTACGCTGCCGAATGTCACCGTGACGCACGATACGCAAGTGGGCACGCTGCTCGGCAGCGCGACCACGGGAACGGCATCGTTCACCTGCAGCAACCTGCCTACCACCAAGGCCAATTCTCCTACCCTGGAGGCTGGACTGCAGATCTACAATCTGCTGGCGTCGCAGTTGTATCCCGCCACGCTACCCTCGGCCACCAGCACCAATATCAACACCGTCACGTTTGCCACCAACGTGAAGGGCATTGCGCTGCAGCTGACCATCGGCCCGGGCATGCGCGGCTACGACCAGAATCCAGGCGATCAGCAGCCAAACGCCTACGTCATTGGCTATGTGCCGGAACCGAGTGGCAGCCTAGCGATTAGCTACACCGCGCAGCTGATCGTCACGGGCGCCGTCACTCCTGGCACGATCAGCGCGCTGACCCTGTTCAACTACGAGTGGTACATCTACGGATGTTCCAACTGCAATAGCGCCTCCACAAGCGCAAGCCTGGGCACGCATCTGACAGTCACCGCGGGTACTACGGTGAGTCTGCAGGGCTGTACCGTGGATACCGGTTCGGCAGCGTTCACGGTCACTCTGCCGACGATCGCCGCCACCGCACTTGCCACTACCATGTCCTCTGCCGGCGAGACGCCTTTCAATATCAACCTGACCTGTCAGGCAGGCACGACCGTGCTCATTACCATGGCCGCGGCCAAGGCAAACGCCTTGTACACCGGCGTCATAAATTCAACGACGGGAACCGGCTTTGCCACGAACGTTGGCGTACAGCTTCTCTACGCTGGAACGAACGTCAACGGCGCTGTCACACCCACGCCGGTTACATTCAACACGGCGAAAAGTCTAGGCGCGTCGCCAAATGGTGCGATGGCGATTCAATACTATGCTCAGTATTTCGCGACAGGGACTCCAGTAACAGCCGGCAACGTAGCGGCTACGGCCACCTTCACCATGTCGTATCAGTGAGCTGAGCTGAAACCATGGTTCGCACCGCTATGGGGAAACTTTCCAGGCGGCATCATTCGTAGGTCTGACGATCTGTGACGCGGCTGTCGCGTTCTGTCGAACACGTGTCATCCGCTGGAGGCCAGGCTAAGGTAGGTCTCAGGGCAACGCGAAGTGTCCGCTCAGTCGATCGGCAACCCGGACCTCTGGTTGCGGATCGACACCTGAAACGAACCGCTCTCAACGCTAGGAGATGTACTTCTCGCGCCTGATCTGCGGCACCGGCAAACCAAATTTCTTCAGCGCGGCGAATGCGGCATCGACCATGTTCGGGTTCCCGCACAGGTAAGCAAATGTCGCGCTCACCACTCGGACCGAGTTCCGCCAGCACGTTCTGCACGTGACCACTGCGGTCCGTGCTACGCGGGGTGACGCGCGGCTGCCGGCTGAGGGAGCCGTGGAAAGTAAAGCCGGAGAACCAAGAATAGTGTCAGGGACAATTTGAACGACTTGGTGGCCGTACCCGAATATCCCCCACGCCCTTTCTCGCGATGCCAGCAAATGCCACTGCTGGCTGCGTGTCCTGTACATCAAGCACTTATGCCGGTGCACTCATTCGTAAGTCTGTGTGACTAGGGTTGGGCTCGGAGCATTGGCTTGGCCCGCCCTGACATAGTCACTGAAATACCTCAGCACACGATCTGGTTCCGCATACGACAAATGGGTCACGGACACCGTATAGATCTGCGAGGCCGCGATGGCCGCACCCGAGCCACCGCAAGTCTCCGGATGGGACAGGCTCGACACCGAAGCAGCAGCGCCCCAAGTTGCTACCCGCTTGATATTTACACCGCAGGTCGGCTCAGCAATGGCCCCTGTAAATGTAATCCGCCCAGCTTGCACACTCACCGATTCACCTGCCACAACCGTCCGCGGGATGCCTAGCACTCCGATAACGGCGACACTCACCCACACCCAACTGATCGACCACTTCATATCGCACCTCGCGGCGCCCCTTGGTTATCACAAGGCACCTAACCGCTATCGGTGTGCTGGACCAAACCTTTAGCTGCGAAGTCGACTCTGTACTCGATCACACCTAAGAAGTGCCAACCGAGTCACATTTTTATAGAAGGTGAAAAGAGTGCGAGGACACGCCGGATCACGGCGTGAAGCGATCGCCCGACTAATTGGCCACTTGGCCAATCGAGATAGCTGAGAGTTGTGAATTGGCGCGGAAGAGGCGTGCAGCACTGGCTCAACGCGACGAAATGTACTTCTCGCGCCGAATTTGCGGCACCGGCAAATCAAATTCCTTCAATACGGCAAACGCAGCGTCGACCATGTTCGGGTTGCCGCATAAGTAAGCAATGTCGCGCTCGGCACTGGGGCCGAGTTCGGCGAGTACGTTCTGTACGTGGCCGCTGCGATCGGTGCTGCGCGGCGTGGCACGCGGCTGGCGGCTGAGACAGCCGTGGAAGATGAAGCCGGAATGTTGTTGCGCGAACGCCTCGAATTCTTCGCCGTAAAGCAGCTCGGCTTCGGTGCGGGCGCCGTATAACAGCACCACTTCACGACCGCCTTTCGCCAGCAGTTTCTCGATCTGCGGCAGCATCGCGCGGTACGGCGTAACGCCAGTACCGGTAGCAAGCAGCAGGTAGCGCGGATGGATGTCGGCGTCGTGCAGGCAGAAGCGGCCGTACGGGCCGCTGGCGTCGATGATGCCGCCGTTTTCAAGATCACCCAGCAACTTGGTCGCCGCGCCGCCGTCAACATAGCTCACTGCAATCTCGATGCGCTGCACCGGCGAGGAACCATCACCTACCGTCGCCACCGAGTAGCTGCGCTTGGTCGCGGTGCCATCGTCGTAGTGGAAGTGCACCTGCAGAAACTGCCCCGGCTGGAACGCCAGCGGCTGGCCGTCCACGCGCTCGAACGCGAGGTGGCGCACCGTGGGGACAAGCATGCGGCTGTCGACGAGACGAAGCTGGAAGTGGTCGGCCATGTAACGGATTCCGGAACGGTGAATGCGCGGCTGGGACCGGGCGGTGGCATCAAGCCCGCTATAATAGGTGGCTGTGAGCCACCGACCAAGCTGCAAGGCGCGTTCGACCATCCGCTTTGCCGGCGCATGGCGTACCCATGCAGCTGGTTTCCCTCGGCTTTCCCTTATCCGGCATCATCCATGACAACCACACCCGCACTCGTCGTCGAGAACCTGCGCAAGACCTATGGCAACGGCGTCGAAGCCCTCAAGGGCATCAGCCTTACCGTGCAACCCGGCGACTTTTTTGCCCTGCTCGGCCCCAACGGCGCCGGCAAATCGACGCTCATTGGCATCCTGTCCTCGCTGGTCAATTCGACTGACGGTGACGCCAAGGTCTTCGGTATCTCGGTCAACAAGCAGCGCAACGAAGCGATGCGGCTGATCGGCCTGGTGCCGCAGGAAATCAATTTCAACCAGTTCGAGAAGCTGTTCGACATCTGCGTCAACGAAGCGGGTTTTTACGGCGTGCCACGCAAGATTGCCGCCGAGCGCGCCGAAAAATATCTGAAGGAGCTACGCCTGTGGGACAAGGCGCAGCACCAGGCGCGCATGTTGTCCGGCGGCATGAAGCGTCGCCTGATGATCGCCCGCGCGATGATGAACGAGCCGAAGCTGCTGATCCTCGACGAGCCTACGGCCGGCGTCGATATCGAGATTCGCCGCTCGATGTGGCAGTTTGTCAGCGGCATCAATGCCGCCGGCACCACCGTGATTCTCACTACGCATTACTTGGAGGAAGCCGAGCAGCTGTGCCGCAATATCGCGATCATCGACGGCGGCCGGATTGTCGAGAACACCAGCATGCGCAGTCTGCTCGCCACGCTGGACGTGGAAACCTTCGTGTTCGATACCAGCGGCACGCTAGGCGAGCTGCCGACGCTGCCAGGCATCGTCCTGCGTCGCCTCGACGACCACACGCTGGAAGCCGACATGCCCCGCGCACAGGATCTCAACTCGCTGTTTGCCGCCCTCTCCGCCAACAACATCCCGGTCGTATCGATGCGTAACAAGACCAATCGTCTGGAGGAGTTGTTCGTGCGGCTGGTGGAGAACGGCAGAAGCGATGCCGTCACCGGGGAGAAAGCGGCATGAGCGCGTCGACCAATCTCGTTGCGCTGCAGACGCTGGTGCGCCGTGAAATCGTCCGCATCATGCGCATCTGGACGCAGACGATCATTCCGCCCGCAATCACCATGACGCTGTATTTCGTGGTGTTCGGCAAGCTCATCGGCGGCCGTATCGGCACCATCGAAGGCGGGTTCAGCTATATCCAGTACATTGTGCCGGGCCTGGTGATGATGAGCATCATCACCAACAGCTACGGCAATATCTCCAGCTCGTTTTTCGGTGCCAAGTTCAGCCGCTCAGTCGAAGAAATGCTGGTCTCGCCGATGCCGAACTGGGTGATCCTGCTGGGTTATGTCACCGGCGCAGTGGCACGCGGACTCGTGGTCGGTGTACTGGTGCTGCTGATCGCACTGTTCTTCACTTCGCTGCATGTCATGCATCCGATCATCACGTTTCTGTCGGTTCTGCTCGGCGCCACGATCTTTTCCCTGGCCGGTTTCGTCAACGCCGTGTACGCCAAGAAGTTCGATGACATTGCGCTGGTGCCGACGTTTGTCATCACACCGCTGACCTATCTGGGCGGCGTGTTTTACTCGATCAACATGCTCGGCGAACCGTGGCAGGCCATCTCGCGGATCAACCCGATTCTGTACATGGTCAACGCGTTCCGCTTCGGCGTGCTTGGCATCACCGACGTCAACATCTGGATCTCGTTTGCGGTGATGCTGGTGTTTGTGGCGGCCCTGTCGATCATTGCGCTGACGTTGCTCAAGCGCGGGATCGGCCTGCGCTCCTGACATGCGCGTCAACAAATACATCAGCGAAGCCGGCCTGTGCTCGCGCCGTGAGGCGGACGATTTACTGCTCGCCGGGCGCGTCACCATCAACGGCGAGGTCGTCAGCACCGGTGCCAAGGCGCTGGATGGTGACGAGGTGCGTGTCGATGGCGAGATCGTCAAGGCGCGCATTCTCGCCGCCACGCCCGGCGCCAAGAAAGCCGTCTATATCGCGTTGAACAAACCGGCCGGCATCACCTGCACCACCGACCAGAGTGTCGACGGAAACATCGTCGATTTTGTCGATCATCCGCAGCGCATCTTTCCGGTCGGCCGGTTGGACAAGGATTCCGAAGGACTGATCCTGCTGACCAGCAATGGCGACATCGTCAACGAAATTCTCCGCGCCGAGAATCATCACGAGAAGGAATATCTCGTCGCAGTGAACAAGGCCGTCACCGACGAATTTCTCCACGGCATGGCCAAGGGCGTGCGCGTCCACGGTCAGATGACCCAACCATGCCGCACCCGCCGTATCGCCAAATACGGCTTCTCCATCGTGCTGACCCAGGGACTGAATCGGCAGATCCGCTTGATGGCCGCCGCGTTCGATTATCGCGTGACGCAGCTGCGCCGCGTGCGCATCGACAACGTCAAGCTCGCTCATCTGAAAATCGGGCAATGGCGCAATCTTACCGATGCCGAACTCAAGGGCATGCTGCCGGAACGCACGCAGTGGTAAGTCTGGCCTGACTTTTTGTAGACGCAAATTCTGCTGCGACGCTTGGGTCATCCCACATCATCGCCGCAGCGAGTCGATGCCAGATGCCAGCGAACCTTTCTGCCCTATGCCAGTGTCAGATGCCATCAAAAGGGCTCTCGATGCACCGCGACAATGCATCCGAGTGACATGTCCGAATACGGCCAGACCGCAGCTCAGCATTGCCTGACACTGCCGGAACTTCATCAAGGAATTCCACATGACGCAATCATTCCAGCTTGTCGGCATCGACCATAGGCAATTTGAGCCACTCTTCCTGCTGTCAGACGAAGCGTTGAAGGAACATCATGCGGAGCGTCACATCGCAACCGAGAGCCCCGGCTATCCATGCCGTGTCAGCCTGGAGGATGCAAAAGTCGGGGAAGAACTGTTACTTCTCTCCTACGTTCACCAACCAGCCGCATCGCCGTACCGCGCCTCAGGCCCCATCTTCGTTCGCCGTACCGCGAAACAGCGCAGGCTCGAGGCAGGGGAAGTTCCGAGTTACGTCACGAGTCGCCTTATCTCGGTGCGCGCTTACGACAAGGCACACATGATCGTAACCGCCAGCGTATGCGAGGGCGTGCTCGTGGCGAAGGAACTTGAGAGTTACTTCAGCAATGATCAAGTCGATTACATCTATCTGCACAACGCCAAACGAGGATGTTTCTCTTGCCAAGTCATCCGCGCTTAGCAAGCAATGGCGCCTGCCCCTTCCGTTGAACGGAGTTGGCTACGCTACTGCCCGCTAATGTCGAGCGTCAAACTCCCTCACCTGAAAATTGGCCAGTGGCGCAACATCGCCGAAGCTGAGCGAAAGGTTGGCCGCCTGAGCGGACGCAGTGGTGATGGCTTCTTGTACCGACGCAGAATGACGCTTGATCTATGCCGCTGCGGGCGCAGTGTCTTCCATGGTCGAACGACGCCGATCTGATAGAGTGATTATCTAATCAACTGCGACCCTTGCTCTTCCGTTAGACATCGCCGGCTTGGCAAGCAATTTTCTTATTCAGTATCGATTGCAAGCATAGCTATGCTTACTGCCAGTAACTGGCTTTGCGCTTTAGATGAATTACTTCTTTGCTCCCCGAGAATGATCCGGTTAGCTCCTTTGCACTGATCGTTCCGACAAAGCTTCCGCGTGGGTCAGACGTTTTCGGTACGACGAATTTGATGGATGTTCCCGATATCGTCGCAGGCACCACTACTGGCGTTGTTGGTTCGCCCTCACTGGATTGATAGACGACAAAATAGCCATCACGGGCATAGGTGATGAAAACCTCTGTACCAAGCAGGTCGCCGCCGTCGTCGTTGTATTCCATGTCTGAAAACATGCCGGTCGGCTTCGGCTGCTTAGTGCCGGCAGAGGACGCCGCCACTGTTGAAGCCAGGCCCAGCGCAAGCGCCATCAAGAATACGTGGATCATCCGTTTCATCGCGTTGCTCCCAAAGATATCGTTAGTCGTCACCTGCCGCCCATACCTATGCCACGCGTGGGCCGTTCTGCAAGACCGGGGCTGCCTGCTGGTTGACCTGTTGAACTAGCTGCTGCGTTTGCTGTTGGCCTTGCTGCTGCAAGGTCTGATTGACCTGCGCCATCTGCTGTGTGCTTTGCTCGAGGGGCATATTGACCGCCCTTGCCGTCTCCACGCCGGCAACGTTATTGAGCGCCCCTGGGATGACTTTCTCGGCGACAAACGCCTTCGAGCCGTCGTCGCTCAATGCCACCGTATCGATTCGCTTCAATCCCTGCACCCTGGCTTCGACAGTCAAGGCGCCGGCAAGGTTTGCACTGTGCTGGTCCGGCGCGCGGCCATGTTCGGCATCAAGCTTTTTGACGCCGTCGTACGCCTGCTGAAATAACGCGTAATCGGGATGCGAGGCGGCGTCCAGTCGCGGTGATGCCTGCGTTGATGAGGCGGCGGCCGGATGTTGCGCCGGGGCGTGTGGCGCATTTTGGTGTTGAGCCGGTGTGCCGGGATGTCCATGTGGGGCGGCCGGCACCGGCGCCTGATGGTGCCCCGTCATCTCGTTATATTGCCGCGTAGCATTCGCGATGACCGTGTTCCTGTCGATGGGCGGCTCAGCGTAGAAATGCGGCGGATCGCGGTGCTGAAAATTGCCTCCCCACTTCAGCCCGGCATCGTGTGCGGCAGTGCGAATGATTTCTCGCTGCGCTTCAGATGTGATGGTCGAGTAATTCACATCGACGGCAAACCCGGCCGAATGAAGGCTGTGCTCTGCGGGGGTGATCGCGTTAGGATCGTGGTGCAATCGTTCCTGGCTATCAGGAGTTCTAAAGACGCTGTTGAAATGAAGATCGACACCGTGCGCGGCGGCATTGGCTATGAAAGCATTGACCTTCGGCACCATTGATTGATCGAGGTAAGTCTGGCCAATGCCGGGCAACGTGGCAGGCACGAGCTGCGTTGTTGCTGTTCCGTGGTGCGCGTCAGTCATGGACAGGAACTCCTTGTGTTGTTCGAGTGCGCGAACCGGGTTACAGCTGCCGGCCACATAGGCGCGTTATTCGTCCAGCACCATCTTACGTCTGACGGAGTGCGGTTCGTAGTCTTGGCCGCCATGGAACACGCCGATGATGAAAACCATCGGCGGTTCGATTACGAAGGCAATCACCGAGTTTCCGGAATTAATGTGCGCAAACCGTAACGGATGTCGTCTTGGCGATTGCCCACGCTGACATCGTTGAATACGCTCTCATCATAGACGTCATCTTGACTACTACGGGGCTGAAGCCAACCCTCCAGCAGGCTTGATCAAGCCGCCGGCAAACTTTGCAAGTCCCAGCGCGGATACACCTGCACCGAATCATCCTGATGCTGCCCGCTAGCGAGCCGGATCGCACCGGCCAAGGCGATCATCGCGCCGTTGTCGGTGCAAAAATCCAGCCGCGGAAAGTAGACCTTGAAGCCATCGTTCGCGCCAGCGGCAGCGAGTTCACCGCGCAATCGTCGATTGGCGCCAACGCCGCCCGCAATCACCAGCCGCTGCGCGCCGCTGGCCTGCAGGGCACGGCGGCATTTGATCAACAGGGTATCGACGATGGCCTCCTCGAAGGCCCGTGCAATATCGGCGCGCGTCTGATCGCTCTTGTCAGACTGCTGCCAGGCCAGCAGTACCTGGGTTTTGAGGCCGGAAAAGCTGAAGTCGAGGCCGGGACGATCGGTCATCGGTCGAGAAAAACGGAACGCGCCGGCGCGCCCATGCTCGGCCAGCTTCGCCAGCATCGGACCGCCCGGGTAAGGCAAGCCCATCATCTTGGCGGTCTTGTCGAAGGCTTCGCCGGCGGCGTCATCCAACGTATCGCCCAGAATCGTGTACTGGCCGATGGCCTTCACTTCGACCAGCATCGAGTGACCGCCGGAGACCAGCAAAGCCACGAACGGCGGCTCAGGCGGATCGTCTTCCAGCAGCGGCGCCAGCAAGTGACCTTCCATATGATGCACGCCGATCGCAGGCACGCCCAGCGCCCAGGCCAGCGCGCGGCCTGCCGAGGCACCGACCAACAGCGCACCGACCAGCCCGGGGCCGGCCGTATAAGCCACGCCGCCGAGGTCCTGCACGGTCAAGCCGGCCTCGGCCAGCGCCTCGCGGATCAGCGGTACCAACTTGCGCACATGGTCGCGACTGGCCAGTTCGGGCACCACCCCGCCGTAGTCGGCGTGCAGCTTGATCTGGCTGTAAAGGGTGTGGGCCAGCAGCCCGCGACCTGGCGCATCCGGCTCCCAGCGCAGCAGCGCCACGCCGGTCTCGTCACAGGAGGTCTCGATACCCAGTACGGGTTTCATCAGGTCGTGGTTAATCAGGTCGGGTTTCATCAGGTCGGGTTTCATCGGACTGAGCCCGTCAAATCGGGCCTGATCAGATCGGGCTGCATCTGGGCTTTGAAAATTGAGTGGTATGCACGGTATACTTCGCGGCTCGCCCTATTCAACAGGCCCGTATCCGCGGGCAGATTACCACTCGGAGTTTCCATGCCCAACGTAAAAGTTCGCGAGAACGAGCCGTTCGAGATCGCACTGCGTCGTTTCAAGCGTACCTGCGAAAAGGCCGGCGTGCTCGCTGAAACGCGCAAGCGCGAGTTCTATGAGAAGCCGACCCAGGAGCGCAAGCGCAAGCGCGCTGCTGCCGTCAAGCGCCACCTGCGCCGCTTGTCGCGTGACGTGTCGCGCAAGACCCGCCTGTACTGAGTTTCCCGATCTGCCGTTTATCGGCAGGTCCGCCGGCGCTTCGCGCCAGGCACACAGGAAACACGGTTGGCGCCAGCTCTAACAAGAGCCGCTCGCAGCCACCGCAAGCACATCGGATCGATCTGGCCGGTGTTGTCCCCAGGGGCAACGCCGGCTTTGTCGTTTCCGTAGAATGGATTTCCTGCTCCCACTCCCTGATCCACCGGAGATACCCGCATGACACTCAAGCATCAGCTCACCGAAGACATGAAAAACGCCATGCGTGCCGGCGAGAAGCACCGGCTGGGCGTGATCCGGCTGATGCTGGCGGCGATCAAGCAACGCGAGGTCGATGAGCGGATCGAGCTTGACGACACCCAGATACTCGCCGCACTGGAAAAGATGCTCAAGCAGCGGCGTGACTCAGTCAGCCAGTTCGAGGCGGCCAGTCGCGAGGATCTGGCGATCATCGAGCGCGACGAGATGGCCGTGATCGAAACCTACCTGCCGACCAAGTTGAACGAAGCCGAGATCGACGCCCTGGTGACCTCGGCAATAGCCGATACAGGCGCCAGCTCCGCGCGCGACATGGGCAAGGTCGTTGCGGCGGTCAAGGAAAAGGCCGCCGGCCGTGCCGACATGGCCGTGGTGTCCGGCAAGATAAAAGCTCGACTGGCCTGATTTACCGCCCACTTCAGCCTCGATTTTGTTCAAGGTTGGCGTGGAAAGCCTGGAAAAGTGACATTTTGACGGCCAACGGGCCGTTTCATGCATTCTCTTCACAGGCCTGCCCCAAGAATGCCGCACGCATCGCGTCCGGCCACTCCGGCCATCACCATCGTAGGGAGTACACCATGCTGAAGTGGGCCATTATTTTTGCCATCATCTCGCTCGTTGCCGGCTGGCTCGGCTTCGGCGGCGTATCCGGCGCAGCCGCTACCATCGCCAAGGTGCTGTTCGCCATCTTCATCATCATTTTCCTGATCATCGTGCTGGGCCTGGTCGGCATCGTCCACCTGTTCTGACCCGCTTGATCAGTGGTGCATTGAACGGCGCCTTCGGGCGCCGTTTGTTTTGGGGCCAACCCGGCTCTTTCGAACCAAATTCAAAGCAACCAACCGCTAGACTAGTGACCTGATGCGCGGCCTGATTCCCGACAGCTTTATCGATGAACTGCTTGCCCGCGTCGACATTGTCGACGTGATCGAGCGGCGTGTGCCGTTGAAAAAAGCCGGGCGCGAATGGACAGCCTGCTGCCCGTTCCACAACGAACGCTCGCCATCGTTCTACGTGAGTCCGGCGAAGCAGTTTTTTCATTGCTTCGGCTGCGGCGCACACGGCAGTGCGGTGAAGTTTCTGATGGATTACGAGCGGCTGGAATTTCCCGACGCGGTCGAGGAGCTGGCGCAGACGCTGGGCATGACGGTGCCGCGCGAAGGTGGCCGTGAAGCGGCGCCGCGCGAGGACAAGACCGATCTCTACGCGCTGCTCGACAGCTCAGCCAGCTGGTATCAGAGCGAACTGCCAAAGAGCAAAGACGCGCAGGCGTATTGCAAGAAGCGCGGGCTGGATGCGGAAACCATCGCGCGCTTCCGCATCGGCTGGGCGCCAGCCGGCTACGACGGCGTGATCAAGTCGCTCGGCAACAGCGAGCGGCGCATGCAGCTGCTCAACGAAGCCGGCATGGTGGCGAGCAGCGAACAGGGCCGCAAATACGACCGTTTCCGCGAGCGGCTGATGTTTCCGATTCTCGATCGGCGCGGCCGCGTGATCGCCTTCGGCGGGCGGGTGTTACAGGCGGAGCAGACGCCCAAGTACCTCAACTCGCCCGAGACACCGCTATTCCACAAGGGTCGCGAGCTGTTTGCGCTGTGGCAGGTGAAGCAGGCCAACAGCAACCTGCAGCGCATCGTGGTCGTCGAAGGCTATATGGACGTCATCGCCCTGCATCAGGCCGGGCTACCGATTGCCGTGGCCACCCTGGGTACGGCGACCACGCCGGAGCATACCGAGGTGCTGTTCCGTACGGCACCGGACGTGGTGTTCTGTTTCGACGGCGACCGTGCTGGCCGCGCCGCGGCGTGGAAGGCGCTGGAATCCGCACTGCCGCGCCTGCGCGATGGCCGTCAGGCCTATTTCCTGTTTTTGCCCGATGGCGAAGATCCCGACTCGCTGGTGCGCAAAGAGGGCAAGGAAGGTTTTGAAAAACGCATCAAGGAAGCGATGCCGCTATCGGACTATTTTTTCAACGAGCTCTCGCACGACGTCGAGATGGGCAGCCTCGATGGACGCGCGCGACTGGCAGAACGTGCCAGACCGTTGATTGGCAAGTTGCCCGATGGCGCCTTCCGCGATCTGATGGCGCAGGAGCTAGAACGGCGCAGTGGCGCGCGCGCACTGATCCCGCCCGAAGCATCGACACATCGGGCCGTACAACGGCCGGTGGCAGTACAACGTTCGCTGGTACGCAGCGCCATATCGCTGCTGCTCGCGCAGCCTGGCGTCGCCGATCAGGTGGAAAAACCGTACCGCTTCCTGCAGCTCGACAAACCCGGCGTCGGCCTGCTGGCCGAGCTGCTCGACATTGCCCGTTCACGGCCCGGAATAAATCCGGCAATGCTGGTCGAACACTTTGCCGAGCGCGAGGAATATCCCTCATTGCAAAAGTTGATGGCGGCCATATCGGTCGGTGAACCCGAGGCACAGCGCATCGAATTCATGGAGGCACTTGGCCGCATGGAAGCGCAAGTAGTCACGCTGCGTCGTGAAGCGTTGCACGCAAAGATGAGTCAGGGCCCGCTCGACAACGTCGAGAAGGCCGAGCTGCGCGAACTGCTCGCTGCGCGTGTAACAAAGCCAGGCGAGAACTGACTTTCGTCAGAAAGGACCTGTGTTGCCGGCAAGAAACCAGTGGTTCGCCGGCAACACCGATCAAAATAATCAGCCTTTCAGCTTCACCGCAAACTTGGCTACGCGCTCACCCAACAGACGAGCCGTTTCCAGATCACCCGAACGCGGTGCTTCATCCGGCGAAGCGTCCGATGGCGAAATCGCCAGGGCACCGGCCGAGCCAGCCGTCCAGTTCACGTCGGTCGGGCCATTTTCCTTTTTATTGGATGGCAACAGGCCGGTACCGATCCAGATCTGGCCGTGCTGCTGCGACAGCGTGAAGAAATAGGTGATGGTGGAAAACTTGTCACCATTGACCGAAGCCGAGTTGGTAAAACCTGCCGCGATCTTGTCCTTCCATGCACTGGTGAACCAGGGTTTGGAACTCGCGTCGGCAAATTTCTTGAACTGCCACGCCGGGCCGCCCATGTAGGTCGGGCTGCCGTAGATGATCGCGTCCTGCGCATTCAGCGACTCCCACGCATCGTCCGGCAGATTGCCGTCCTGATCGATGCGAAACAGGCTCACTTCGACACCGGAAACGCCAGCGACACCCTTCTGCACCGCTTCAGCCTGCTTGGCGGTATGGCCGTAGCCACTGAAATAGACAATCGCGATTTTTGTCATGGGACGCTCCTAGGGGTTATGTACAAAAGGCCAGACAAATATGCGAGCCCAGACATTCAGCGTACGCGATGAAACCACCGCGCTGCCAGCTCTGCTGGTGGGACACACTGTCGCCCCTCGGGCAACGGTAATGCAACGTGTGGGATGATGCCGCTTTGTCGCCACCTACCGGCCGCCCGCCGGCATGCATGGATCTGCTCGAACGACTGGTCACCATTTTTGCCGAGAACGGCTACGTTGCGGTGTTTATCGCGCTGATGATCTGCGGCGCTGGCCTGCCGTTGCCCGAGGATGTCACCCTGGTTGCTGGCGGCGTCATCGCCGGGCTGGGCTACGTCAACGTGCACGGCATGTTTGCGCTGGCGATGTTCGGTGTGCTGCTGGGCGACTCGGCAATTTTCCTGCTCGGTCACCGTTATGGCGCGAATATCCTTAAATGGCGCTTCGTGGCGCGCATCCTGACCCCAAAGCGCTACAAGCTTGTGCAGGAAAAATTTGCCAGCCATGGCAACCGCATGCTGTTCGTCGCACGCTTCCTGCCCGGCATGCGCACGACCATGTACATCACCGCCGGCATCAGCCATCGCGTGTCGTTTACCCGCTTTCTGCTTATCGACGGGCTGGCCGCGCTGATCAGTGTGCCGTTCTGGGTGTATCTGGGCTATTTCGGCGCCGACAACCACGAGTGGCTGATGAAGTGGATGGGCCGGGGCCAAAGCAGCCTGTGGGCGCTGGTCGGTGTCATCGTGGTCCTGCTGCTGGTGCTCTGGTGGCGACACCGGCGTCGCGCAGCCGACGCGCACGCCGGCAACAAGTCGAGCTGAAGTTGCCGGTTACTTGGATGCGCGCGTCTGCGCCAGTGGCACGGCCATCG
>Ga0302308_10000682_pt1 | contig 29263 bp, 28 predicted proteins | sample III_Palsa_E3_3_FD_200531 | JGI IMG/M metagenome (GOLD analysis project Ga0302308, IMG submission 200531) | Peat permafrost microbial communities from Stordalen Mire near Abisko, Sweden - III_Palsa_E3_3 | ecosystem: Environmental > Terrestrial > Soil > Palsa > Peat permafrost | place: Sweden...
ATGCAAGCTTGCAATGGTCAGGCGTTCTTCAGGTTGCAGTTGCTGGTATGAAGTTTTTCCGGGCATTGCGACACCTTATACGAGACAGGTGTTGCAGTTCACATTTGAGGCCGCCAGGCTTAAAACACAAAGAACTCGAAGAGATTAGCTAGATGCGCTTAGCGTCACAAATGCTCTTTAGGAACATATGAGTTCTATTGCGCGTAGGCTCGCCAAAGATCTGTTCCGAGGTTCCCTCCTCTTACGCCGAGCCGTCGCACAGGAAACATACCTTGGTTGACGGACACTTTGGAGCTTTCCGGCTTTGGCGGCACGCACCCATTTCGCCAGTGCTTTCATCGATAAGGAAAGCCGGCCCGCAGCCCTATATACGATGCCCTTGTTCATTGCCAGCTTCAGGCCCTCTCTCACGGAACTCCTTAAGACAGCTTTGATGATTCGATTCACGTATGCGTCCATTCCTAAATTTACGAAATATCTGCGTTCACGCGTTCAACTGACCTCATTTAACTTGACCAGATGCTGCAGCGAGCGTGGTCCAGCAGCCAGTCCAGAACGAACGAGGCCGAAGGACTTAAGGACGCACTGTCTGGGTAAACGATGTGCTCTGCCAGCCCTGTCTTGATGCTCATATCGAGCGCACGCACGAGTAACGTATCCCTGGCTTCCGCAGGAATGCTGTACGCGGGAGACAAGCCAATACCCTTACCGCCGCACATGGCCCGGTAGACGAGATCATAGTTGGACAGGCGCAGGAAAGGATGCAGGACCGGATGACGGATGCGCGCCAGTTTCAACCAGTTGTCCCAGGAGGTAAACGATGAGATGCCATCGTCGTACTCGATCAGCGTCTGGCGGGTCAAGTCTTCCGGGCAAGAAACAGGGTGAGCATCTCTGTATGCCGGGCTGCAAACGGGGAATATTTCTTCGTCGAATAGCTTGTGAGTCTCCATCCCGGCAATCTGAACGTCTCCGTATCGTATTGTCAGGTCGATGTGCTCACGCGACGGGTCAATGAGCTCATCACTCGCGACGACGCGGATCTTGATGTCCGGATGTTCATCGGTAAAGGTGAGGATTGCCGGCATTAACCAGAAGCTCGACATCGCGACGCTTGCGGAAATGCTGACGCTTCGGTCATCGAGCGTTTCAATGATTGCTACCGCCCGCCGTATGGTCCCAAGGCTCTCGGTGATCGCTTGCTGAAAAATCACGCCAGGCCTCGTCAGCTGTATTTCCTTATGGCGCCGGACGAACAGCGGCACGCCGAGACGTTGCTCCAGAATCTGGATCTGCCGGCTGATCGCCCCCTGCGAGAGGCATAGTTCTTTAGCGGCGCGGGTAAAACTCATATGGCGTGCAGAGGCTTCGAACGCCGCAATCGTATTCAGCGGGGGAAGCCGCTTATTTGAAGATGCCACGGTATTAACTCCCGTTTAACCGATCGTATCGCCACGCTCAGCGGCCGATGTCGCATCAAAAATTCATGGTAGGGCCATATCTTAGGAGAGAGGCCGGACCCTTGCATCAGTTTTCGCATGCAAAGCCGCAGGAAAACTGCTTTGACGCACGATTTTTGAGGTTTGAGGATGTGCAGGTCGGCGCGGGCCGCGAACCTATAAAACGAGGGAATCCCATGAAGATCCTTGAAAGCACACTTGCGATATCTATCGCGTTGGCAGCCTCTGGCGCATTCGCTGACCAGGTGGTCAAGATCGGCTATGCAGGCCCCCTCACGGGGGCGATTGCTCATATCGGCAAGGACTCTCAATATGGCGCGCAGCTCGCAATCGATGAAGCCAATGAGCAGAACATCAAGATCAAAGGGGAGTCCGTACAGTTCGTCCTCGATGTGCAGGACGACCAGGGAGACCCAAAGACCGCTGTGACGGTCGCACAAAAACTGGTGGACGACCATATCGTAGGGTTGGTCGGACACATCAACTCCGGAGCGACGCTGGCTACGTCGAAGGTCTATAGCGACGCCGGGATTGCGCAGATTTCTCCGTCGTCGACGAATCCAATGTTCACGCGCCAGAGAATGAAAACCACGTTCCGGACAATAGGCGATGACCGGGACGTCGCGGATGCGCTCGTCGGTTATGTGGTCGACACCCTGAAAGCGAAACAGGTGGTAGTGGTCGACGACCGGACCGCATTTGGTCAGGCCTTCAGCGACGCTGCCGTGGAGAGCCTGGCAAGACGTGGCATTACGCCCGTCGGGCGCGAGTACACGACCGATCAAGCGGTCGACTTCCGCGGGATCCTGACGAATTTGAAGTCGAAGCAACCTCAAGTGCTGATCTATGGCGGCGTGGACGCACAGGCCGGCCCAATGCGGCGCCAGATGACATCGCTCGGTATGTCGGGAACGGTGTTCGCGTCCTGCACCATCGAGACCGATAAGTTCGTACAGCTTGCGGGCGTCGAGGCGGCAGAGGGTTCCATCTCTTCTGAGTCGGGTTACCCCATCAGCCAGTTGCCAAATGGCGCTGCATTCGAGAAGCGGTTCGCCAAGTACGGCAAGCCGGTCCTTTACTCTCCTTACGCCTACGACGCGGCCTGGGCGCTGATCAAGGCCATGCAACTCGCCAATTCAACCGCACCTGCCGACATCCTGGCCGCACTTCATAAAGTCTCTTTCAACGGGGTATCCGGTGAGGTTTCCTTCGACCAGAAGGGCGATCTGCGAACCTCGCACGTCAGCCTGTTCAAGGAGAGCAAGGGAACATGGAATCCCGTAGGTACGGTCGAGGTCAAGAGCCGGGGACAGTAAGTAGCGGAGTGCAGAACATTCACATCAGAGACCGAAATGAGATATTCCGCTGGCCGGCTATTGTGGGAAGGATTAAGAGACCAGAGGGGATGGACCCAAACCTGGAGAAGCCCTGCGCTCAAGCGAAATTATCGCTTCGTGATCATCGGCGGCGGTGGACACGGGCTCGCAGCCGCGTATTACCTGGCGAAGGTGCACGGCATCCGCGACGTTGCGGTCATTGAGCGGGGCTGGATCGGGGGCGGCAACACAGGACGCAATACGACGGTGATCCGTTCCAACTATCTGCTGCCAGAATCCGCGGCACTGTACGAGTTCTCGTTGAAGCTCTACGAAAATCTCAGCCGCGATCTGAACTACAACATCATGTTCTCGCAAAGAGGCATCGTCACATTAGCTCACACGCCACATGACATGGACAACGTCGTGCGCTGGGCAAATGCAATGCAACTCAATGGAATCGACTCGGAAATCATGAGCCGTGAACAGGTGGCGCAGATGATCCCCGCGCTCGATATGTCCAGCACCGCCCGACTTCCGGTTATCGGCGGGTTTGTCCAGCGCCGGGCGGGCACCGCGCGCCACGACGCCGTTGCTTGGGGTTACGCGCGCGCCGCCAGTTCCCTTGGTGTAGATATTGTGCAGAACTGCGAAGTAAAAGGCTTTCTGCGAGATGACCATGGTCGTGTTGTCGGGGTATCGACCGATCAGGGCGAAGTCAAGGCGTCGAGCGTCCTTCTGAATACAGCAGGCAGCACGTCCTTGCTTGCGCAAAAAGTGGGCATCACCCTGCCCCTGCAAAGCTTCACGCTTCAGGCCATGGTCTCGGAGCCGATCAAACCGGTACTGGATACGGTCGTCCTTTCGCCCGCAACGGGAATGTATGTGAGTCAGTCGGACAAAGGCGAGCTCGTGATCGGCGGCGGCCTCGACCACTACGTTTCCTATGCGCAGCGAGGCACCCTGCCCGCGCAAACCGCCACGCTCACCGCGCTGGCCGAGCATTTTCCCGCTTTCCGGCGCCTGCGCATCCTGCGGCAATGGGCCGGTATTGTCGATGTTTCACCCGACTCCAGCCCCATCCTCGGCGAAACCGGCGTCCCGAGCCTGCTGGTGAATTGCGGCTGGGGAACCGGGGGATTCAAGGGAATTCCGGTCGGCGGATGGATGATGGCTCATCACCTTGCCACGGGCGCGGCTCATCGGATTGCGGCGCCATTCGGCCTCTCACGTTTCGAGTCTGGCGCACTCATCGACGAAGCCGGCGCATCCGGTATTGCGCACTGAAGGGCCGGCAATGGAAAACAGGCGCTACATCATCAACCTGAGTTGCGACGATCATCCGGGAATCATCCGCGATGTCGCCACGTTCGTTTCGAGCCGCGGCGGCAATGTGCTGCAGAGCGCCCAGTCGACGGACGAAGTCACCGGGCAGTTCTTTCTGCGCATGGATTTCGAGGTTCCGGTGATCAATGGTTTCGACAGCATCGAGGCGGATTTTCGGCCCATTGCCGATTTGCATCGAATGAAATGGCGCCTGGCGCCGGCGGATGTCAAAGGCAGGATGCTCGTCATGGTTTCCCAGTATGGCCACTGTCTGAATGACCTTCTGTTTCGCACGACCCTGGGGGCGCTGAACGCCGACATCGTGACGATCGTCTCCAATCATGAAACCTTCCGCGGGCTCGCCGACCACTACAAGGTGCCATTTTTTCATCTTCCCATCACTCCCGAGACCAAACTCGAACGTGAGCAACAGCTCCTTGCGCTTATTGACGAGTACCGTGTCGACCTGGTCGTTCTCGCGCGGTACATGCAGATCCTCTCCGAGTCTCTTTGCGAACGACTTCCCGGCAAGGTCATCAATATCCATCATTCGTTTCTGCCGAGCTTCAAGGGAGCACGTCCCTACCATCAGGCGCATGCGCGTGGCGTCAAACTAATCGGAGCGACCGCGCACTATGTCACCTCCGATCTGGATGAGGGGCCAATCATTGAACAGGATGTCGCGCGTGTCGACCACGGAATGTCCCCCGACGAACTCGCCGCGCTCGGTCGCGATGTCGAATGCAGCGCGCTGTCGCGGGCAGTGAAGTGGCATTTGGAGCAGCGGATAATCCTCGACGAGAACCGCCGCACCGTGGTGTTCCGATGACCGGGAGGCGAGATGCTTGAAATCGATTGTCCGTTTTGCGGCAAACGCCCGGAGGCAGAGTTCTGGTGTATCGGGGAAGGCACTGCATTGGTCCCATCATTGGACGCATCAGCCGATGATCTGCAAAATTATCTGTATTTCCGTACCAACGGCAGCGGTGAAATTTCGGAGCAGTGGCTGCATCGGCACGGTTGTGGCGAGTGGCTTACGGTCCACCGGAATACGAAGACCAATGCCATTTTATCGGTGACATTCATGAACGACGACTCGAATACAAGGGGTCGACGTGAAGACCGATGACCGGATTGCGCCAGGCGTGAGCGACACGCAACGCGTCTCTTTTGTATTCGATGGAAAGTCGTACAAAGGCCTCGTAGGCGACACGCTCGCTTCCGCGCTGTTGGCGAACGGAGTATTTGTAGTAGGACGAAGTTTCAAGCTGCATCGGCCCCGAGGCATCCTGGCAGCCGGTGCTGATGAGCCCAACGCCATCGTGCAACTCGAACCCGGTTCGGAGCACTCGGAGCCTGACCTGAAGGCGACCCAAGTCGAGCTTTATGAAGGCCTCACGGCGTCGAGTGTCAACCGTTGGCCCAGCGTCGACCTCGATTTCGGTGCCGCACTGGGCGTGCTGAAGCGATTCCTGCCGGCCGGGTTCTATTACAAGACGTTCATGTGGCCAAACTGGCATACGTTCGAGCCGTCCATCCGCAAGGCAGCAGGACTCGGCGTTGCCCCGAAGAACGCGGACCCCGATCAGTACGACATCCGCCATGCTCACTGTGATGTGCTGGTGGTCGGCGCGGGGCCCGCTGGACTTGCGGCGGCGGACAGCTTGTCGAAGGCCGCGGCGTCGGTGATCCTCGTCGATGAGAACGCCGCAGTGGGGTCATCCTTCATGTGGATGGCGAGCGATGCAGGAAGACAGCACTCGCTGGACTGGGCACTCAGTCGAGCGGAAGCGGTCCGTGCGCGTCCGAACGTGCGGGTGCTCCGTCGGACCACTGCGACGGGATATTACGACGACAACACCTTGACGCTCTTAGAGAGGGTTGCCGAGCATCTACCCATTGCATTGCGCGCCGGGCGTGTCAAGCAACGGCTGTGGATTGTGCGTGCGACGCATGTGGTCATTGCCACCGGTGCGCACGAGCGTCCCATTGTGTTTGGCAACAACGATCGCCCGGGCATCATGCTGAGCAATGCGGGTGCGACTTATGCGGCGCATTATGGCGTGCGACTGGGTGCATCGGCGATCGGCTTCACCAACAACGACCGTGCCTACGAGGCGTTTTTTTCCACACATGATGGCGGCACGCCAGTTCGCGACATCGTGGACAGTCGCGCGACGCTTTCTGACGAACTCACCAGCGCGTGTCGAAGCAGGCGGATCACACTGCATCTCGGTGCTGTCGTCTGCAACGCATCCGGTAGGAAGCGCGTAAAGAGCGTAGAGATTCGCGCGGCTGACGGAAAGAGTCGGATTGTGTCATGCGATCTGTTACTCATGTCTGGTGGTTGGTCGCCCGCAGTGCACCTTTATTCTCAAGCTCAGGGGCGGCTAAGATATGACCGCGACCTCGCAATGTTCAGGCCGCAAGCCGATCCTGCCCGGGAGCGATGCACGGTTATCGGTTCGGCCAACGGAACAATGGGCGCACAGAGCGCCGTCCTTGAAGCGATGAATGCGGCCGCGGCGATCGCCGCCCGGTTGTGCTTGGAAGCCGGCGCGGAGCCGGCAACGCCCAAGCCGAAAGATTTGTCCGACACGCAATATCGTATTTCACCGCTATGGCGCGTAGAGGGATCGAGGGCATCGGCGTGGGTCGATTTTCAGAATGACGTCACAGAAAGCGATGTCCGGCTCGCCTCGCGGGAGAACTTTATCTCGGTCGAACATCTGAAGCGGTACACGACGATGGGGATGGCGTCGGACCAGGGAAAGACCAGTAACGTCAACGCACTGGCGCTGCTCGGCGTAGCGACGGACCGCACGCCGGATCAGGTCGGCACCACTCGATTCAGGCCGCCCTACTCGCCGGTGACGATCGGTGCTTTCGGCGGTCATGCCCGCGGCGACCTGTTCATCCCCCGCCGATATCTTGCCGCTCATGATGCGCACCTGCGCCACCACGCGCAGATACTCGAATACGGGAGCTGGATGCGACCGGCCTTTTATCGACTGGGCTCGGAAACGGATGAGCAGGCATGGAATCGCGAGGTGCTTCACGTCAGGAGCAAGGTCGGCGTGTTCGACGGCTCGCCCCTTGGAAAGATTGAGGTCAAGGGACCGGATGTCGTCGCGTTGCTGAATGCGGTATATGCGAATGAGTTAGGGACACTTGGCATTGGCAGATGCCGCTACTCGGTGATCCTCAACGAGGGAGGCGGCATTCTGGATGATGGTGTGATCGCCCGCTTGAGCCAGAATCATTTTTTGGTCGGCACCTCGAGCGCGGGCGTCCAGCGCGTGCTCGAAGCGTTCGAGTACTGGCGGGAAAGCGGCAAGGGATTCCGGGTTGCGATCATGCAGGCGAGCGATCAGTGGGCAACCTACGCGATAACTGGCCCCGAGTCTCGTCGCGTAATGCAGTCGTTACCGATAGATATTGATACCAGCAAGGATGCGTTTGCGCATATGTCGTTCCGTGAAGGCCATCTGGACGGCGTTCCTTGCCGGGTTGCGCGAGTCAGTTTCAGTGGCGAAATGACCTTTGAACTGAGCGTTCCCGCTCATTACGGACGCGATGTGTTCGAGCGGATTATTGCGGCTGACGCCGTTCCATTCGGCATTGAAGCGCTAATGATCATGCGCACCGAGAAGGGCTTCATACACGTCGGTGTCGAGACCGAACCCTCCACTACCTTGCGGGATGTCGGCATGGGTGCACTGGGAAGCAAGAAGGTTCTACCTTTCGTCGGTCAGCGAGCGGCGAAGCGCACAGCCATGACTCATGAATCGCGGTTGCAGCTTGTTGGCATCGAATGCGTGGACCGTTCGCAGAAGATCCGTGCTGGCGGGCATTTGGTAGCGGGCCCGGGCGAACCCAGCGAAGGGCATCTCACATCATGCATCTGGTCGCCGGTCCTCAAGAAATACGTAGCGCTTGCCTTGCTGCGCGCCGGCGCAAGTCGTCTCAACCAGACTATCAAGGTCTACGATGATGGAAAATTCACCGACGCACGAATCGTTGGCACCTGCTTTCTCGACCCGGACGGCGAAAAGCTTAGGCTTTGAAAAGGCAGCGAAGGCGTGGGGCGGCGCTGCGGCAGTCGCCACCTCATGGGGTGATCTACGGATCGATGCACGCCCGTTGTTGCAGAAAATCTGGGTGACATTTGCGACTCCGTTGGCCAACGACTTGCATGTGAGCGACCTCGTGACATTGCCTGCCGCGCGGATGCCGCTTTCTCCAACGGGCATTTATGCACTGGCGATCAATCGCTATAACAAGCTGCTCTTGTCCGAAGATGGTGCCGGGATCGAGCATGTCACTTCGGAACTTTCGAAGCGCGAGGACATTCTGCTCGGTGATGCAAGTTGCGCAATTTCATCGGCCGTCGTATGGGGCAAGCACGCAGCCGAGATGCTCGCTAGGGCGGCGTTTGTTGATGTTGCGAATTTTGCCGATGGTGAGTATGCGCGAATGCAGTTCGGGCACTCCGTGGTCATCGTGCACAAGTATGGCGACGCGTTCTGGCTACATTGGCCGGAGACGCTGACAGAGTACATGTTTGGATGGTGGGCATTGATAACATCCTTCGAGCGTGATTGACAGGGGGCGTGTTCTGCTGGTTGCTGCTGAAGGCTAGCTGGTCGATGCCTGCTTGCGTCACGACCTTGGAGGCCGCCGTCCGGTCGTCTTCGGCGCCGCTTGCGGCCTGATCGTCGCGGCGTTCGGCATTGCTTCGGGTGGCCTTACATTCGGCAGTGGCTATGTCGAGGCGCGCGCGATGCTGGAAGGACGCGCGCAACTTGGCGTCACCTATCCGTTGCTCAAAATGGCGTCGATGGTCGGATCATATCTGCCCATCGCGCCCGGAGGTTTGTTTGCACCGTCGCTTGCCGTTGGCGCGGGAATCGGCAACGCATTGCACCTGATATTCGACCAGATGCAGCTTCCGGTGCCGATCGCCCTAGGAATGGTCGGTTATCTGGCAGCTGTCACACAGAGTCCGCTCACCGCGTTCGTGATTGTGATCGAGATGATCAACGGCCACACACTCGTCATATCGTTGATGGCCACTGCGCTGATTTCCAGTCAGGTGTCAAAGCTGTTCGCGCCCGGATTATACGAAGCTTTGTCGGAGCGTTATCCCAGCGCAAGCGATGCATTGTGACTTGCCGTCGCGGACAAGCGGCATTGGAAACGATCCCGTGGATATGCCGGTCCGGACTAGTCTGCGCGGCTGTTTGAGCACGTAATAAGCGTCGCTGATGCGATGCATTCAGGTCATTCGGATCGGCAAGCTGACCCGCTCTTGGTGTCGCTCACCGCCCTTCTGCATCGGGTGGTTGCGCACACGTAGACGAGAGTGAACCAAACCGTGGGAGGCCATTTCCGTCGACACGACCGCCGCCATAGACGGCGTGACGGCGCCGTTCCCGATGGGATACGCCGCTTGGAGTCTGCGAAGTTTCCAACGAGAAGAGCCCAGCAAGGCCGCCCGGTACGCTCGCTGTATCAGCTATGCTGCCGACGTTGCCCACCCGATTGGAGTTGCTATGCGACTGATCATCGAGGCCCGCCTGGAGGCGGGGGAAACGAGTGAGACTAAAGCGACGACCGTTGCTGTGGTCGAACGAAAGGACCGGAGCGTCGCCGACTTGGGACTTACACTTGCCGTAGACCGAATTAAAAGTGTCACCGCCCGGACCTCGAAGCATCGGGCCGAGGCGCCGCTGAGGTGACACTTTTGCTTGCAGTCGGAACGACGTAAAACTGTCACTTCGCACAAGTCCGTATTAACTTTGTCACTTCGCATCGTGCTTAGTGCCTTTTTCCTTAACTCTATGATTTTGCGGATGATTCTCGATCGCGACCGGCGGTTGCCCGTCACCTGTGCCTGCCGCATGCGCGCGCGCTTGAGAGGCGCCATCAGCAGTTCTTGCTTAACCGTAGAGGGCCGAGGAGTAGCGTTGTGTGACTGCAACTAAGGATATACAGTTAGGAATACCACATAGAAACAATCTGATCCAGAGCGATGCCTTGCATCAGATATGATTGAAGCCGAAGCAAGGGGTTCTATCCAGTGACCGAGGTATATTCAACCCGTGAGTTCGGTCGCAGGGAGCGAGTCAACTACCGGAGCTGGACCGCTTACGCAGCAAGGGATGCGGTCCGGCACGGAGGTTCTAGCGAGCGCCGCGGCCATGTCCTTCTGGGACACCGATGGCAGTACAATTCACCGCATCCTTTCGTACCAAAGGCGGTCCCACCTGCTATGCCGCCACACCGTTGCACCGCGGCCATAGATCAGGATTACGTATCATAAAATCATAAAGAAAAAGTACGATCTTCATGCTCTCCCTAGGCTTGCTTTTGCGCTCCGCAACGCAGGAAAGCGACCCAAGCGGATTACACAGTGACACGCTCGCGGACCGGCGGCAGTGACGATTTTCCTTCGCTCGCGCTAAGTCATTGAACCGGCACGATTTTTTTGCGAAAGTGACTGACCAACACGCGAAGTGACAGTTTTATTGCCGAAGTTGTGACACTTTTAAAGCGGTCTACGGTGATCGAACGCTTGCTCGCGCTGCACGACCAGCAACTGAGTGAGGCGCCGATGCACCGGGTGGCGGAAGCTGAAAAACAATTGCGCCAATTCCTCGCCGGCACCGGCGTGTCGCCACTGGTTCGACCGAAATCGGATTAACGGGCGGTCTCCCTTCCAATGCACGCATTCACTTTTCAGTCATGCCGCGCAACAAACGTGTCAGTTCCCGCGCCCGCCTCCTCCTGAAGACACGTCCCAAGCGCGGTGCGCTGGTGCGGTACGGCGACCGAATTGCGGAGGTGCTGGGTGAGGCACGGGGCGAGCGCGTCATGATCCGTTCGCTGCACGCCGATGGTGTCGAGCGACGCAGCGCGGTGAAGTGGAAAAATCTGAGGTTGCTCGACGATCAATTGTTCTAGTGTGAGCCCGCAGGTATCAAGCCGAGCTCATTGCCATCGCCTGCGACCCGCGCAGGCGGAAAACGCGTTTAACGCTCTACTGGTTCACTGCGTCTTTGAACGCCTTGCCGGCCGTAAACTTGACGGTCTTTGACGCGGCGATCTGGAGCGCCTCGCCGGTCTTCGGGTTGCGACCCGCTCGGGCCGCACGCGCGCCCGTGCTGAAAGATCCAAACCCGATGAGTTGAACTGGGTCGCCCTTGACCACAGCGTTCGTCACGGTCGCCAAAAATGCGTCGATCGTTTCTGCTGCGGCGGATTTCGCGATGCCCACTTCGCTGGCCACTGCATCGATGAGTTCCTGTTTATTCATGTTCGCGTTCTCCGATTTAAGCGAAAGACAACCTATGTACCTGCCAGGTCCGGAGGATACCGCATCGGTCATACGTCGTTGGTGCGAGGCAGCGCCGGTATTACGGTGGGAGCGCCCTGCTCCTGCATTTGAGTTAACCGACCGCGCTAACCTTCGTCATCCGCATAACATTGTGCGGATGCATCGAGACCAGCTTAAATACACAGCGGGCATCAACTCGTTGATGATGAAGTTTCACGTCGATTTTTCGACATGTCCGCGCGGGAAGTGCGCGCTAACTCAGAAGAACCCAAATCGCTCGTGTGCCTAGCAGCAACATAGATCGCGTCGATACACACGCTTCGGGTGGAATCGATTCTTTGTTCGAGTAGGTGAACGCGATCTCAGGCGTGACAATACAGGCTGTCGGATTCTTCGACGAAAACCTGAGGTGATCCTCGCACGGCAGCTCCCTGCACGTAACAGAAGACCTATATCCCCGACGGACAAGAGTTTGTACCCGAATTCGCGTAGCCGATCGAAACGCAGTCGGACCTGTTGGCACTGAGAGGACGACGACCTCCTGCCCTCTCGACTGATTCACCGATCCGCACAACCAGACCTTCGCGGCAACAGGACAACCCTTAGCAGACTTCCTCAGTCTGACGCACGCGCGGCAGCATCCGGTCGAACTCCCGCTTGACGATGCCATAGCATTCGCACGCACGGGCTTCCAGACCTGCGCGATCCAGCACCTTGATAACCACGGCTGTGATGGATCAGGCCGGCGTCGTGGAGCTTTCCTGCCGCTTCCGTGACCCCTTCGCGACGCACGCCCAGCATGTCGGCGATCATCTGCTGCGTCACCTGAAATTCGTTGGAGGGCGTACGGTCGATCTCAATCAGCAGCCAGCGGCACAGTTGCTTGCTCAGCGAGTGGTGACGGTTGCACGCGGCGGTCTGCGCGATTTGCGTGAGCAGGGCTTGCATGTACAGGAGCATCAGGCGGCGCAGGAAATCCGAGCGATTGAACTGCTCGCGCAAGGCGGCGGCGCTCATGCGATAAGCAAAACCCGGGCATTGAACCTGAACGCGGGTCGGCATGGTATCGCCGCCGGTGAGGATAGGAACGCCGGTCATGCCTTCACGACCGATGGCGGCGATTTCGGCCGAACCGCCGTCTTCCATCGAGTGAAGCAGAGAGACGATGGCCGTCGTCGGGAAATATACATGATGGATACGTTGTCCTGAATCGCAAAGCAGTTGGCCTGTACGGAGCTGAACGAGTTCCAGGTGAGGCGTTAGAGCTTGCCATTCGTGCGCCGGAAGCGCACCCAACAAATGATTGCCGTGTAGGTCGGATTGAAGGGTCAACATGTTTTTCTTCTCTGATTCGTGCGCTGTGCGCCGTATTTTTATTCTGGTCCACCCCGCGTCCCGTGATGCATCTAACGGCATCCATCGAAGACGTATTGCGACCAGCCCCGTAAGCAGCTCTGCCAAAGTCGTTTGCTTGTTTCGAATTTCAACATTGGCTAGTGCTGCACCACACATATAGCGAGGACCGTGCCAGTAGGCGTAAAACCCAATGCCATCATGGAGCGCCCTAGGATATGCAGTAGCGCACAGTGGGGATGAGAACGTTTTTGATTCAGTCTTGAACAGTGCCTGATCGAACCAGAGCTATCCGTCCGATCAATCGCGCAAACGCTTTCGTCTGTTCAATGCCTTACTGGAGGCGCATCCGATTTCTATAACCCATTTGAAACACCTGTATTTGCGACCTTGAAACCGTGATCGCATAAGCATTTGTCGGTTGTTTTAAAAGTGATACAGAAATGTCCATCCGTTTTGGCGTGACCCGGGGAAAGTTTGCATCGGGGACCCGGCGGGGGAGCGCTGTCACGGCATTAAGGGCCTTCGCACCTCGATGGCAGAGCGGAGTTGTCAGCCTTTGATGGTGATCAAAACGGTTGCATGAATTGCGCGAGATTCAGCGACGCCGTCTTCAGTAAAGTCCAGGGTGGCGATCCGTGAGATTCTCACGTGCGCCGCATCAACCACTTAGCATCGCACGCGACGATCTAGCTTGGTGCTCCGTCTCCCTCGCAAAGAGCACCAGCTCGACGAGCTCGCCAACATGCTGGCAGCGATCGTATCGGTAATCACCGTGTCGTCGTCCACCCTACCCTTTAGAAAAAGTCCGTTGGCAACGTCGAAACTCGAATCGTCTGTGGCCAACGGCTCAGCCGACCAGGCTCCCTTCGGGACGTAGTGATCAATACGCTTTACATCCTATCCAGTACAAACGATTCATTCGGTGGGCATTTCGCCGTTCGCCAACGCAAAAATAGCCGTTGAAATCGCATCGCGCCCAAAGGAGTTTCCCGGAAGCGTGAAACATTAATGCGCTCGATGCTTCCGATCCATGCTGGATATGGCTTTTGCGTCGTCGTATTTCGATCTCGATTGTTTCACGGCCGTAGTTGGGCATGCTAAAGCAGGAGCCGACACCACCATTCGCTTTGGCGCTCCGTCCGGGCGAACTGTTCCGCAAAGCTTAACGCGCCCTATCGACGACTACGGGCCGTCGCATGGACAGCTGTGGACCCATCGATCCCTTGGCTGGCCGCCAAACTACTGAACATTACCGCGCTAATGTTCAGTAGTTTCGCACTGACCCGTGCCGACAAAACACGCAAACCCTTGCTCTGGCCGCCCGGTTGTCCCCACGCTGGAATCGCCGATAGACCGATTAATGCGAGTTATCAGGCTGGCAGAGCGACGTCCAAGTCGGTGGCGATATCCGAATCCCCTATAGAAAATCCGGCTGATAAGTCAGCGCGCTCCTCGCTCTGCGGTGTGGACGCATCGATTACAGGGGACACGATTCCAGTGATGACTACCGGCTTTGGGCCTCGGTGCGCTGTTGGTGCCGCTCTTGGGGTGCCGCTCTTTGAGCTCCATGGCGGCCCCCTTCTACGTACCCGTCAGCTTGACCTTCTTTGCTGACGGACTGCGTTGGGGCAGATGCAGGGTTCAGAACTATGACTTCCTGCCCTTTGTTTTTGACGTGATGTCGAGAAATCGCCCCGACAGCCATACTGGACAAGCGATGCGCCTTGGCAAAGACGTTGAAAGTTTACTTGCAGTTCCCCTGTTTACCGGGTACATTTCGAGCAAATTCGCCGATCAGCGCTTAATAGTTCGACCAGCGGCGAATCCGTTAGATCACCCGATACAGGACGGATCCCATGGGAGCCAATGGTAAGCCCATCGTCTCGATCGCGACCACCGTGAACAACACCCCCACGTCATTCGCGCTCGACGACATTGAAATTATCTCGGACCACGCCAACGAAACCTTGTTGACTGTCCGGGAGCAAATGCTGCTGCCACATCCGAAAAAACATCCGCCGGTGTTCACGACGCCACAGCTCGCAGCGCTCTGTCGGATTGATCGGAAGAAAGTGAACTATTACTGGGAGCGCGCCGAACTGGGCTTGCCTCAGGGCACCAGTATGCCGCGATCGCGTGAGTTTACATTAGTACAGGCTCGTGAGTGGATCAAAAAGGTAGGGCCGTTCACGCCCCGCCCGGAAGGCGTCAAGGGCAAGAAGATAGCCATCGGTAACTTCAAGGGCGGCGTTACTAAGACAACGACTGCAATGACGCTGGCGCAAGGCCTTTCCCTCTTCGGCCGCCGCGTGCTTCTAGTGGACTTGGATCCGCAAGCGTCGCTGAGTGCCTTGAACGGTGTGATCGCCGATAGTGAAGTCACCGAAGACCAGACCATTCTCCCGTTAATTTACGGTGAACAGCCCGACCTGGAATATGCCGTTCAGGCGACATATTGGGATGGCATCGACTTGATCCCAGCGAGTGCTGCCCTGTTCTCGGCTGAGTTTTATCTTCCGTTCAAACAATCGCAAGACTCGACGTTTAGGTTTTGGGATGTGCTGAACGCCGGCCTGGAACCACTGCTCGACCGGTACGACGCCATCATTATCGACACGCCCCCGGCCCTGTCCTACGTGACCATTAACGCGTTTATGGCGGCAAATGGCTTGATTGTTCCTATTCCGCCCAATGCGCTCGACTATGCATCCTCGACCCAGTTCTGGTCCCTCTTTACAGATCTTGGCAAGAGCATGAAGAACGTCGTGCCTGAGCTCGACAAGCGTTTTGACTTCCTGCACGTTTTGTTGACGAAAGTGGACTCAAATCAGATCGCCACTAACAAGGTACGCGAGTGGATCACGCGCTCGTACGACAGCTTGGTGCTCCCGATCGAAATCCCGGCGACGACCGTGACGACGACAGCGTCGATGGAGTTCGGGACGGTCTACGACATCTCCAAGTACGAAGGCAGCAACAAAACGTATCAGCGTGCGCGGGAGGCCTACGACCGATTCGCCGAGATGATAGACCAACAGCTCACCGCACTGTGGACGCTGGAGGCGCAATCGCTGGAGGTGCCGGCATGAATTTGCGGGACAAGCTAGCAGCGAAGAACGCTGCCATCGCGGCGGCTTCCGATGAAAATCGAGCAAGTACACGACCGACCGACGGCGGCCCTAAGACCGCGCCCGGGCGGCTGCTCGAAGCCATGCCGATGTTGGCAGCTAAAGACAAACTGGTTGCCGATCTGGAACTCCAGATCGGCAAGTTGCGCCAGGAACTTCAGGTGGCGTCTGATGCAGGCGCGGAGTTAGGTCTGGATGTACTGGTCGAAATTCCCGGTCGTCGCCGAAAGATGACGGCGGAAAAGTATGCTGAGCTGCGTGAAAACTTGCGGCATAACAAGCTGATCCACCCCGTGGTAGTTCGCAAGACTGCAGACGGGCGATTCGAGATCGTGTCCGGTCACCATCGCGTTGATGCGTTCCGAGAGATCGGGCGCGACGTGATCAGGTGCGTGGTCATTGAAGGGAGTGACGACGAAGTCACCGACGGCGCCTTCAATGCCAACCTGATGCAGTCAGGACTGACGGACTACGAGAAGTATCTTGGCTTCAAGATTCGCATTGAACGCACTCCGGGCCTGACCCAAGCGGCGATTGCGGACCAGTTCGGTGTGACGCCCGCCATGGTCTCCTACATCTTCGCGTTTGACCAGTTACCGCTTGACGCCCTTTCGGTGATCGAAGGCCAGCCGGACATCATTGGCTCGACTGCAGTGGCCGCACTAGCAGGCATTGCGAAGCAGGGGAAAACTGCACAAGTCACGGATGCCGTTAAGAGACTGGCAGCTGGTGAGATCGATCAGAGTCAGGCAGTAAAGCTGGCCGGCCAGGATGCGGCGAAGCCGAAGAAGGAAGCGGCCAGCCCAGCGTCGGACAAAATTAAGCTGGGCAAGACGACGTACTGCGAAATGCGGCGAGCCAAGAATGTCGTACGCCTAGAGTTCAAGTCGGAAGCGGAAGCGGAGCGTTTGCATGCAGCCATCCGGGCATTCCTTGAAAACCAGTCCAAGAACACATCCGAAAGCGTTTAAGAAATAATGTTGTTCAAAATCAACGGCTTAAGAGTCTTAACATGCGCGGAGGACTCATGCAGTAAGGCCCCATAAAAGACAAAAGCCCCCGGCTGGAAACCGAGGGCTTTTGCGTAAGTGGACTTGACTAACGATTCTCGTCACTCACTAGACTCCCCAGCTGGAAACTGGAAAGGGACTGCTCTCAACCCGGAGTGTAGCGCAACGAGATCGACAGTCAAGCATTGAAATCCGTTTATTTGTAAATGGACCGCTCGACATGTCTATCGCGCAACGCTTCGTTGCTAGCGAGGGTGATCTGCACCCTTCAGCACCTGAGACTCACATTGATGGCACCGATTCGGCCGCCCTCGCCGCTTTTCATTGCGATTCGGTGAACCTTCCCTGGGTCATCTTTCGCGCTGCGTTCCGAGCAAATCACACTGAGCAACTTCCACAGCGAGCGCGGGCAGTTCTAGCTGCACTTGCCCGGACTGTCGATGCCGCTCAGCCATACGCTGCTATCTTTGCAAGACGCGAGTTACTCACTGGCCGCGCCATGCAATCCATGCGCACGTTCTATCGAAGCCTGGACGATCTGGAGAGAGCCGGATTCATCGATCGTCGTGCTCAGTCCCGTTACGTTGAAGCTGGCTTGTTCGGCCGCGCATACATCCACCTAACGGAGCGTGCTGCAGCCCTTCTCGGCCTCGCTAATGAACTCCCGCCCTCTTCCGTTATTCCGGCACCAACTCCACTTTCGGCTGCCTTACCCGCGAATTCCGACCAGGCCAGTACCACTCTCACGACTGCGTTTGGCCATCCGTCTGCCACGTTGGCAGACGGTGCTATATATAGGGATCTTAGCCCTAAGGTTCTTCAAAAGAGACAACCGGGGCAAGTGCCTACGGATCTTCAGAGGCTCCGGGCCCTGGGCTTTATTGATTTTCTGATTTTCAAACTCATGCGCGAAGCCCGCGAAAAGGGTAAGCGACTCTCGGACGTCGTAGAGGCAACCTGGCAACACCTGAAGGCAGCACAGGCTCCCATCAACTATCTCCGCGCCCTTCTGCGCAGCCCCGTCGACTTCAGTCAACAACTTCGACAACAAATGGCAGAACGAGCCGAAGAACAAAACCGACATGATCGTGCCGCGCACGCAGAAACAGTGGCGGCACAAAGCGCAGGACAAACATTCGTCGACACCGCGGGTCTGTTCCAATACGTGGTAGCAGATGACGGGCAGTCGATGACAGTTTACAGCCTAGCGGAGGGCATCGCTCGCCAGGCAGCTGGGTGGAAGCAGAACTTCGCAGACGCTCGCGATCGAGCACAGATCCGGTCGGCGACACATGCCGACTTGGAGGCCTTCGCGCGAGCTGATCGAACCCGGAGTACTGCATCTTCTCATCTGCATGGGGCAGGGGAGCATGCCACCGACAAGCCGAAGGTCACCGCTCAGGTTCGAGACCACATCGCTGGGTTGCGCAGCATTCTCCGACCCCATGCATTTGGGTTAAGGTAGATTCGCATATAGTTAGGAATACGAATTTAATCAACTGCCAGCCGAACACAGAAGGGCAGGGTGGGTGCGCTGTCCAGACTGATATACCACGCGCATACCTCGACTTGCCCACTCGATTTGGTGCTCGACCCAACGCAGTAGCCAATGCTGTCCTTTCCATTCGTCTCACCACGCGGACAACGCGAGGTGATCGACTACGACGGTATTCGCTGTTTGGTAGGGGTGGGGTCGTTCAAGCGCCCTGTGTTTCTGAAGTTCCACTGAATAGATTGGGCTTTGCGTTTCGCGGGAAGCTTGTATAGCCGCCCGCTTGTGTAGTACTAGGACAGGATAGATGGTCTGCGAAGCGAAGCGAAGCGGGGCGAGTGCGAGTGCAAGAGGGGAGGCAAGAGGGGAGGGCGCCCATTGATCTGGAGCCGTAGTTCCCCGCATGCACATTTTCTGATTCCGATAGGCCAACTGCTAATCTGCACTCACAGTGCCGGCTTTTAGGCCTTGCTCAACGACGGCGCGTATTACTTTGGCGAACTCGTCGGGCGCTTCGACGCACGACGTATGGCCCGTATCAACCACCACAAGTCTCGAACCCGAAATGCCATTGCTCAGGCTTTCTGCATGGGAAAAAGTGCGTGCCGGATCGCGACTCCCGTGGACCACCACGGTGGGAAGGGATGATAGATCACTGAGCATGCTCGTGAGGTCAGTGTGTTGCAAACTGCGTAAGCTCTCGGCAGTCGCTTCAGCAGTAGTGCGGCGTGGATACGTCATAAACGAGTCCACAAGCTCGGCGGGGCAGACGCTTCCAAGCGAGCGTTCGGTCATGGCTTTCCACAGCGGCGGACCCCATGTCTGAAGGACACGCTCTATGACTGATTCGACGTCGCCATGTCCCTCTGTATTCGCTCCGCTATTGCTCAGCACGAGACCAACCACGTTGTTTTTCGTCGAGCGTAAATCGATTGCCGCCGCGAGCGCCGCGATCGGCGTACCCACCGAATGTCCTATCAGCACTGTTGGTCCGAGCTCTCTTAGTAGAATGGCTACACGTTCTGCAACCGAGCGAAGGTCGTGTGGGCCGGCGCCCTCGAGCCAGCCCACGCCGACGGCCCGAAGTTTAACGATTCTTGTGACGGGCGCGATGGCGTTTGGCGGAATGAGGGCGCCGGGCAAGAAGACGAGGGTCGGTCGGTTTTTGGGTCCATGACTGAGATGGAACGTGGCTATTGCCTGCGTCATTTATCTACGTCTGCTTTGTTATTCGATGGGAGCGGAGCAGCATCTTCGCGATGCGTTCTGGCGGTTCCGCGACTTCCAAAATGATACGCCGAACGCTTTTTCGAAGCGCTGCGGTTGCCGCGCGGCCAATCAGCGCTTCGGGCATCGGGCCGCATAATTGAATCAGTCAATCTTACTTTTGATTCGACAAGCTGACGCCCATATGAATAAGCTTGCCTGCGGTCGTTCCAGTGGCGGAGCGCCGAATAATGGGTTTCGCGCTGCTTTCACCAACTCTGATCCGACGAATCGTCGTGGGATGTTGGTGAGCAGCGCAGTCTATAAAAAAGCCGCTGCGATGCAACGCATTGGGATCGCTCCCAGCCGAATAAACGCTAGATCTTGGCTGGAGTCTTCCGGTGTTTTATTGTAGAAGTGGACGTATGAAAACTCTTGAAATGAGCCTCTTGCCCGACGCGCGCGCTGACCTGCTGTGCTATCTCGTCGCCACGGCGGCGGCGACTTACGCGCTGACCAGTGACTGGCGAGTGGACCTTATGGTGATCTCCTGCCGGTCGTGGCTTTTGCGCAACCGGCTGAGTTTGCCGTGGCTGCACCGAGTTCGCCTTGGGCAGTTGGCGTTGGAAATTGCACGGCGCGATCTGCGCCACGCAGGCATTGCGTTAAAACAAGCGGACGTTCAGGGTCTTTTCACCGGCGACATGAAGTTGAACCTAGTCAGCAAGGTCGTTCAGAGGATGCTTCAAGTATGTCGCTATGCGTTAGAGGATCATCGCTTCGCATGAGGATGGCAATGAACGCAACCAATCCCGTTGAGCCCACTGTCGTTGACGGTGGACTCGCGGTCGCCTTCGAACTCATCGCTGCGGGTCGCGTCGTGAAATGCACGGTTTCACGCGAATCGCTGCAACACTACTTTTGGCTTCAGCCTGGCGCGGACGATGCACGCGTGCTCAAGATTTTCAATGACGGACGCCAGCGAATCGCTGCTGTCGCCGAACGCAAGGCGCGTCGACTCGCAGCCGCTGCTATCCAGCTAGAGGCGGCCGACTTTCAGCGGTAGGCGAAAGAGGGGGGCGCGCGGTAATGCAATCCAAAATGCAAACATGAAAACTGAGAATTCAAATACTCGCGAAGCAGCGGCGCTGGCAAGAGTGGCCGAGGCCGCCCGTGAAGTGCAAGCAGCGTCTGCTGCGATAGAGGCCCGCTTCACCGCCGTAGGAGAGCGACAGGCTTCCGCGCTGGAGCTTGCACGTCTAACTGCCGCAGTCCAAGAGCTCGAAGACGCTCGGCTAGCTTTGGCGGTCGTGATAGATGACGGCAATCGGTGAGGGCGCCAAGAGTATTCGTTGTCTGCCGAGGCAGGGGTGCGAAACAAGTGCTGTCGCGGACGTTCGAATGGGTTGGACCATTCTCTGTCGGATTTCTTCGCGGAAGGCCCTGAGTCGAATTAGTTAATAGCTAGCAAGTGGTTGCAGGTTTTTTTTTAGCGCCGAACCTGGGCTCGAAGACACATCTGGCAAGAATGGCCGAGGCCATTTGAGACGGCCAAGTCGCATTTGATCGAGTAGTCGTGGCCTTTCATTGAAATGAGTGGGGGCACTACTAGCTATTTGGATTCGGAAGAAGTTACTAACCGCCTGCCCCGTCCGGCATGAGCGAAGAATAAGTCTGGCAATCGTGGCTACGAATATCGCGAGCAAGACTAAAGAACAGCGACCGCTATGCGGCTTCTATTCCTGCGCGTAACGCAGCCGCAATGATGGCTTGGCGCAAAGCGTCGTTGCGAATCAGTGGGCCACCTTTACGCGAGCCGCTCAAGACGCCATTTAGGCGATCGCCGAAAAGTACGACAGCGCGATCTCGATCGCGCTGTCGTGACATCCATATCAATCCATCGATGTCGCTAAACTGTTGGTGCAGGGCTTCGGCCCATTTCGCAGTGTCAACATAGTCTCGTGCTGGACTAGTTACGATCTCTTCCTTCGGTACCTTAAGGCGATGAAGGCCTTCACTAGTCAGGTCTACGAGTTTGAGGTCACGGCTTGGCGTCAGCTCCCCGTGCCCGCGCTGATCGAAGTCGCCGAGGTCGACAAACTTGTCTTTCGCATCGATCGGAACCTCGTGGAAGACCGTCTCAAAGATCGCGCAATCGAGCGTAGATCCGCCATAGAGGTAGGGAACGACGCTTCCCTCAGCATCCCGAAATGGAGAAAACCGGGTGGGTTTGCGTAAGACTCCATGAGCGTCCTGCCCCGGATTAAAGCTTTCTGGGTCGAACGCCGTGTCGTGGATTACGTGGATGACATCTCCCGCCAACCAGTGGTCAAAGAGCGGATCAAGCGCGGGTAGCGGGGCACGACAACTCAAATCGCGCTCCCTTGCGCGTCACGTTGCGCGGCTTCTATTACTAACTTCGGGTCCGAGGTTAGGAGGTCGACGGGTCGGGCGCTATCGGGCAACCAACCATTATTCGACGTGAACCAAAGCGCGAGTTTCCACGATGTCTTGCGGCCGCTGAAGGCGTCGAGCACGGCTTGTATCGCTTTGATTGGCTTATTTTCGTTGAACTGGAAGGCTGGGTACACCTCTCGATCACGCGCAGTCTTGTCAGGATGAGGGACCGCGAAAATTTGCCGACGCTTTCGCCAGTTGTCTGCCATCGCATTGCGATTGACAGATGTGGACCTGTTGGCAGCTGCAATATCTTCAGCGGAAAAATACCCAAATTCGTTGAGAACACGTGCATGGCGGATAGCAAGTCGTTGCGCCATGTCGAGTTCAACCGCGCTCGGCACGAGCATCCGTTCGGTCATGAAATCGACCATCTCCTCCAGACGTCTTTCGCGCACTGCAGCCGTTTTCTCAACCATGAGACGGTCGAGAAGGGACAGCGATGCAAGCAGCATGTTTGAGATTGCATCGTCCTTCACTTGAAGAAGGAAGGTGCGACCAGTGTGCGGGAGGCCAGAGCGATCGACCTTGTAGGGCTCCACGGTGAAAGCATCCCCAGAAGGGATGACAGAGGTAGCTTTGACCATGGGATCTCCAAATTGACCATATTGAACCAATTATACGACAACAGATCAAAAAGATCAACAACGTCATGCTGAGTCCGGCTTTTCGGCTCCGTACTGATGACGCCAGGCCGTCGTTGGCAACATTTCGCAAACACAAAAGCACCGGAGCCGGACGCGGAATCGATGAAACAGCCGGCAAAGCGCATTGCTGTACTCGGTGATTGAATACGCCACGAATCGTCTGTCATAACGTAAGGAGCGATCTATAGGAGCGTCGGGTGCGCGAGAGATATTCTTCAGTTTCGGCGAGGTTTGTGAAGCAGGGCACGCCAAATTATGTGGTTGCAGGGATATTGCCACTGCCGTGAGTGTGCCGGCTCCCGCTCCAAGCAACGGCGTTAAGCATTCTTGCAGCATGAGTCGGAGTGAGAGCACAAGAGGGTAGTGACAGCCTTCGATGTCGACGCAGAGCAGGTCTCTGTCATCGACATTTTCTACGGCGGACAGGATTATGAGACAGTCCTGCAGGGCGATACTGACGACCCGTGAAGCCGCGGGAGTATGAGACGTAGTCGTCGGTCGGCGCACCACACCGCACGTGTTGCGCCACTCGGGGTGCCCGTCTATGAGGAGGCGGAAAAGAAGCGCGTGCGACGCACACTCGCCGGCCTCTATCAACGGATGACCTACGCCGGCGCGCTGTGGTCTGAACACCAGTATCGCGGCCTTGGTTCGATCCGTCCCGCCGGCGCGAGGCCCCGCACCTGCTGCGTCAGCAGGTCAGACTAGTCCCGGACTTCCCAGATCTTGCCCAGACCTGCTACCTCGCACAGGATCGCCCAGGCCGCGTAGGGGATATGCGACTCTTCACTTATCCATCGCCGAACTTGCCGGCCGCCCCCTTTTTCGCTCAAGCCCACCAGATCCGCGACCGCCCGACCGGTTAGCCCCGTTCGACCTATGACCTCACGTATCTCAACACCGGTTGGTTGCTGCCAGCCTTGTACCCACGGCAGCAGACATTCCGGGCGAATGCGTGTGTGGAAGTCGTTATTCATTTTTTCCTTTTGTGCCCAGTCTATTTATTAAAGCCACCGTGGCGGCCGCTCGCCTTCGTTTACGTCGATAGGGCCTGCGCGGTGATCACGGGGCGCCCATGCGCGACGATGAAGGTCCAGAAGATCGCGGGCCATGCTTTCCGAGTCTGCGGCCGAAAAGTGCAACTCGATCGGTATCTGGCGTGCAGGGTCCCCGTCGATCGCCACCACCAGCGTGATATCGCGATAACCTGGTGCTTCCTGATTCGTCACATAGCGGGCCTGATAGCGTTCGCCATGAACCGGCGCCGGCTCCGGCGCGGGGCGTTTGTCCAGATTCCAGCGCGCGATTATCTGCTGCCAGCGCAGTCCACCGCCAGGAAAATAGCCATGTACTTCAACGGCCGGCCGGTGATCGAGTCGCAGCACGGCGAGACAGTGCTCGAAGTGATCGTCTTCCAGAGCCCGCAGCGCCGTGAGGTCGAAACGGTAGTCGGTCCCGTTGTACAGGCCCGCGAGAAATTCCGCGACGGTCTCCGCCTGGTCGGTGTCGCCCTCGGCAACGTCGACGAGTTGCAGGAGCGAATCGAGACCGCGGTCTCGATCACCGGCGCGGATCTCCGCTGCGCGCTGCGCCGACGTCTGGCCGGCGTGCGCGTTTGCAAAGAATTCCGTGACGGTGTGCTGGAAGGCCTCAAGGAGGTGCTCGGGCACGTCGCTCGTGATTTGGCGTGTTTTCGGGCGAGGCGGAATGTTCATGGTGTTACCTTGATTGTCCGGAATAGGGGGCTTCGACTTCGTACCCGCGTTCGATAGTAAAAGCGGCGATGCTGAACGACACCGTTCCATCGAGGGCTTCGGCCAGTGCAAGCCCGGCAACCATGCCGCGGAAATATTCGCTACTGTACCCAACGCCAGTTCTTCGCGTTCGTTCGCGCCAGGCCACAACCATGTGCGCCTTGAGACGTCCCAGTCCGTCGGCGCCAGCGTAAATCGTTCTGCCTTCCATGTCTGGTCCTGTTCAGTCAGTCCGTATATGAGATCGTACGACAGCGCCGGCCTCGGCGGTCCACAAGCCGATCCAGGATCTAGCCCCCACGGCTTCGCCGCGGAGGAGACACGCAGCCTACGGCTGCTTGACGACCCCGGCCGTGGTCTGCCTGCGCCGTACCGGATCGTCCCGGCGCTACTGCGCCGCGCCGGCGCTCTCCCCACGCCTACTGGCGCGGGTCCCCGTGCGCCTCGATCCGGGCGCGCCGGCGCGCCCGTGACACGTGCGGTTATCCGGGCTCAAGGTTTGGCAGGAAGGGGCATCCCTACCGGACGACTGGGACGCGCATGCCGCTGATGCTATTTTCGGCCAGCTATGAGCCTGAATGAAATACCACCGCCGCCCATGGATTCAGGGGCATTTCCTGTACCGGGCAACGGCCCCGGTGTGAACCGGGGCCGACGAGGGTTATTCCTGACGCCGCGCGAGTTGCGCCCGCTTGAGTTCGCCCGGAGCGCCGAAGTCGAAGTTTTCGACAGTGAAGTTGTAGCCGTAACGCTCGATGCCTTCGCCGTCCGTGAAATCGTTGTTCGACAGCTTCGCTTCAACGATCAGTTGATCGCCCTTCAGAACGTTTCTGGCGATGGCCTCACCGCGCGAACCGAACGCCGTAAATTGGATTCTCACCTGACGCTCTTTTGCTTCGCCGCTGCCTTCGTCGCGACCGGCGTACTCGTTGGAAATCAGTGTGAATTTGGTCACCTTCGAATCACCGTGGTTCGCAAGCAACGGAGCGGCGGCAACACGGCCAGTAAAGAAAAGCTTGTTCATGATTTGTACTCCTGAGAGTTTGAATGAAACAGAGGGAGACTTTCGTTAAAATCGTGGCTCGGGTAGGGCAGGCTGCGGGGCACGGGGCGGCACGCGATCAAATTCAGAGAGAGCGTTGCGGGCTATCGCGCGCAACTCGTCCCGGTGCATGTCGATTGGGTGACCGTCGCGATCCCGCATGTTGGCAATCCGGTCGAGTGCTTCAGCGGAGCGCGCTGCGGCATCGGCGGACAAGGCCATGCGGAACAGTTCCGCGCGCACCAGGGAACGATCGCCGTATTGATAGACGGCCAGCAGCGGAAGGAGGGCGGTTAGCCACGTTGGGCGGATGTGAGCGGTATCCATGTCGGTTTCCATAGTGAGGTCATGCCCGGCCCGAAGGCCGGGCGTACCTGTCAGCCGCGTAGGCGGCACAGTTCGTCGGCGAGCACCCAGAGGGCGCGGTTGAGCCTGATGTTCTGGTCAATGCCGGTCACGGCTCGGGTTGTGGTTGCCCGGCCATTCGCATTACGACCGCGCAGGCCGCCATTGATCATGTTTTCCTGCACGCGATTGAATGTCGTCCACAGGTCTGGTGCGCGATCCTCCATGCGATGCGGTGTTAGAAGTTGCTGCTCAGTGATGGGTGCGGGCTTGTCGTCGTCGTACCGCAGCGTAAGCGCGGCCCGTGCGAAAGCGGTCTGTTCGCCGTCGGTCAATGCCAGACCGGCCATCTCTTCGCGCTGATGGGTCGCTGCCTCAAAGCTGTTGAGCACCTTGAACGCTCCCTCGATCACCTCGCCGATCACGTCACCCTTGTGAGGCACACGGATATCGCCAACGGTGTCGCCGCAGACCATGCCGTTCTGGCACACGAACCGGAACATCCCGGCGATCATCTGGTAGCTGCTGCTGCCATCGTGACTGTTCAGGAGGATGATTTCGTTGGCTTCACGTCCGGTGATCTGGTCGGCGTGGCGCAGGCGGACCAGATGTTTCGTATGCGCGCGTTTTTCATCGTTACGCACGCGGGTCTGGCAGACCATGAAAGGCTGAAAACCTTCCTTGCGCAGGCCGTCCAGTACATCGCTGGTTGGAATATAGCTGTAGCGTTCCGAACGGCTTTCGTGCGCGGACAGCGCAAAGATCGACGGTGCAACCTCCGCAATCTCGTCGTTCGTCAGCGGGTGATCCGAACGCGTGCCGACAGCGTTGCGAGTGAAGCGGCTTGTGAGATAAGTGGTGTCCATGCTGTTCCCCTATATCAGGATCAGCCCCAGCCCACAGGCCAGGGCCGTGGATGGTCAATGCGTTAGTCGATGGCGCGAAGGATGTTGGCGGCCTCCACGTGCTGCGTCGCATAGGCGCGAAGCGCGTGGTAGTGCCCGATGATCGTGTCGTCGTGGTTAAGTTCGGCCAGATGGCAGAGCGCAAAGAGCGTTACGACGACGCCGAAAGCGTCCGCGCCCATCATGTCGTTGTAACCGTTCAGGTGCCAGCGGACATAAAGCCGTCCGCTCTGCTCCGGAGCCATGTAAAAGCCCCCGTTCGAGAGCTGGAAGAAGCTCCACGAACCGCCGTCATAGGCGCTTGCGAGACGGCTCGCCCACTCATACACCAGTGCCTCTCCACGCAGAAAGTGGGAACCCAGATAGTGCGGCAGGAAGTTGGGGCGCAGTTCGTCGGGCACGACAGACGAGGTGATCGCGTCAACAGAGTTTGCTTGAGTCATCGGTTTTTCTCCGGTTAGTGACCGAAAACAATTCGGCCTCAGTTCTTATTATAGGGCAATTTGCCCTAATATGAAGTTGATGATGATCAAATCGGTGAATTATTTTAAATTGCCTTTTCGAGGCGATTAATTATTAATATGGCGGATTGTCTTTCATAATAGGGCAAAATGCCCTATTATGGTTGTGAGGCCGGAAGCTACTTCTGGTCACTAACCGGAGAAAAACCGATGGAAGCACATGAACAGAAGGCTGTTGTGTCAGGTACGGACGGCACGGACCTGCCGGAAACCCGCTTCGGCAACGAAGCACAGATCGAATACGTCCCATATGGACGGCTGTGCCGCTCGCCGCTGAATGTCCGCAAAAAGGCACCCACCGGCGTCGAGGCGCTGGCCGGAACGATTGCCGGAAAAGGACTGTTGCAGAATCTCGTTGTGCACGCTGTCAAAGGGTCGCGCGCGAAGCAGCCGAAGCTTGGGGTCTGCGCCGGTCAGCGGCGTCTGGCCGCGCTCGATCTGCTGTTCGCGCAGGGCAAGATCACGAAGGAGCAGCCTGTGCCAGTGCTGATCGTCAGCGAGGGCGAAGCCGTCGCCGCGTCGCTGATCGAGAACCGCGAGCGAGAGGACATGCATATTGCCGATGAGAGTGTCGCGTTCCGGCTGCTGATCGAAGAGGGCAAAAGCGTAGTCCACGTGGCGGCGCTTTTCGGGATGTCCGAGCTTGCCGTGCGGCGAAGCCTGAAACTCGCGAGCCTGTCGCCGACGCTGCTGGAGGCGTTCCGTACCGACCAGATGGATTTCGAGCAGGCCACCGCGCTTGCACTGGCCGACGACCACGGCACGCAGGAACAGGTATGGGATGAGGCGCGCGAGCCGTGGCAGCGCACACCGCGCGAGCTTCGCGCAGCCATTACCACCACCGAAATCGACGCGAGCCGCAGCCATCTGGCGAAGTTCGTCGGGATCGAGGCCTATGAGGCGGCAGGGGGACACGTCCGGAGGGACCTTTTCAGCGATGCGGCGAACGCCGGGTTTATCGCTGATCCGGACCTGCTGCACCGGTTGGCGACGCAGCGTCTTGTCACCGCCTCACAGGAGATTGCGTGCGAGGGCTGGTCTTGGATCGAGACGAGGACGCGCCGCGACTATAACGAATTGTTCGGCTTTGCTCGTTTGCGTTCAGTGTCGCGCGAACCGACGCACGAAGAGCAGGCTGAGCTCGATGCGCTGATCCTGAAGCGTGACGCTGCAAGCGACGCATTGAATGCGTATTACGACACGGACGGAGAGTCGGACGAGGACGAACAGGAGCGACTTGAGTACGCCGCCAACGCCGCGAGTGATGCGGTCGACCTCTATGGTGAGCGGTTCGAAACGTTCGACGCCGACGATATGAAGCGGGCCGGTGCGTTCGTCGTGATCGACAGTGACGGGCAACTGTCGGTCGAGCGCGGCCTGATTCGCCGTGAGGACGCGAAGACGGTCGCGGGCGGCGCAAACGCGGTTGCAGATGTCGGCGTCGGCGTGGCGGCACCGAAGAAAGCCAAACCGTTGCACGGCGAAAAGCTGTGCCGACGCCTCACCGCGCATCGCACGGCGGCGATTCAGGTGGAACTGGCACGCCAGCCCAATGCAGCGCTTGCGGTGCTGATGAGCCGGATGATTCCGGTCGTGTTCGAGGAGGTCTATGCGCGCGAATCCGCGGAGTACGCCATCCGCATTGAGGCGCATACGTCGCTCGACCGGTTGCTGACCGATGCCGACGACATGGCCGACAGCGTCGCATGGAAGGAGATCGAGGGCGAGCGCGCGAAGTGGGCGCGCATGCTGCCGCAACGGACGGCGGAACTGCTGCCGTGGCTGCTGATGCAGGACGTGGATATTACGTCGAACCTGTTTGCATTCTGCGTCGCCGCCACGCTCGACGGCACCAGCGCCGTTGATCACGCGCACCCGATCAACGAACTGGTTGACCTGCTCCATGTTGACCTGTCGTATTACTGGAAGCCGACGCGGGCGAGCTACTTCGATCACGTG
>Ga0302308_10000689_pt1 | contig 29058 bp, 22 predicted proteins | sample III_Palsa_E3_3_FD_200531 | JGI IMG/M metagenome (GOLD analysis project Ga0302308, IMG submission 200531) | Peat permafrost microbial communities from Stordalen Mire near Abisko, Sweden - III_Palsa_E3_3 | ecosystem: Environmental > Terrestrial > Soil > Palsa > Peat permafrost | place: Sweden...
CTTGGTTTGTATCGAAATTTCCCTAGCGTCTTCTTCGCATAAACCGTCACCGCAATTGAAGTGGAGGAGCGCCGAATTTTACACACAAACGTGCACATATAAACAGGGAAGGCTAGTAAAGTATTCAATCTATTGGTGAAATCGGCAGACACAGCGGACTTAAAATCCGCAGACCTTAACCGGTCGTGGGGGTTCAAGTCCCCCTCCGGGCACCATTAAGCCATTTATTGTGTGTAGCTTGTGAGCGCTTTTTAGATTTAGGATCGTCGTTGCAATTCCCAGTTTGGTGTTTGGGGGGCTGAACGGGGGGCACGGCGGGCGTCTTCGCTCCAGTCAAGGACTCGGAGATGCGTCCGATTACGGCTGGAGGATTCGTAAAACACGGACCAGTGATTTTTCAAGATATCGCCAAATATGAACCGCGGAGGCTGAAGATCTCAAGTCATCAATGTCACCGCCGTATAAGGCGAAACATTAGTGAGGATCATGATCACTTCCGCTATGCCGACATTTCGGTACTAATCAGGGTCAGTGAGTGCATTGGCGATTTATCACTCACTGAGAGGGATACCGGCACTGGTGAAGTCAAATGAGTCTGAGGACAAAGACAATCTGCAAGCTGCTATATCACAGCCAGGATGTGTCGCTGGTGGTCTGATTCGACAGCGGCGTTATACGTAACAGCCGTCCCCTAGTTGGCCTCGCAGCCCTGCGCAGACTGTTCCGTCATTAGCGGTTCTCCAAGGATCAGAGTGGCTGCCGACTCGTCTGCGCATTTTGATCTACCTCGGTATCACTCGACGTTGAGAGTCACGATGGCGGAGTGCTGCAGGCTTCCACTGGTGGCTGTAACCGTCACGCTATAGTTCTTCTCCGCTTGTTTTGCGGAGCCGCAGCCCGTCAATGTTCCGCTGAACACGATGCCACTCAAGATCAACGAGGCGAGGAAGGAGATTCGGACAAGCTTGCCTCTCCGTCTTCGCATCCCGACGACTCCAAGCAAGGGCAGAAGGAAAACTGCCCAGGTGATGGGCCTCGGCCTACGCCCTGCGAACGATGCGGGAGCGCGCTCCATTGCCGATGCAGCGGACGTCTGGATCGTCAGGGTAACTGCCTGTGCTCCGCTAGTCGAAGCAATACTCGATGGGGAGAAACTGGCCGTTGCACCTGCCGGTAGACCGCTGGCCGCGAAGGTGACTGTCCCTGGGTAAGAACCATTGAGTGGCGATACATTCAAACTGTAGGAAGCGGACTGGCCCGGTGTCACGGTTTGGGTACTCGGCCCCGAGACTGTGAGGGCGAAGTCTGGCGCCGCAGAAGCGGTCACCGTGATGGTGATGGCGGACGAAGTGGACGATGAGTTGCTTGCATCTCCGCTGTAGCTAGCCATGATGGAGTGCGTACCCACGGACAGGCTGCTGGTGGAATAGGTCGCGCTGCCAGAGGAGAGCGTGCCCGTTCCCAGGCTGCTCTGCCCATCGTAGAAAGTCACTGCCCCGGTCGGTGTGGCCGATCCAGACGTTTCCTTGACGGCTGCAGTGAACGTGATGGCTGTTCCGCTGACGGTCGTGGTGGCAGATGCAGTCAGCGTTGTTGCGGTTGTCGCCAAGGCAGCAGCCGTCACGGTGACGGTGACTGCGGACGAGGTGGAAGACGAGTTGCTTGCATCTCCGCCGTAGCTGGCGGTGATGGAATGTGTACCCACGGCCAGGCTGGTGGCGGAGTAGGTCGCGGTTCCGGAGGAGAGAGTGCCCGTTCCAAGGCTGGTTGTTCCGTCGTAGAACGTGACGGTCCCGGTGGGCACGCCAGTGCCACTTGTCTCCGCAACGGTCGCGGTGAGCAGCACGGATTGCCCGATGGTCGTGGGGTTTGGGGAAGCCGTCAGTGTGGTGGCCGTGGTTGCCGTGGCGGAACCGGTGACCACCTCCGTTAGCATGGACGAAGTCGAGGCGGCGTAGTTTGCGTCGGAACCATAGACGGCGGTGATCGAGTGAGATCCAACGCTCAGCGACGAGGTGGTAAAAGTAGCCTGGACGCTGCTGTTCAACGACGCTGTGCCGAGTATTGTGGTGCCGTCCATGAAGGTCACGCTGCCTGTTGGGGTCGGCGTGTTGGTCGTCGTTCCAGCTACCGCGGCCGTGAAGGTGATGGCTTGTCCGGAGGCCGCCGGATTGAGCGAGGAGGTCAGGGTAGTAATGGTTTGATTTGCGCCGCTTTGGACAACGATCCCGGAGAGGTAGACCCGCTGCGGGCTGAAGTGAGCGTTATCCGCGATGTTCAGCGTTCCGGGTTCGGGTGCGGGAAGTGGAGGAAACGCGGGAGCCGTCGGTGCGAACTCCAGGTTGACGACGCAACTGGCGTGCACCGCAAGGCTGGTTCCACAGGTGTTGCTGGAGATCACGAACTGGGGCGTGGAGACGTACACATCGGCGGACGTTGCGACGAAGGCGTTTGCAGGGAACGTGACGGCCGTATCACCGAAGTTGGTGAGCGTAATCGGGTGCGGAGGCCCTGTGGTGTTGTTCGCCTGGTTCGGGAAGTTGAGCGCGGTTGGAAGAATCATGAGGGACGGACCGGTCGCGCCGACTCCGCTGAGGGCGCCGAGCTGTTGGCCGCCGAAGGCGTCGTTGTCGGAGACGGTGAGCGTTCCGTTGAACGCTCCGGCGGTGGGCGGCGTGAAGGTGACACCGATGGTGCAGGAGGCTCCGGGCGCGACGGCTGTCGAGCACGTATTGGAGGCAACCTCAAAGTTAGCGGACGTTGTGACACCCGAGATTGCAAGAGGGACGGAAGACGTGTTCTGAAGATTGAGGGTCAGCGGTGGGCTGGCTACACCGATGGCCGCGTAGCCGAAGTTCAGAGCATTTGCTGAGAGGTTGCCAAGGGGTAGCGCGAGGCCGACGCCTGTGACCGGAATGACGACAGGGCCGCCTGGGTCGTTTGAATTGATGGTTAGCGTCGTATTACGCGATCCTGCCTGGGTCGGTGCGAAGACGACGGTGAAGCCGCATTGGCCTTGTGAGGGAATTGTCAGAGGGAATGTGGTGCAATAGGCGGGAGAGCCGGTATAACCCACGACGGTGTAGTCGCTCAGCCCTGCAACGATGGAGGAGACAACCAGCGAACCGCCGCAGGGGGGATTTACATTTGCAGGGCAGGTGTTGCCGAGATTGCCGATGGTCAGATAGGTGCTCACGCTCTGAGAGCTCTGGCCCACTTGCACACTGCCGAAGTCCAGGGGCGAAGGGTTTGTGTAGATGGAGATGCCCGGGTCCGTGCTGGTCGCCGCCACGCCCTGCAATGGGATCGGCGCCAGGCCGGTTGTAGGAGGAGTGGTGATCAGCGTGGCCGTCGCCGTTCTTGGACCATGAGGACCAGAGGTTGGGTTGAAGTAGAAGATCATTTCGACTTCGTTGGCGGAGACACCAATGACCCCGTTCGGCCGCAAGTTGAAGTCTGCGGCGTTCGGACCCCCGATCGTCACTCCATCGACCAGCACTTGCGTCGCGGTAGAGACGTTTGTGATGTCAGCGGTGACCTGATCTGCATAGGTCGGGCCGCCGATGAGCGCGTAGCCGAAAGTAATGGGATTTGGATAGACGTAAAACGCGGCAGTCGCTCCTGCCACGGACCCGGTGATGGGAATCGACTGCGGACTATCGGCTGCGTTGTCGACGAAGTTCAGGGTTGCCGTGCGAGTCCCGGTCGCAGAGGCGGCGGGGCTGAAGACGATCGAGAGCTGGCAAGAACTCTCAAAGCCGGGTGAGAGCGCAGGTGGGCACTGATTGGTCAACTGGAAGTCCGCGGCGTTGGGCCCGCCGAGGGTGACGCTCGCAAAGTCCAGGTTGATGTCGCCGAGATTCGAGATCTGTACATATTGCGTTGCGCCGGGAGTCCCGCCATCTGCCGCGCTGGAGGTGCCGGCAATCTGGGCCGGGAAGGTGATCGCCCTGGGAGCGATCGCAACCACGGGACCGACGCCTGAGGTTCCGGTCAAGGCCACCGTTTGCGTTCCGGAGGGAGCATTGTTCTGGATGATGATGGTCGCGGTGTCAGGCTGAGGATCGCAGCCGTTCGCGACGTTGCAGTTGGGAGGGGAAGGGAACGGCTGAAGGCTGACCGTCAACGTGCAGGAAGAGTTTGATGCGAGCGTGGCTCCGCAGTCGTTTGTCACGAGGAAAGGACTCGTGGCCCCTGTTGCCGGAACGTCACTTGCTGGAGATCCCGACTGGGCAGACCCAGCAACGGTTTGAATTCCCAACTGGAGAGGTCCCTGCCCGGTGTTCGAAATGGTTACGGTCTGCGGCGCACTGGTGCTGCCAATCATGGTGGCGCCGAAGTTGAGCGAGGTGGCAGAGACCGTCATCACCGGCCCTGGGCCTGCTGCCCACTTCTGCACGAACATCGGATTTTGGACCTCGGGATCGACGGGATACGTTCCCGGAGAGGATGTGGCGTTGCTTGCGTATCCAGCCACGTAGACGTTATTGCTGCTATCAATCTTCAGGTCGGCGGACTGGCCGAATTGCGAGGCGATCGTTGACGCGAACGGAAGTGTGGTTCCATCGCCAGACATCTCCGCGAGGAATGGAGTGTCACTGTAAAGCGCATTGGCAACACTGGTTGAGAATGGAAAATCGCTCGATGAGGTAATGCCCGTGAGCCAAAGATTACCCGTCGAATCGATGCCGATGGCCTCTCCCCATTCCGCAGAACTGCCTCCCAGGTACGTCAGGAATGAAAGCGCGCCGGCTGCATTTAGTTCGGCTACCAAAGCCGTACCGCAGGGCAGGGGGAGGAACGGGTTGACGATCGCGTCAGGGAGGCAGCTAGCGTCACCGGCGGCTTTATTGGTGGATTGGAAGGCGCTTCCTGAGACGGGCAAGTTGGTCGAAGTCGTTGAGCCGGTGAGATAGACATTCTCGGAGGAGTCGACGGCAATCCCGCCAATCGTATCGGTCCCATTGCCCTCGATGAGGGTGAGATAACCGACGCTCAGACTTTTCTGCGCGAGCTTCAGCTGGGTGACGAAGATGTTGTCGACAGTCGCAGGCCCTGTAATCGGAGCATAGGTGTTGGTTACAGGGCCGAGACTGCTCGATAAGGGAGGGAGCGTGTTGCCGGCGACATACGCGTTGCCGGTTTTGTCGAAGGCGAGTCCCATGGCCCAGGTAGTGTTTGCGCTACCAATGAACGTGCCATAAAGAAGCGCGCCGGTGGAGGCATTGAGACCCAGCAAAAAGCCGTTGAAACAGGGAGTGCTGGCCGTCTTCGCGATGGATGCGTCGTTGACGCACGATCCGCCGCTGTAGGTTGTGTCAAGGGTGTTCGGTTGAGGTTGAAAGTCGGAAGAATTTGTTGCACCGACGACAACCGCGTCACCCGTTACCGGATTCAACTTCACCTGCAATCCGCCGCTCGCCTCGCTGCCGCCCAGCAGGCTGGAGAAGATCATGGTGGAACCGTCGGGGCTGAGCTTGAAGATGAATCCTGTTGGGCAATTGTAGCCGGCAGCTACCAGAGGGCACGGCACTGCCGTCGGGGGACCAATATTCGCGATAAGAGGAAAATCCGTGGAGCTGGTTGCACCGGTTACAAATGCTTCGCCGGCTGCGTCCACTGCGACATGCATTCCGGTGCTGGCGCCGGAACCTCCAACGAAGTCGGAATAGATTAGCGAGGAAGCCGTTGGATCGAGCTTAAGAACGAATGCGTCCTCACAGAAAGTCGTGGTGATGACCGGATGGTTCTGCGTGCTGCCAGCGGTGGGAAAGTCGACTGAACAGGAATTACCTGTCACATAGGCATTGCCCGCTGCATCGATGTCCAATCCCTCGGCCTCGCTTCCATTCGAGCCTCCGATAGCAACACCGTAGGTCATGACCGGATCGATAACGAGTGGCTTGGTATGGTCGTAGGTTCCAATCTCGAATTGAATCACGTTTCCAGCAACCAGCCGGAACCTGCTGTTGACGGGCCGATGCACACCATCGACCTCCTGATAGGCGTCGGGATGCCTGAGCTGTACGTCGCCAGCCACCGTAGCTAGAACCATGTTTCCATTTTTATCCAGCACCGTCGAAGTCGCGTCGCCCGCGTTCAGATGAATCGTTCGAGGATCAGCTCCAGGTGCAATCCGGAAGTCATACTCCAATTGCTGAGGGTTTCCATAGAAGACAAGATCGATTCCCGGATAGATTCCATCCATCTTGACTCGCCCGAAGTGCGGCACATGTGTTTGCCATTTCGAGGGATCGTTGCCGATGAAATAATTGCTGACCCCGGGCTTCGGGTCCAGCCCCGAAACCGAGGAACCCCCGCTCGCGCCCATGAAACGTAAGTGGAGTTGAGCGTGGTCCATAGCGGTTGGGCGCTTATCTGCGCTGACACCGGGAACTGCGGGAAGCGAAACCGCAGGAGCTGCCTCTCGGGGATGATTAAGGGAAAGTGCAATCTCCGTGGAAGAGAGCCCCAGGGCATAGGTTGGGCCATGAGCGACGAAGGCATACTGCATCGCCGCCTGGCCCCGATTCGTCTCAAAATCAAGAGGCAGTTTCAGCTCAGGGCTGGAAGTCTTCGGCGCATGTGCTTGAACCTCGAGCACATGTTTGCTCGCATACGGATTCGCTTCTGCATGACTGGCCAATTGAGTGGTATGTCCAGCACGATTCGATTCCTCAGTTGAAAGCGGGATGAGCCGAGCCGTCTGTGGCAGGGCTGATGTCCGAAACACCAGGGCCAGCAGACCAACGGAACTGATGATGAGGAGCCGTTTCATGATCAACCTTTCTTTTGGAAGAAAAATCGAATATTGATTCCGTCGAACGGTTCAATGGGTAGTCGCTCTTTCCAATGAATCCAGACGAAGCACAGGGATTCCGCGAGGTGGAGAGGGGCGAAAGTACGATTGGGGAATCTCTGAATTCAATACGATTTGGGTCACTCGAAGCGTGATCTTGTAATTCTGTTGGGGTAGGAAAAGCTCGATGTGACGAGGCAGGCAACCTTGGGATGGATCCAGCGGTGAGGCTGCAACTTCTTGCCAGTCCGAATACTTTGTCTTCAAGGCGAGCTCGCCGGCTGAGTCATACATGGCCACCGAATTTACCTGCCCACGAAGCAGATCGAATTCAATTTGCGCCGAATGCGGTCCGGTTCCACCCGGCGATAGATCCACCTTCAACGTGCGGGTGTTGGTGTCCGACGATCCCCGCGGTTGTTCCCCGTCAAGCAGCTTTCCCTCCGGCCAACGCAACGCATCCATAAAGGATTGAAAGCTGATATTGACCGTCTCACCCATCAGTTGGACCGGCGCGTCCACTGGGCCGACAAAGAACGCGGTCTTGCCCTCACGCGGGACGAGCAGCCGAATTTCTTTCCCGTCGCTCGCCATCTCAAACCTGCGGTTACCGACAAAGGACGCCACCACCGTGGCACGAAGCAGGTCGGGGTATGTGAAATCGATTACAACCGGAAGCTCCGGGGGGCGTTCCATTATCCGGCTGTCCATTGCATCCTCGCCGCGTGCCGCTGCTACAAGGTGCAAGCTGCGGATGTTGTTCGCCTGAAGGTTATAGGCGCTGAGTAACGCGGAATCATCTACGTGGTTGGATGGATTTGACGGCAGGGCCGGGAGCGAACAGAAACGTAGCACGTGGTTTGAATCGGCAGGAGGGACGGCTTCCTGCGCGACGAGACGCAGACACCCCGCGCAAATCAAGATGGTAAGGAAGGATAAATTCTTCATTCAACCTCGCTGGTCAACACGGTGTTCGATCCAGCCTGGATTCGACGATGAGGGATGCGGAGTCGAGGGCAGCACGATGGATGTCTTCGTGAATCAAAGCTGTGCTCGCGATCCGTGCGCTGAGACGCATTCGCTGGAAACCAGCACCAGCCGGGTGGTCATGCTTCGGTTCGGTTTTGGGCGAACTTTCCGCTCAAAATGCCTCCGAAACCCAATAGTCCCGTTCCGAGCAGGAAGAGGGAAGATGGCTCAGGAGTCGCTGCGACCGGGGAATTCGCGTATTGAACCTGCGCGACATTCAGCGTGGTATTCCCCACGACATCAGCATCTGTAAGCTCAAGGGACGTAATGGGTGTTCCGGAGGTAACGCCCAGAAAACTGTAGCTGCCGTTCGCCGCCGGATCCGTGACCGTCCACGATTGACCGTCAGAAAGCGTTATCGTGATCGGTTCGGACGTGAACACTGAATTTAAGTTCTCAAACCCATTAAAGAGGAGGGATACGGCGGTCTCCTCCATAGGCAGCGTAATCACCAGGTTGTTTGTTCCGGTGGTTGAGCCTTGGGAAGACAGCGTTGCGTCGACTCCGTAGTGGCCGCTTCCATAGTTCGCACCTACCTCATAGAGGTTGCCATTGCTGGTGGACGTGTCGATTCCAAAATCCACCCCTCCCACGGTAATGGCCGGAGGAGAAACTTGACTGGCAGTGCTATCTGTAATCAGGCTGCCTAAGGTGACAGTCGTCTCACCTGTCGTGGCGGCGTTAAAACTGGCCTGCGTTGTGTAAAGCGTATCGGCGTGGGCAGAAAGGGTCGATGCTGCCAGGATGCTGAAAGCAGCGGCGGTGAGCAGAGGAATGCGGATAGACATGGGAGCCTCGTTTCAAAATTGCAAGATGAGCGTGAGAAAGCGGGACGATGCGGATGCCGCATAGCGACGCCCTCTTTAGCTAATGGGATTTCGCGAGCAGACGTTATAGAAATAATGTGAGCTACTTGTGGCTAAATACCACATTTTGAAGGGCTATTTATTTTTCTTCAAGGGAATGGGCTTGGTCTGCGTTCACTTGTATGATCAAGGCAATCCATGAAGAAGAGTCGAGTACAGAACTCTGTTTCTTGTCCGGACTACAGGATAAGAATCCACAGACAAGCTGCCGTTGTTCCGTATGTTGTACGCGGGCTTCTACTCCTCACTGCGCTTGTGACTGGCGAATCGGTTCTGTTTGCGCAGACGGTATCTTCCTCGCTGGGGAAGTCATGCGGCACCGAGCTCGTGCAGGGATCCGTGAGCTGTGCTGTTACGCTCGCTCCCTCTGAGGCGAAAGACTTGCAGATAGCAGTGCCTCAAGGCACGGTGAGCATGCTGACTGCAGAACAGGTGGAAGGAACGGTGGAGATACAGTTGCCTGTTAGATCCCCTGCCGGTGCGGATTTGCAGGCTCGCGAGCCCTATACGAATAAGGCCGGACTTCATTCCAAGATTCGCATTCTCTTATCGTTCGTGCCTCAGTCTGACAAGACAATCCGTATTGGCAATCCATCCAAGAAATCCGCAACGGTGCTGCTGACGGCGGATTTGGCGTCGCCTGCGAATGCTGCTTCTGAAGAGGAACGAAGCGCTGAAGATGCTTTTGCGCATGCGGAGTTTCTACGGTCGCAAAGTCAAGGCACGGAGAAATCAGCGGAGGCCCTGGCAGCCTACGACCGCGCGATTGCGGATTGGCAGGCGGCAGGGAACCGGCAGGAGCATGCACGTGCCTTGATATGGAAGGCGTTCTTCGTATTCTTCAAGGAGAACGATTACCCGGCAGCTTTGCCGGTTGCGAACGAGGCGCTTGGGTCGATCTCCTTACTGCAACCGGTGGAGGCCGCCAACTGCTGGAAGATAACGGGATTCATCAACACCCAACTGGCGCATTACGACGCCGGGGCTCTCGCCTACCATTCCGCCCTTGTCTTATTTGAAACCACGGGCGATTCCTTCAATCAGGAAGTCGTGCTCGACAATCTTTCAAAACTGGAACGGCTGGAGGGCAACTCGGAAGCCGCTCTCCGTGATGCGACGAAGGCAGCCGCGCTGGCTGCAGCAATGGGCGATCCGCGCCGCCAACTCGGAGTGCAGGAAGAGATTGGAGCAATCTATATCACCCAGGGGGACCTTGAGTCTGCTTACAATGCGTACGAGGCGGCTGTCTCTCTCTTCAACACGGTGCCCGACCCGCGACTGCAGGGCTATGTGTGGAGCGACATGGGCGTGCTCTACACTCTCATGGGCGATTTTAGCCGGGCTACGGATGCGCTCGGGCAGGCTACGGCGGTATGGAAAGCAAACCCGAATCCTGCCGGCGAATTGAACACGCTGGACGACTATGGCGATCTGCTGCTGGAACGAAATCAGCCGGAGACAGCGCGTAGCTACTACAACCGCGGTTTGGAATTAGCGGAGAAGAGTTCCAACGATCGGGCCAGGATCTTTCTGCTAAGAGGAATGGGCAAGAGCTATTTGCAGCAGGGCGACGCAGCCCGCGCTAAGACGGACCTTCAACAGGCGCTCAAGTTGGCCCACGATGTAAACGAGGGCGACAGTATGGCCGAAACGCTCTGCCTGCTGGGTGACGCCGCATCGCAGAGGCATGACACCGCGTCCGCGGATCAATACTACGATCAATGTCGGCAGGCAGCCATTTCAGTGAAGGATTCCTATACAGAGATTCGTGCTGAGGGAGGACTGGCTCGGGCGGCGCTGCAATCCGGCGCGCTCGAAAGAGCACAGTCCCACTGCGAAACTGCACTTGGAAAGATCGAGGCTATCCGCGAACATTTGCAAACAGACAATCTGAAGACGCTGTTTTTTGCCTCTTTGCATTCCTATTACGACCTAGACATTCAGATTCTGGCACGTCTTGATTGGGCAAATCCAAACGGAGGATATGCATGGCAGTCGTTTCTGATTGCTGAGCGGGCGCGAGCGCGCACGCTGCTCGATCAGATTTCTACAACGAATGATGATTTGCATACTGTGACATCGCAGCCGCTTCTGGCTCAGTATGAAGAGATTGAACGGAGGCTGCGCGAATCGGAAGCATCCGCTACTCAATTGCGCGGGCGGCAGGGCACTCAGACTTCCATCGTGGTGCGCGCGGCCATTGCGCGCCTTACCGTTTCGGAGCATCAACTGCACCAGGAAATTCTCGCCACCAGAGCGGACTATTCTTCGGTCGTGCCTTCTCCTCCCCTGACGTTAAAAGCTCTCCAAGATGCGTTGCCGGATCGAAACGCCGTGCTTATTGAGTATTGGACCGGCGAAAAGGCGAGCTACGCCTGGAGGATCACACGCGCCGGCATTCGCAGCTATCGTTTGCCTGCTGTCGCTCAACTCGAGCGGCAATGCACGGCTTTCCGGGCAGCTCTATTAGACGTAGCTTCACGTGACCCGCAACGATCGGCGGAACAGCGGGCGGCGGAGGAACCGGCGATGGAGGCTCGGCAGAGGGCACTGGGCGTAGGGCTGGCTCACACTCTGTTTCCGCTCGGCATGATTCTGTCTTCCACTTCGACCGTGTTGATTATCGGGGATGGTCCCATCGAGGCAACGCCGTTTGCTGCATTGCCAAGCAGCTTCCCTGCGCACGGAACGACAACACCATTCCGGAACGTTACGTATGTGAATGAGCCATCGGCCACAATACTTTCCGTGCTTGAAGCGAAGTTACGCTCTCCGCGGGAGATACGGTTGGCTGTCTTCACGGCAGGACAAAGTGAGCAGGCATCCATCGAGACGCCTGGCACAGAGCTACGACCATTGGTACAGATTGAGCAAAGCAGTGTTGCGGCGGAGTCGTCCGCGTTGCCCTTCGCCGGTGAAGAATCTGCGAAGCTGCGCGAGATCTTTGGGCGCGACGCGACGCGCTCATTCTCTGGCTCATCGATCACACCGGAGACGCTGCAGCATCTCGACTGGAGCGAGTTCAGCATCGGCCATTTCGCCATGCATGCAGTTCTGAACAAGAAATATGCAGAACTAACAGGCCTCGTCCTCGGCGATAAGCAGAAAGCTGAATCCGCAGACCTGCTGTGGTACGGCGACGTGAGCCACCTTCACACGAACCTGGACCTGGTGGTGCTGAGCGCGTGCAATACTGCGCTGGGAGAGCGCCTGCCAGGCGAGGGCTTGCGGGGATTGACACAGGCCTTTTTTGCTGGAGGGTCGCAGCGTGTGCTCGGCACGCTTTGGGAAGTGGACGACCAGGCTACGAGCCAGTGGATGGAATACTTCTATGGAGAACTCAAAAAAAGCCACTCTCCCGTGAAGGCGCTACATAATGCCCAGCAGAAGATGGTGGCTGACGCACAGTGGAGTTCACCCTACTATTGGGCGGGCTTTGTGCTTGCTGGAGATTGGCGGCCGCTACCGTAGATAATGAAAAAGCAAGCAGCCATTCCGGGTGGGCTCCATGCCTCCAAGCAGCGCCAGATCACTGCGGAAAACTTTGCCGCGCTGCTTGCCGCGCTTGGCGATACGCCGCAAGAGCGCGGCACGCAGTATGAGGCGCTGCGATCGAAGCTGGGTTTTTTCTTTTCCCGAAGATCGCTACAGCTTCCCGAGGATCTGGCTGACGAAGTGCTTGACAGGCTTGCGCGTCGCATCGCGGAGGGAGTAGAGATCTCGTCTGTTCAAGCGTTTGCATTAGGTATAGCACGGTACGTAGCCCAGGAGCAGAGTGCGGAACAGTCTCACCTGCTCGTCTTCGATGAGCAGCTTTGGCATAACATTCCGGCTCATTTGGCCACTCAGAATGAGGAGGAAGAGATAGACCGCATGGAACGGTGCTTGAAGAAACTGCCCCGTGCCGAGGCAAGACTGCTTGAGGGCTATTATCTGGCGCCTGCGGATAATCCTATGCAGGCCCGCAAAGATCTTGCGAACGATTTAGGCATCTCCGCGAATACGCTTCGACAGCGTGTATTTCTTGCCCGGCAAAGCCTGCGTGCGTGCATGATGGCGGCTGAACGAAAGAAGAAAATATAGGAGGCGCCGTTCATCAAACGGCATCGATTGCAATGACAACTGTGCGACGTGAGTTACGGGAATATTTGCTTGGCCAACTGCCGGCAGACGCGGCGAATGCATTCGATGCGCGTCTGTTTGCGGAGGATGATCTGCTGCATGAACTTGAGGATGAGCAAGATGCGCTCATCGAGGATTTCATTAAAGAAAGATTGATAGAAAGCGAGGCTGCATCTTTTCGAGCCCAGCTTGCCCGCTCGCCGGCATTGCAGGAAAGAGTCCGTTCCCTTCGTATTTTGCTGGGAGCTCTTGAAAGACAGTCCACGCGGGTCTCGCGTCCGGCTGCGCCACGCTTTTCCCGTTTCCTCGTTCTGATTTCGCCGGTGCTCACCATCATGCTGTGCTTTGTAATTTTTTTGTACTTCAAGGAATCTCGCAGGAACATCCGACTGAATGCTCAACTTCTTGCGCTGTCAAGGAGACCACAGCCGGTCGCGCCTACCATCGGCCAGAACGTGGTGTCGGTCGCCTTCTTGTCCGCGCATAATTTGCGAGGATCATCGGTTCCGCCAGAATTTACGATACCGGCGACAGCCTCATTTCTTGAGTTGCAGATCGAGCTGATTGGAACGACGCCAGAAGAAGACACTTGGGATGCAGAAGTGCGGCGCGGCACCGAAGTCGTCTGGAAATCTTCTCATATCCCAATGCGCCGAATCGGGCAGGAGCAGTTTCTGGCGTTGTTCATTGATGCAGGAGATATTCGGCCTGATGCTTATGTGGTTCAGTATGCGCCGACATCCAATCCCGGAGCATTTCAGAGCAGGTCATTCCGAGTGAGGGAGCCTTGATAGCGGAGCATGTTTTCCCGACGGTGAGTTACAGCCCTCAGTTGTTGAGAACAGGTCGATGCACTCATTCAGGGTTCTCGGTGGTCTTGAAGATCGACGTTCAAAATCGGCCGCAAGCCTGAGGGCAAGCTCATGCGCGCTGCAACGTGCTCCCACTGACAAGGTCATTCCCGGAAAACGGCGTTTTCGGCAACTACGAGTTTCAGACCTCAGGATCATTTACCGCAAAGCTTCCGGTATTGCTCTCCGGTCAACTCCAAGTAAAACCACCGCGCCCACCCTAGATGGCATGCTCAGTGAAACTGATAGAACCGGCAACCACAATGGCGGCAACGGAATGGGAAGAAGCGAAGAAAACCCAGAAAGTAATCTAGGCGAGTGGCACGGGCGCGCCTGACGCAACCATCTGTCCTGCAGACGCGACAAGTTTGCAACATCTCTCGCATCATTCTCCGTATAGGCAAGAAAAATGACCCCAACGAAAATCCGGGGCCCAAAGCATCATTTCCTTTGTATGCTGTCAGTCTAAACGTGACCGCAGCGCTCTACAAGCGTTATAAGGCTTCAGTTCGGCTTGGCCGGAGTGGTCTCGACAAAACCTGCCTCTTCCAACACCTCTACCTCGATGATTGCCTGGCCTAGAACCAGCCTGTCTCTGGTGTCGAAGTCGCTACGCAGCCCGTCATAATGTTCCACCCAGGTCAGCAGCCCAACCCGCCAGAGGTCGTCCATGCATTCCTGCTTTGATGGGCACATTTTCTTCCAGCGTCTGCCGACTTCAAGAGCAATGATGGACGCACGACAGATGCCGCCCGGATGCCAAAGGATGAGAACGCGAACGTCCATGCTTCTGAGATGCGTTTGAATCGCTGTTGTGTGCCAGCCCAACCGGTGGCCAACGATTGAAGTTGCCGAAAACCCGACTTTATAGAAGCGCGCATTAAGGCTGCCTCTCTCTATGAGTGACTCGGCGATTTAGCGTCAAATGAGAATACCGAGCGGAGTGATGGATCAGCATTGCTGAAGGCAGGTCACTTTAGGCTTTCGGGTTCCAAGCGCGTTCCTGGAACTGCGATTCCAGTGGTGGGTTAGCGATGGTGGCTGCATAGTTCGTAATGGTCGAAGCCGCAAGGATGGTCAGGATCTCCAGGATTTGTTCCTGCTTGAAGCCGGCATTCAGGAAGGTTTGCAGCTCTGCAGCACTGACGTGCCCACGCTTCTCGATGAGCTGGCGTGCGAGCCCCGAAAGAGCCGCGTGTTTCGGGGCACTCAGCAATCGACGCTCCCGGATGGCCCGAACGTCTTCATCCGATACCTGATTCTTGAGTGCCAAAGCGCTGTGGAAAGCGACAGCCCAGGCAGAGGCATTTGCAACTGCGTCCGTAAGCAGCACGATCTGGATTTCGTCTTCAGCAAAACTGCCGCTGTGCACGTTTGTAAAGACGGCAGCAAATGTCTTCATCAGGACAGGAGAGTTCGCGATCGCACCAGCGACATTTGGGATGAAGCCGAACCCGTCCTGCAACTGCTGCAGGGCGGGCTTCGATGCTGCCGGGGCTGAGCTAAGCGTGTGGATGGGAAAAGTTGTCATGTGTATCTCCTTAGGTCGGTAGGACCGAATATTTATTTCACTGTGGTGTGTCGATTGCGGGATCAGTGGGGGCCTGCTCACTGGTCAGTTGGATTTTGCGGCGAGAGCTTTCACGGTGATCACAAGATCGGTGGTGCCTTTGGTCTACTCCGTTCCAGGAACGCCGAAGTCGATCCATCCAGAGTTCAGGTTGTCCACCATTTCGATGTATGCACCGGAACGATCAGCCGGCATACCGTTCTGGGCCAGGGTGTCAACCCAACTGTCGCGTGGAACGGCCACCGCTGCGATGGGGCGACCGATCGCTGCTCCGAGGGCGGCCGCAGCGTCCTTGCTGGAGTAAGAACTGGGGCCGGAAATCTCGATCACGCGGTTACCTTGCCAGCCCTGCAGCAGCGTTTGCGCGCCAATCCTCCCAACGTCCTTCGTGGCAACCATCGCGTAAGGACGTTCCAGCGGCTGGTACAGCGAGAAGTAGTTGCCCGTGGAGCGAGCGGCAGAAAGGCTATACACAAGGTTCTCCATAAACCAAGCCGATCGAAGAAAAGCGTTGGGAACTCCGGTGTCGCCAAGTTCCTGCTCAAGGATGCGGTTGGTAGCGATCAGACCGAGACTGGAGCTCTTTTCACTACCCCAGGAAGAAAGAAAGACGGCCCGGGAGAGCCCCGACCCACGCCACATTCTTGGACAGTAGCTCACATACGAACGCTTATTTGCTAGCAAGAAGCAGCGGGATGAAAAATCTGATGCACTGTCTCCCTGAGCCGCCTGTGCAGCGGGTCGCTTTCGAAGCGCGGGTGCCAGACCATGGAGTACCGGATCGGTGGGATCTCTTTCGGCGCTTTCAAACGTTTCAAATTGTGAAGCGCTGCCATCGGCTCTGCGAGTCGAGCAGGAATGGCTCTTCTGTCGCTGGGGTCATTGTCGGTCAGTGATCGCTCTCTGAGCGACGGAGCATTGGCAAATGGGTCCGCCGCACGACTGCAAGGGATTGCGTCAGAGAGTTCGTTTGAATAGCGGAGTGGCGATGAGCAGCGTTCCGATTCCAAAGATGAATAAGAAGAGCAGATCGTACTGGATAGCCACGAAGCCGCCGTCCTTCAGTAGGATTGCTTTGAAGCCGTGGACGCAGTAGGTAAAGGGGTCGACGATGGCGATGGCCTGCAGCCATTTTGGAAAAGCAATGATGGGAAATACCGCGCCGGAGGGGAAAAATAACAGGGTGTTCAGGACTCCGAACATGGCGCGGGGGACGAGCGGATCGTCGACGCGGACCATCATGAGGAACATCATACCGTTGAAGGCTAGTGCGGTCGCGATGATCATGAGGAGCAATTCCAGATCGGCAACGGGGTTGAAAATTGCATCCAGGCCGGCGATCAGCGACCCGATGATGGTAAGGCTGATTCCGGCAAGCACAGCCTTGGCTGCACCCGCGAGGTTGAGGCCCATGACCAACTCGAGCTTGGTGATTGGAGTTACGAGGTAGCCTTCGTGGACGCCGCGGGCCTTGTCGTCGATGTACAACATGCCGCCGCCGATCATGACCGAGATATACATGGCCAGAGAGATCGTGCCGGCGAGCAGGAACTTCATGTACGAGACATAGGGATAGAGTTCGACGGACTGTACGGCGATGTTTTTGACGATGCGCGGCTGAATGACCGGAGCATTGAGGGAGTCGACCAGCGATTGCAGTTCAGACTCGATGCTGGAGCTGGTGAACTGGTCGGAATTGTCAACGACGAGCCCAATGCGAGGCGCGTCCTGCGCATAGACACGGCGCGAATACTGAGCTGGGATGATGATGGCGGCATCGATTTTTCCGGTGCGCACATCTTCGCGCGCCTGGACTTCGTTGCTATAGTCAACTGTTTTAAAAGTTCCGATATTGACCGCGATGGCTGCGCAGGCCTCGCGAACTTTGACGGCCTGAGGGCCGTGGTCGTAGTCGACGATGGCTACGCGGGCGTTGCGGATTTTTCCGCCGTAGGCGTTGCCAAGGATGACCAACTGGACGATGGGCAGCATCATCGACATGATCATGAGGACCGGCGAGCGGAAGAACTTGCGCATCTCGCGCTCGAAAATTGCAAACATCCTGTTCATGGCTGCTCTCCCGGTCTAGGCGGCATGGTGAAGATGGCCTTTACTTGCTCATCGCGAAGCTGGCGTCCGGTGTAGTGCACAAACACGTCGTCGAGGGAGGTGTTCTGAACGCTAAGGGAGGTTATGTTTTCGCCCAGGGACGCGGCTAACTCGACTAACTGCATGGTGGTCCTGGAACCTGACGATGTGAGGACCCGATAGAATCCGGCGCTTTCTGCCTGCACGCTGGTGACTCCTTCCAGGCCCTCAAGGCGTGACTTCCACTGCTCGGTCTCGCGATCGAAGTGGACCTCGACTACATTCGCGCCGGGAACATTCTGCTTAAGCTCGATGGGCGTGCCGAGCGCTACAAGGTTGCCGTGATCGACAATGGCGATGCGGTCGCAGAGCTTGTCGGCCTCTTCCATGTAATGCGTGGTCAGAAGCATGGTGAGATTGCGGGTTTTGCGGAGGTTGTCGAGCATCTCCCAAACGGCGATGCGGGAGACGGGATCGAGGCCGGTGGTGGGCTCGTCCAAAAAGAAGATATGCGGGTTGTGCACCAGGCCGCGAGCGATTTCGAGGCGCCGCCGCATTCCACCGGAGAGCGTCTTGGTTTGCGCGTCGCGCCATTTGACCAGGTCTACCGCCTCCAACACCTCCTGGATGTTCTTTGCACGCTCAGCCCGCGGAACGCCGTAGAGCTTTGCGTAGATGCTGAGATTTTCCTCGAGCGTGAGATCCGGATCGCTGGTAAGAGCCTGCGGGATGACGCCGATAACGCGGCGAACGGAGTCGGACTCCTTGGCAACATCGAAGCCGGCAACTATCGCTCTGCCACTGGTGATGGGAACGAGGGTTGTCATCATGCGAATGAGCGTGCTCTTGCCGGCGCCGTTGGGTCCGAGCAGGCCGAAGATTTCGCCGTCGTTGACGGCAAAGCTTACCCCTTTGACTGCCTCGAACGTGCCATAACGCTTGACGATATTTTCAACAGCTATCGCTACGGTCCCGACCGGCTTGGGATTCTGGTCCAATGTCGTGGGCTGAGGGTTCACGGCTTCACCAACTTGCTCTTGGGGATGTAGACGTCGGCGGTCATGCCGGGAACGAAACGCTCGCCGGGATTGTCGATGATGAGCTTGATCTGTACGGTCTCGATGTCGCGCTTGAGGCCACCGTTGATGTCGCGCTGGGTTGCGAAATCGGCCTCGGAAGCCTTGGAGATGACCTTGCCCCAGACGGTCGCGCCGGAGGGCATGACGACGCGGAGGGAATCACCGAGCTTGACGGAGTCCGCCTGAGTTTCCGGCAGCGGTGCGTACACCCAGGTTTGAGAAAGGTCCATGACGGTGACGATCGGGGCGCCGGCGGCGACAACCTCTCCCTGACGCGCGGCACGCACGTTCACTTTGCCGTCAACCGGTGCGACGACCTTGGAGTAACCGAGCTGGACTTCCGCCTCCTGTGCGAGAGCGCGGGCGTTGGCAGCCTGATCGCGCGTTTCGTCCACGGTGCGGGCAGCGACGTTGGTGAGGAGTTCGTGGGAGCGAGCCTGACGGAGCGAAGCTTCGGCTGCGGTCACGGTGTCGCGCGCGGCATCGACGGCAGCCTTGCTGGCCTGCAGGCTGGTGACGGCGTCGTCTTTTGCCTGCTCGCTCATAATTTGCTGCTGCGTCAGCGCGACGGTGCGGCTGGTATCAGCCTTCTGGTGGTCGTAGTTGGCCTGGGCCTGCGCCAGCGTGGCTTTTGCAGCGCTCAGCTGGGCTTCTGCGTTGAGGGTTGCGTTACCGGTTTCGCCGCGGGTCTGGTGCTCGGTTTCGACGGTTTCGCCGACTTTGAATTGCTGGCTCTTGGCGGTGGCGGCGGCGGCCTGCTGTGCGGCCTGAAGATCTTCACTCTCGATGACCGCAATCAATTGCCCGGCCTTTACCGTGTCGCCTTCATCAACAGTGAGCGTCTGGATGCTGCCAGGAATTTTGGAGCTCACCAGAACCTCATTGGCGTCCACCGTTCCAATCAGCTCCAGGTCGCTGGAGCGATGGGTGGTGAGGAGATACCAGAGAAGGGAACCCGCGGTCAAAATGCCGAGGATGAGAAAGACTCGATTTCGTGCGTTCACTTGTGCCTCACTTCAACTGTCTTGTTTAGGACGACAGAAGCCGGTGGGATTCTAATTCCTGCAATGGTGGGCTCGTTGGGCTCGGGCATTGGAACCGCGGTCAGCACGCGAGCGGCTACGCGGGCACCATGCTCACGATCGACGAAGATGGTCTGGCCGAGATATTCGACTGCGGCCTTGCGGCGGAACTCCAGTGCACCGGGCTCAAAGGGGTCAAACTCCATCAAGAGTCCCATCACAGGTCCGGAGAGGTAGTAAAAAGCATTGGCTCCCAGCGCGGCGTACATCATTTGCATGTCGTCCACCCTAATCAGCTCTCCGGTGCTCTGGCCCTCGGCGAGCGCCGCGCGGAAGCGCAGCATCATGGGCCTGAAGACTTTCTCCACCAGCGGCGCAACCGCATTCTCCTCGCCACGGTGCAAGCGGATCATCTCCTGCTGCAGCAGAGATTGAAATGTCCGCCGCGTATGGATGCGGTCAAAGTGATTCAATGCGAAATGGACCAGCCGTTCGCCGGCCGAGCAATCCAGGCTCATTGCAGAAAGTCCGCTCAAGACAACCTTCTCCGCAATCTCTTCAAGAGCCGCGTTGTAGAGCTCCTGCTTACTGCGGAAGTAGTAATAGAGGAGCGCCTTGTTTACTCCGGCGGCTTCGGCGATGCGCTCCGTGCGGGCTCCGGCGAGCCCGTTCGCGCTGAATTCGTTGGTGGCAGCCTCCAGGATGCGGGCGCGGGTCTGGTCGGCGCGATCGGGGTTGGAGCGGGTTGGAGTCGAGACGGACATTAGTTAACTAACTAGTTAGTTAACTAATGGAGACCTAGGGAATTTGCAAGGGGGCCTAAGGCTGAATTACTAGATTTTCAACAAAACAAATACGTTGCAAGCCGCGCTTTCGCTCATAAAAATTGGTTCTCGTTACAGCCATCGCCTCAATGAGTGCATTGGCGATAATGCGCTCATCGAGACCACAAAACCCGATACGTCCTATTTCACAACAATCGTAAAGGGAATCGATGAGCTCACGCCTGTCCCGCTCACAGCGATGGTTGCTTGGTATGAGCCCGCTGGCGGCAACCTTGGACCGCTTCCTCCGCATCCGCTCGGCGCTAGTAAACCGGTCACGGCGATGAATGCCAGGGCCAGCATCGAGAGCTTCCGCTTCCTGGCCAGACCAGCAAGAGACAACCCGAATGGCCAAAGTGCGAAGGCCAACAGGACCGATGTTCCACCATGACCGCCGGGCATCCACGGCGCGCGCAGTGTCGCCGCCGTAGCCGGGGGAATCGTCAGCGTGAGCGTTGTGCTTCCGGTCGAACTCTCGGCAAAGTTAATCGATGACGGGCTGAAACTGCAGGAGAAATACTGCAATAGGGATGCCGGCAGATTGCAGACAAAACTAACTGGCGCGGTGACGCTGGTGGGAAGGAGTCGCAGTCCCTGAGTTCGATGTAGTAGTGATGATGCGCGGCGAGATCCAGTTTGAGATGGCCGTTACCGGCGGGGCCATCCGCCATCCATGTGGTTGCTGTGAATTCATAGGTTCCCGGGACAAATGAGAGTGTCATGAATCTTCTAAAGACAGATATTGGTCCGGCGGCCTGGTGCAGAAGAATCGATTAGTTGGGCCCTTAGCGATCCATACGTACAAGCGGCCAAAAGACATCTTCCACAATTTCGCGAATGACGTCGTCGGAAAGTGGTTTACCAGTCATCAGTATGTCGTGACGAGCAAGATCGGTTGGCAGAGCGATATTTCGCGGTGTAAGACGCGCAGGGTCCAACTCGCCCCGGTCAACGCCACGTTTAAGGAGGGTTCGTACCAATTCGCCGTCGGAAATCTCTTCTCTCACATTGCGGAAGTTTGATCCCTCCTCAGCCAAATCTCGACTCATGTCGAAGGCCAGTTGGATTGAATTCGGCCGTACGCGATCGGACATGTGACGCAACAACAGGACAAGCTCATCACGGGCGCTTCCCATGTCCGGTATGCTGACCGGGTTCAGCTTCGCCTGGCGAGCTAGTGCAGCTGTCGCAAGCCTGGATCGGGATGGCCAACGGCGCGAGAGCACTGGCCGGCTTGTTCCAGCGCGCTTTGCAACCGATTCCAATGTCATGCCTGCATAGCCGAGCTCATTTAGCTCTGCCCATGTGGCATCAAGGATCGCATCCTCGAGTGCTATACCACGCCGCCGTCTGTTGCCGTTGTCTATCATTCTGGTCAATTATAAGATGCGTTATGTATCCAAAGCGTCTTGACAGGCATCATAAGATACGTAACGTATCTTCTGCCCTGGTTGGAGGCTTTCAAATGCCGCGTGAAACTATAAGCAGCACTCCCCGCTCCGTTTTAGTCTCAGGCGCAAGCATCGCCGGCCCGGTGTTGGCATACTGGCTCAACCACTATGGCTTTGACGTGACGGTGGTGGAGCGGGCATCTGCCGTGCGGAGCGGCGGGTATGGGTTGCGACGCGGCGAAAGAGTGGGGTGAGCGAGCCGAGCAGCCATCCAGGGACTGCCCACAGGACTGCGGCGAGGAGCATGATTTTGGTCAGCGTCCAGAGCGGGGCTGCGTGCGCTAGCTGTTTCAGGACGAAGAAGGCGGCTATCGCGGAGGGCACGAGCGTGTAGAGCAAGCAGATAACCCACATGAAGCCAAGGAGGATATGGATGATGTGTTTGGGGACCGGTTTTGATCGCAGCAACCAAGGGTAGGCTACGACGAACGCGACCATGGCGAAGAAGCAGGCCATGAAGAGGCTGACGCTCTTCTGCGCCGCGGAGGCGAGGATGGTGAGTGGTAGCGTGGCGAAGAGCAGGAACATGCTGGTGAACCAGCCGTGCGTGAGCGAGTTCTGCGAGACGAAGATGTTGTGCAGAAAGATGGGCAGCGGGTTCTGGAAGGTGGAGCTGGCGCCTCCGCCGAACTGATAGAAGATGTCGAGCAGGGCGACGAGGCAGCGGCCTCCGAGGACGTAGAGGCCCATGATAAGCGGTGCGAGCAGGAGTCCGCCGATAATGCCTTTGCCGCCAGAGCGCATGACACGCTGGAGGGTGGTTCCGGCGGAGTCGCGGACGGACTGGCTGAGCCAGGCAGCGAGCAGAGCGCCGACCGCGATCCAGAGCCCGGCGGCGAACACCAGCGTCCAGTTGGCGGAGGCGTCGGCGCTGCTGCCGAGCAGTTGTGCGGTTGCGCCGCTGAGGTCTTTGGTCGAGAAGTCGGAGGTGGTGTGGAAGCCGAGGGTGAAGAGCTCGAACATGAGCACGATGACGAAGGTGCCCATGGTGCGCAGTATGGGATGCGAGGCCCTTTCGATGCGGCCCTCGCGGATGAGTTCGCGGATCCACTCGATGGCATAGGAGATGAAGGCAGTGATGAGCAGGGTGAAGAAGAAGCGGGTGCGGGCGTGCTCGGCGGGGTCGGCGATAGCGACCTGGCGGTAGGTGAGGAAGATGGCGTACCCGCTTAGAACGCCCATAGCCCCGCAGAGTGCGGAGACGGCGAAGTACTTGGGACGGCGTATATCCATAGGCTGGGCTACTCCCTGGGGTTGCTCGCTAATGTGCGAGGTAATGGGCTGAGTGGCCTGGTTGCTTTTACAGGGTAATCGAGGTGAGGCATGCGCTGCGCGCCTCATACATGAACCCGCAATTCTGAGGCTTGTAGCACTCATCGACCGGTAAAACACTACGCCGGGACCGGCATTGGTTCGACGGGACGTCAAGGCCTCGACCGCGAGTTAGGTGGACGAATCATGAGCATCGCAACTACTGTCGTTCCCGTCCGGCGTGAACCGGAACTCCTGGGACAAACTGTCGTTGTAATCGGAGGCAGCGCCGGCATCGGGCTGGAAGCTGCCCGACGGGCAGGCGCCGAGGGGGCTAGGCTGATCAACCACGTATCGGGGGCGACTGTTCAAACAGACAACCATTGCCAACAAATGATTTGGGAGGCGCAGGCAGGGCTGGGAGCCTTTCACGCAGCGGTCCGTCAGCTATATGGTGAGGCAATAGCTCATAGAGCTGGGGACTATTGGCTTGAAGAACTCACATTGCTAAATACAGATCTGAGCCCACGTTGGAGAGCCATCACAGTACTCGCCGCCAACCGGCTCGCTCAATCTCTTGGGTTTGCACGCATCAGCCAATGATCATCGGCGTCAGGGTGGCGCCAGGCACGGTCGGCACCGTTCACGAAGCTGCAGACAATGTGCCCTCCGGATTGCCGCCATCGCCTTTAAAACGCGGCCCCATCCCTGTTTGCGTCGATCTCGATCAAACCGTTCTCTTTCTCTAACTATTAGCCTCATTCAAATTAGTAATTAGAAGCTTCGCAGGGTCATCGGATCTCACTCCAGCCTTCCATCGGCTCCTTGATCTCTGTTTCGGTTTATGCCAAATCGCCAATGCACGTTTTTAGAGCAGACGGTTCTGGAAATACGGATTGGCCTGTTATTGCCAGTTAAGATTTTGCAGCTCTGGTGGTAACATTTGCCGAATTCCTTATCGACGCTCCGAGGACTCCTCCGCGGCTTCTATCGCCTGCCGGGCTAGCCTCCGAAACGTCTCACGCATCTCGGCCGGACTATGCACGACAATTCTGCGTCCCATGCCGAGTAGCATAGCGGCAAACATCTCCAGGCGATCCCGGCCACAGCGGAGACGCGTGCCGCCGTTCTGATCTTCCACGACAACTCGCATAGGGGCAACAATGCGCCGGGCTTCATCGATGGGCATGTCGATCCAGACATCAATCTGGAAGTCGGATTGGATGAAGGGCATGCGCCCGTGCAGGTGCTGGCGCGGGTCGAAGTCGGTGGGGCGGTTGAAACCAGTGGCGCAGACCTCGAGGTCAGAGATGCGATCCATACGAAATGTGCGCAGCGCCTTGCGGAGGAGACAGTGGCCGATGAGGTACCAGCGGCCGTCGGTATGCATGACGGCGTAGGGCTCAATCTGCCTGTGGGAAGCGCTGCCGCCGTGGGAGTGATAGGCGAAGCGAACCTGCTTCTCGATGCGGATGGCTGATGCGGCGCCCATGAGGCACTCGACAGACGTGGAAACGACCCAGGGGCCGGGCTCGATGGCGACAACATCTTCGACAGTGTGGATGCTTTCGCGCAGTGAGTCTGGCAGAACGCGGCCGAGCTTGGCGAGCGCGCTCTCTGTGGCTGGCGCGAAAGCTGACAAGCCGATCTGACGCAGCGATCTTAGGCCAAGGGAAAGTGCGAAGGCTTCCTCATTGGTGAGCAACAGCGGTGGTAGACGATAACCCGGCCGCAGACGATAGGCGCCGCCGACGCCGGGGGAAGAGTCGATGGGAATGTGAAGGTCTTTGAGGCGCACGATGTAACGCTGCACGGTCCGCAGGTCGACTTCGAGGCGCCCGGCGAGTTCGGCTCCGGTGACGTGGTCTCGCGCCTGCAGGATTTCGAGAACCGTGAGCACGCGCATGATCGGGTCATACATAGAAAATCCTATCCTCCATTGAATTTACGACAGAGGTTGTCGGGAATGGCTCTTAGCCTGCAGATGAGCCCGGAAAGGGCCATATATGGAGAATGGAAATGGTAACCGAGACAACAGAAATCAGCGCGATGACAGCGGATGCACTTCTCAATCATTGGCAGGGACACAGACGGGTGACGCGCCGGGTGATCGAGGCGTTTCCTGAAGACAAGCTGTTCGAGTTTTCAGTGGGCGGCATGCGGCCATTTGCAGAACTGGCCTGGGAGTTCATCGGCATGGGGGTGCCGGTTCTGGATGGCGTGGCCACCGGGGTATGGAAGAAGTATGAGGGGACGAAGCCGGGCACGAAGAGTGAATTGCTGAGTCTGTGGGATGCACAGACGACGGAGTTGAACGCGAAGTTCACGAAGATTCCGCCGCATCGGTTCAGCGAAGTCGACACGGCGTTTGGGCTGTGGAAGAACCCGGGAGTGGTGACGATTGAGTATGCGATCGACAACGAAATTCATCATCGCGGGCAGGGATATGTCTACCTGCGCGCGCTCGGTATTGAGCCACCGCCGTTCTGGGTGCGCGACTGATCGCGTCAGGAATAGCGGCTGGCGGGGCCTTTGAACATAGCTTTCGGGTAAGGTATTCGAGGCATAGTCGCGTACTTCCCGTAAACGGTGTTTTCGGCAACTACGAATTTGGGAGCTTCAAACTCCCTTACCGGCTAGCTTCTGATACTGCTCACCTGTCAGTTGCAGATAGCCCAATTGCTCACAGTCCGCTCTACTCTAAACGTAGCCAGGATTCAAGGTAGATACTTGCCCGCGTTATAAACCACAGCCTCTAGCCGATCTTGCCATTTACCGTCGAGAGTTCCGTCGATCTTTAAACGGCTGATGCCGCTTTTCTTCCAGGTTTCTTCGATCGTGGGTGAATAGACGCTCAGTTCAAACACCGACATATTCTTTTGAACTCGCTCGGGCGACGTGCGGATGTATTCGTTGTGTAGCTCTTCTTTGATCCATCGGGCCAAGTGTCGAATTTCAGTCTGTGTGTTGACCGAGAGGGGCTTCGACTCGAGTAGTTTCAAGGCTTGAATTCCTTTGTCTCTGATCGTTTGGAGTCGTAGCAGAATTTCGGTGCGTGTCATGCGGTCTCAGGTGTCGGTCACGGAAGGGAACTGTTTTCGCTATGGTATCCCGAGATTGAGAGGGCTCGCGAGTCTCCCGGCTCAATGAGGCAGCTGCAGTCTTTAGGGCGATTTCCACCAGGCAGCGCAAGTCCACCCAATTCCAACGAAGATGCGGATCGACCACCGACCCCGGCCTTTTCAGGGCTGCCTAGCAATGCAGCTAAGCCGTCTGGAATCAGCGGAAATGATTGGTGCTTTTGCCTTACAGCCTAGCCGCTTCGGGATGGTTTAGGACAATCTGGGCTGTTTTCGACCTTACGATGGTCGTGTATTGGTCGCGCCGCGTCAACGTTCCATTACTGATCAAAACACCTGAATCGCAACCCATTCTTGGCCATTTTGTATTCAAAGGCGAAAATGTCGATTTACAGCCATTTGTGGCCCTTCGATGGCCGCTTGCGTCGCCCCGCTGAAGGAAGGAATATACACACCAGCTGTGCTACTTTGGACGGGCCTTCGTCGGTACGCTTCAGGTGCTCGCGAGGGCTGCACGCGCCATTGGCGGCGATCTATGCATCAAGTTGGTCTGAACGTGGCAGAAGGGGTTGCCCGGAGCCGCTGACCCTTCATCTCGGTATCGACGCAACTGAATTCCAGCGGCAACTTGTTGCTGTTTTGATGGCCTGCCCGCTTTTTGCGCCAGTTGGATTGTTAGTGTAGCGCAGCCTTGAAGGGTCTACATTTCCTGTACCACGCGAATCGCGCCTAGAGCAGCAACCGACTTACTGATGGAACCAGCCTGGAACAGCATGTCAGCGTCGACGAAACTTCCGCTTGACAACATTCGATAAAGGAGGTTATAGGGTTGGGCGTCATATTTCACAAGCGAAATGAGAATTTTATGCACAATATCTCAAAGCGCCACAACTTCCTATGTGTATTTAGCGTCTTCGCGACACTCTTGGTCATTGCTGGAAAACCTGCTTTCGCAGCGGTGCAAGCTACCTTCTACGTGTCGCCATCGGGTGATGACTCTAATGCGGGAACTCTGGCGTCTCCCCTGCTGACGATCGCCGGGGCGCAGACCAAGGTGCGCGCAATCAACTCGAGCATGACCGGCGACATTATGGTTTATTTGCTTGGAGGTACGTATACCATCTCGTCGCCAATTGTCTTCACCGTAGCGGACTCCGGTACCAACGGATTTCATGTGATCTATGAAGCCTACAATAACGAACTCCCAGTGATTAGCGGCGGCGTCCAGGTGACCGGATGGACATTGGATCATGGCAATGTATATAGAGCCTCTCTGAGCCGCAGCACCAAACTGCGAAATCTGTTCGTCAATGGTGTGCGGGCTTCGATTACGCAATCACCCACTCCGATTACGGGCCAGGGCTTCGCCGGAACCTTCACCGTTGCGGGAACAGAGCCATGGGTTGCGCCCACTCCTCCAGGACAAACGGGCGTCAGCGGAACTACGCCTGACGATGTGCAGTTTGATTCGTCTGATGTAGGAATCTACAACAACCCCAGCGATGTCGAGCTGATGCAGAATCTTGGTTTCAATTCGATCATCGTTTCAATTCGGGGTATCTGCACACAGGGACAGACAGGCTGCAACGAAACCGGTAGTAGTTATATCGACTTTCAGTTGCAGCAGCCCTACGGCGCGCTTGCGACGTCTCTGCGCTATGGAACCAACATGCTCACAACCGGCCAATTCTATATCCGCAACGCCTACGAGCTCTTAAATACTCCTGGGCAGTTTTACTTTAACCGCGCGACGCAGACTCTCTACTACTATGCCCGCGGCGAGAACATGTCGACCGTTACAGTCATAGCTCCGCTCAGCGAAGGTCTTCTACAGGTTTATGGCACATCCACGGCCGAGCGCCTCACCAACCTCGAGTTCATCGGAATTACGTTTGCGTACGATCACTGGCAGATGTATAACGTCGGCGGCTCTAACGGCATGGCTGCTTTGCAGAGCGTCGCCGGTCAGGTGCTCTTCTCGGGAACTTACGGCATCTCCGGTGGCGTGCAGAACACCACCTACACCGGTTGGGGTTGGCACAACGATGTCTACAACGATACGCAGACCGCGCAGGCCAGCATCGATGTCCAGAATGCCAGCGGTGTCGTCTTCCAGGGCGATCAGTTCGAACACCTCTCCAGTGGCATCGCTCTTAGTTTTACCAATGACGTGGTTAATTCCAGCGCCACCGGTAATGCGTTTATGGATCTCTCTGGCAATGCCGCTAATGTCGGCAATGCGCAAAATGCATACGCTAATGCGAGCAATGATTACTCCGTCTCCAGTAGACTCTTCCCTTCGGGCGTCTGGGGGGTATGCACCGACGACACCATACAGGACAACTTGATCCGTCTTCCAAATCGCGAGTACTACCAGTTCGAAGGCTTATCAGCCGCCTATGTCAATGGGCTGCAGTTGCTCCACAACGATGCTTCGCAGATGGGCTACACCGGAATCTCGTTGGGTTGGGGATGGGTCAACACACCTGACTCGACGACCTCACAGAACAACACGGTCAGCTACAACCACTTTGTCAATATGAACCAAGTACTGAACGGAGACGGTGGTGCGCTCTACACGCTCGGCCAGATGCCAGACACGACGGTCTCATCAAACTATGTCGTCAATAGCCTGGATGGCATCTATCCAGATCAAGGCTCATCGTACATCAGCTTCACGGACAACGTACTTCAAGGCACGACAGGTGATTGGCTATATATCTGGAGCGCGACCGCGATGCCGAATATTACTGTTAGCGACTCCTATACCGATAACACATATTTTCTAAACGCCGGGGGCACGCCCAATAACGACATCGTTACCGGTACGACCTACGCTTCTCCTCTTACCTCAAACTCCAGTACAGTCAGCATCATGAATGCCGCTGGCCTCACCTCTTCCTATCAATACCTTTTGAATGCGGCGATGGTCTCAGGCCTCACCGCCAACATCGCTAATAGTCAGGTTGCCTTAAGCTGGCAATCAATCGGCCCCTTCACCAGCTTTAATATCTATCGCAGCACTG
>Ga0302308_10000694_pt1 | contig 28887 bp, 33 predicted proteins | sample III_Palsa_E3_3_FD_200531 | JGI IMG/M metagenome (GOLD analysis project Ga0302308, IMG submission 200531) | Peat permafrost microbial communities from Stordalen Mire near Abisko, Sweden - III_Palsa_E3_3 | ecosystem: Environmental > Terrestrial > Soil > Palsa > Peat permafrost | place: Sweden...
ACGATCGTCGAGGAGCGCTGGCCGCTGCTCGAGCACCCCGGACTCCGGGAGGCGGTGCAGACGCACCAACCCGTCGCGGCGCCGCTGGACGGCGACACCGCCGGGCCGGCGGTGCAGGCGCTGTTCCGGCAAGCGGGAGTGACGTATGGGGCCTGGGTGCCGGTCTGCCCGGACGGCGAGCTGCACGGCGTGCTCGGGATCGCTAGCCGGAGTGCCTCCATTCCCACCGAGTGCGTGGACCGGTGCGTCGCCCTGGGCCATTTCCTGGAGCTCGCCCTCTCGAATTGGGCCGCCCACCGCACGCTGGAGGGCCAGGCGACGTTGGAGGAGCGCCGGCGGATCGCCCGCGAGCTGCACGACGGCCTGGCCCACGAGCTGGCCTTCATCGCGAGCAAGACCCGCGGCGCCGTCGCGGGTGCCGCGACGCCACGCGAAGTGCGCGAGTTGGCCGGCGCGGCCGATCGGGCCCTGGACGAGGCGCGTCGGGCGATCACGGTGCTCTCGGTCTCGCAGCCGCAATCGCTCGACGACGCCATTTCGCAGACGGTAGAGGACCTCGGATCGCGCCTCGGTGTCGCCTGGGACCTCCAGTTGGCCGACGACATCCACGTGCCGGGCGAGGTCACGGAGAATCTGCTCCGCATCGTCAGGGAGGCCATCACCAACGCGGCCAACCACGGCGCCTCGGAGCACGTCCGGGTCAGCCTCGAGCGGTGCGAGGAGCTCCGGCTCGTCATTGAGGACGACGGCTGCGGGTTCGACGCGGACCGCCAGCCGGGTGCCGGCGGCTTCGGACTGCAGAGCATGCAGGAGCGGGCGGCCTCGGTGGGCGCCGTGCTGAGCGTCGACTCCGTGCCCGAGCAGGGGACGCGGGTCGCGGTGGCCTTCCGATGAGCCCGCCCATCTCCGTCCTGCTGGCCGACGACCACGCACGGACCCGTGCCCTGGTGCGCGCCGCCCTCGAACGAACGGGCGACTTCCGCATCTGCGCCGAGGCGGCTGACGCCGCGGCCGCCGTCGAGGGAGCCAAGCGCGAGCAGCCCGACGTCTGCCTGCTCGACATCAACATGCCGGGCAACGGCATCGCAGCCGCCACCCAGATCACGGGGGCACTTCCGGGGACATCAGTGGTGATGCTCACCGTGTCGCGCCAGGACGAGGACCTCTTCGACGCGCTGCGCGCCGGCGCCTCCGGGTACCTGCTGAAGGGCTTGGACGAGGCGACCATCGGTGACGCGCTCCAGCGCGTGCTGGCCGGAGAGGCCACCCTCCCCGGCACCCTGGTGGCACGCCTCGTCGACGAATTCCGAGATCGTGAGCACCGGAGGGTCGCCGTGCCCGACGGCCAGGCGGCCCGGCTCACCGGCCGCGAATGGGATGTGCTGGAGCTCATGCGCAAGGGTGCCGGCACGGCGGAGATCTCCGAGCGCCTCTTCGTCTCGCCGACCACGGTACGCAGCCACGTGTCGTCCATTCTGCGCAAGCTCGGCGTGCCCACCCGGGAGGCCGCAATCCGGCTGCTCGACGGGCAGCTCGCGACGGAGCAACGCTCCCGACGGCGGGACGCCCCTTTTCGCTGACCGGCCATTGAGCCCCGTGGGGCTGGCCGAGGCTCGGGCCGCGACACCCGTCCTAAGCTGGCGACCGTGACGAACACCCGGATTGAAAGCGACAGCATGGGGGAGATCGAGGTCCCCGCGGACCGCTACTGGGGCGCCCAGACCCAGCGCTCATTGCATCACTTCGACATCGGGACCGAGACAATGCCCAAGTCCCTCATCAGGGCGTTCGGGATCCTGAAGGCGGCGTCGGCCGCGGTCAACCGCGATCTCGGCAAGCTGGACGAGACGCTGGCCGGCCTCATTGAGCAGGCGGCGGGTGAGGTGGCCAAGGGCACGCTCGACGACCAGTTCCCGCTGCGTATCTGGCAGACGGGCAGCGGCACGCAGACCAACATGAACGCCAACGAGGTGATCTCCAATCGGGCCATCGAAATGAGCGGCGGGGTCATGGGCTGCAAGCAGCCCGTCCACCCCAACGACCACGTCAACATGTCGCAGTCGTCCAACGACACGTTTCCCACCGCCATGCACATCGCGGTGGCCGAGGAGATCGTGTTCCGGCTGCTCCGCTCCGTGGCCGCGCTGCGCGATGCGCTGGAGGTGCGATCGGTGGAGTTCGCCGACGTCACCAAAATCGGGCGCACCCACCTCATGGACGCCGTCCCGCTGACGCTCGGGCAGGAGTTCTCCGGGTACGTGGCGCAGTTGACGGCCGACATCGAGCGCATTGAGCAGACGCTCCCGGGCATCTACGAGCTGGCTGCCGGCGGTACGGCCGTCGGCACCGGCCTGAACACCCATCCCGAATTCGGCGAGCGGGTGGCCCGGGTGATCGCCGACGTCACCGGCCTGCCCTTCGTCACTGCGCCCAACAAGTTCGCCGCATTGGCGGCCCACGACGCGCTCGTCTTCACCCACGGCGCGCTGCGTACCCTGGCCGTCTCTCTCATGAAGATCGCCGACGACCTGCGCTGGCTCGGGTCCGGTCCCCGCAGCGGTCTGGGTGAGCTGGCGCTGCCCGAGAACGAGCCGGGCTCGTCCATCATGCCGGGCAAGGTCAACCCCACCCAGAGCGAGGCCATAATCATGGTGGGGATCCAGGTCCTCGGGAACGATGTGGCGGTGGCGAACGCCGGCAGCCGGGGCAACCTCGAGCTCAACGTGTGCAAGCCTGTCATCGCCTACAACGTGCTGCAGTCGATCGCCCTGATGACCGACGCCTGCCGCGGCTTCCGCGAGTTCTGCGTCGAAGGGTTGCAGCCCGACTACGAGCAGATCGACCAGCACCTCCGGAACTCGCTCATGTTGGTGACGGCGCTCAACCCGATCATCGGCTACGACAACGCGGCGAAGGTGGCCAAGAAGGCGCACAAAGAGCGCAAGACGCTGCGGGAGGCCGCGCTCGAGCTCCAGCTGCTGACCGGGGAGGAATTCGACGCCGCGGTGCGGCCGGAGGAGATGACGCACCCATGAGAGAGCCGTTGCTCGCCGAGGCCGACGTCGACGCGGAGCTGCAAGAACAACGCCTGCACTGGGTCCGGGAGGGCGACGTCCTGGTGACGACGGTCAAGCTGCACGATTTCGCCGCCGCCCTCGCCTTCGTCAACGCCATCGGCGCCGCGGCGGAGGCGGCCAATCACCATCCCGACATCGACATCCGATGGAACACGGTGCGCCTCGTCCTCACGACGCACGACTCGGGAGGCATCACGCTGCTCGACCTGGCGCTGGCCGGAGTCGTCGACCGGCTGCGCCCGGACATCCGGGAAGGCGACGACGATTAGGCCGCCACGGGCGGCTCCAACAACGCGTCCCGCAGAGCGACGATGAGCTCGGGCGTGGCGCCGAGCCCCTGGACGTAGGCGCTGACCGATCCGTACTGCCCCTCGATGTGGTCCAACAGCGCCTCCATCTGCGCCGGGTCGGCGGAGAAGACCTCGTCGATGTTCTCGAGCGTCTCCCGCCCCTCGGGGTACTTCGCAATGAGCTTGGCCCGCAGTCGCAGCATGGCCTCGCCGCTCAGCGCGTAGTCGGCCACCACTGTCGGTTCGTCCACGCCGAGTAGCGAGAGGACGATGGCGGAGAGGACCCCGGTGCGGTCCTTGCCGGCCGTGCAGTGGAACACGGCGGGCAGGGCGTCGGGTGAGGCCAGCACCTCTAAGGCGGCAAGGATCTGTCCTCCGGCGTCGCGCACGATCTCGAGGTACTGGGCACCGAGCAGGCCGGGACGGCGGTCGAAGTCCTGCGCGTCGGGTAGCTCGTCGATGAAAGGGAGGTGATGGAACGCGGCCGGGTGGGCCTCGACGTCGAACTGGCCGCGCTCCAGCTCGGAGCCGGAGCGCAGGTCGATGACCGTCCGGATGCCGAACCCCCGCAGGACCGAGAGGTCGGCCTCGGTCAGCTCGCCCAGGCCATCCGCTCGGAAAAGGGTGCGCCAGCGCGTCCGGCTGCCGTCCCCCGCCTCGTAGCCGCCCAGATCGCGAAAGTTGACTGCGCCCTCCAGCGCGATCCTCCGCTCAACGGTCTCCACCACGTCAGTGCACCTCCTCGGTCACCTGCAGTCTGCACGCCCGACTGCCGGCACGGAGCACCTCCGTGATCGGCAGGTGACACGACGTCACCGTCAGGCGACCGGCATGTCCCACAACGGGAACCAGCGGGTGAGGTCGGGCTCCACCGGCAGGTCGGCACCCACCATGGTCCGGACGCGCAGCTCCAGCTCGGTGTCCCGCCGCTCCTTCTCCGCGTCCACCGGCGCGAACGGATAGAAGGTTCCCCGCTTGAAGAGGTAGACGAGCCGGAAGGCCCGCGCGTCGCCGGCCGCGTCGGGGCCCGGGACGAAGCCGAAAGCCGAGCACAGCAGCTGCGGGCCCCAGCCGTTGTCCTGCAGGGTGGAGTTCGCCATGTGGATCTTGGTCACCAGCTCCTCGAGGTCGCCGTCGTCGAGCAGGAGCCAGCCGTAGTCGAACTTGTCCGTGGTGTACCGGAAGGCATCGTCGCCCACCAGCTCGGCTATCTCCTTCTGGGCGTCGGCCGCCGCCTGACCGGGCGGCGGCTTCCAGCACACCCCGGCGTGCCCCGAGGACACGAGCCCGCCGGCGCTCTCCAGCGTGAGTGCGGCCGTCGGCAGCGCGAACAGCGCGTCGAGGTTGGCCCGGACCGGCTTGCTCCGGCCGAGGATGGTGTCGAAGAGGCCCACCCCTTGGTGCAGCCGCTCAGACGGGCGCCGGGCCGGCCTGGCCGAGCTGGCGCTCCAGCGAGTCCAGCTGGGCCAGACGCTTCTCGAGGGTCGGGTGCGTCCGGAAGAGGTTGCCGAAGCTGAAGCCACCGCCGCCGCCCTGGGTGGCGCCGTTCGCCACGGCCGGGGTGAAGAAAAAGGCGTTGAACGGCTCGGCGGCGCGGAGGTCCTTGGTCGGGATGCTGCCCATCTCCCCGGTGATCTTGACCAGTGCAGAGGCCAACAGCGAAGGCCGCCCGATCAGCAGCGCGCCCGACCGGTCGGCGGCCAGCTCCCGGTAACGGGAGAGTGCCATGGTGAGGAGGAAACTCACGAAGTAAACGACGACCGACACCAGCAACACCAGCATCTCCACCAGCGCCGCCTGGCTCTGCTGATTGTTGCCACCGCCCCGCCCACCCCCGAAGATCTCGGAGTAGAACAGCACCCTGGTCATGAGCCCGGCGATCATGCCCAGCCCGCTGGCGATGGTCATGACGGCGACGTCGCGGTGCGCCACGTGGGAGAGCTCGTGGGAGAGCACGGCCTCGACCTCGGGCTCGTCGAGCCGGCGTAACAGCCCCGAGGTGACGCAGACCACCGACGACTTCGGGCTGCGCCCGGTCGCGAACGCGTTCGGAATGTCGGTCGTGGCGATGGCCACGCGCGGCTTGGGCATGTCGGCCAGCGCGCACAGGCGATCGACCACACCGTGGAGCTCGGGTGCCTGCTGGGGCGTGACCTCCTTGGCGTGCATGGCGTACATGGCGATCTTGGCGCTGAACCAGTACTGGCAGAAGATCAGTGCGACGGCGATGACCAGCACGAAGGCATACGACAGGCCGATCGCGATCAGAATGCCCACGACCAGCCCGTAGAGCAGGACCAAGAGGAATCCCGTCATCAGCATGCGGTAGGTCAAGCCCCGGTCGGGCTTGATGTTGCGTGAGATTGCCATCAGGCGCCTTCGCCTCCTGTTGCTCCATCGGCCGACGGCAGCGCGGCCGTCGTGTCGGCGGCGCCACCGCCGGTGCCCAGTTCCGCCTTCAAGGCGGCCAGCTCGTTGTCCACCTGCGACGTCGACGACACCTTGTCGAGCTCCTTCTGAATGTCGTCGACCGGGTGCGACAGGTCGTCGAGCGCGCCCGACGCCAGCAGCTCGTCGATGGCGCCCGCCCGCGCCTGCATACCCGCGATCTTGTCCTGGGCCCGCTGCATGGTGGCCCCGGCGCTGCGGGTGGAATCGGAGATCCCCGACACCGCCTCGCCCACCTTGGTCTGGGCCTGGGCCGCCGTGTAGGAGGCCTTCATCGTCTCCTTCTGGGTGCGGAAGCGCTCGACCCGGATCTGGAGTTCCTGCGAGGTCTGGACGAGCTTCTGCTCCTGCTCGCTGATCTGGTCGTGCTGGGTCTTCAGCTCGGCCAGCTGCTCGCCCAGCGCGGCCCGACGCGACAGCGCCTCCCGGGCCAGGTCCTCGTTGCCCTGAGCGAGTGCGGCCTTGGCCTGGCCCTGCAGCTTGTCGGCCTGCTTCTGCAACCCCTGGGCCTGCAGCTCGATCCGCTTGCGGGCCGTGGCCACGTCGGCCACGCCGCGGCGCACCTTCTGCAGCTGCTCGAGCTGCTTCTCGTAGGAAAGGTCAAGCGTGTCGCGCGGGTCCTCCATCTTGTCCAGGGCCTTGTTGGCCTTGGACCGGAAGATGTCGCGTATCCGACTGAACGTGCCTGCCATGAAATCCCAGCATAAAGCCCAGCGGGCCAGGGGGGACACCGGGCCGCCCCGGCCAGGGCCGCCGCTAAGGTCGGTTCGTGCCCGAACGCCTGTGCCTGCTCAGCGTGCACGCGCACCCCGACGACGAGGCCTCCAAGGGCGCGCCCACGGTGGCCCGCTACCACGCCGAGGGCGTGCACACGGTGCTGGCCTGCTGCACCGGGGGAGAGGAGGGCGACATCCTCAACCCGGCCATGGACACCCCCGAGGTGCGGGCGGACATCGGCCGGGTCCGTATGGCCGAGCTCAAAGCCTCGACCGACATCATCGGCTACGACGACACGGTGCTGCTCGGCTACCGGGACTCGGGCATGCCCGACACGGAGGCCAACGCCCGGCCGGACTCCTTCGCCCAGGCCCCGCTCGACGAGGCGGTGGAGCGACTGGTGGCGGTCATCCGGCGTGAGCGCCCGCAGGTCATCATCACGTACGGCGACAACCAGACCGAGTACCCGCATCCGGACCATTTGCGCGTACACGAGATCTCCGTGCTGGCGTTCGGCTCCGCCGGTGATCCGGACCGCTTCCCGGACGCCGGACCGCCGTTCACCCCGGCCAAACTCTATTACTCGGTGTGGTCCGGCGAGCGGTTCCGCCAGATCCACGAGAAGTTCGTGGAGCTCGGCCTCGAGTCGCCCTTCGACGACAAGTGGCTGACGCGCATGACCCGGACCGAGCCGTTCACCACGACCGTCGACGTGAGCGGGTACACCCACGTGCGGGCCGAGGCGCTGAAGGCGCACGCGACGCAGGTCGACCCCACCTCGCCCTTCTGGTTCGGCCTGCCGCCCGAGGTCATGCGCGACATCCATCCCGTCGACGAGTACCGCCTGGCGCAGAGTCGCGTCGGTCCGATCGACGTGACGGAGGACGACCTCTTCGCCTGGGTGCGCTAGGCCACAGGGCCCAGAAAGGCCCAATTGATGACCCCTGCGCTCTGCAGCAGCACGAGCGTCACCGCCGTGGCCAGGGTCCCCAGCAGCACGACCGTTACGAGCACTTTCCAGACGCTGCGCCGGGGGCGTCGGTTCGCCCGACGGCGGCCCGCAGGCGGGCCGCCGTCGGGCGGGCCGCCTGCGGGGGCGGCGGGCACCTCGGCGGGCACCTCGGCGGGCACCTCGGCGGGCACCTCGGCGGGCACCTCGGCGGGCGTTGCCGTCGCGTCGGGTTGACTCGTCGCCTCCCGCAGGACGGTCTTGAGGTCCTCGAGGGTCCATCCCTCCACCTGCAGCGGGGTGACCGAACCGCCGCCGCGTAGCGTCAGCACGAGGCAGCCCGGCCGTTCCTGTATCTCCCATTGCGCAATGCGTTCCCAGGTCATGTGCTGGTCGTTGCGACCCGGTCGCTGAATCACGATCCCCTCGGACGAGAGGGTGATGTCGAAGACGTCAGCCTTGCGCTTGCGCTGCCTCGAGAAGATCGAGACGCCGCGGATGGTCGTCGTGGTCGTGGCGGTCACCGGGCTCCGCTTATCCCCCGGCCCGGGCCAGGTCGCGCAGGGGCCGGTAGCCGATCAGGATGGCGCCGGCTTCGTCGAGCGAGCGGCGGACCCAGTCCTCGTCGCAAATGATGCGCCGGTCGTCGACCCTGGCGGCCCAGTCGTCCGTCGCCAGGGAGCGCAGCTCCGCGCTGTCCGCCGCCGGGTGGAGGTGCAGCTCGGTCACGCCCGGGCGCAGGGTGGCGAGGTCGCGCTCGAACGTCTGGCGCGACCCCACGCCCGGCACCAGGCGGAAGTGATCGGTGAAGACGGCACCCTCCGCCGCGGCCACTGCCCGGGCGGGGAAGCCCACGTAGCGCTCCGTGGCGGGGCTCACCATGCGCAACGGCAATCCGAAATCGAGCGCCAGCTCGAGGTAGACGTCGAAGAACTCGGGCCGGAGTTGCAGTGTGGCCATGTGCGCGTCCAGGTGGCTCACGTCGAAGCCCCACAGAATGGCCCGCTCAATCTGGGCCCGGCACTCGCGGCGGACCTCGTCCAGGTCGGCGTGGTCCCAGACGTCCTGGACCGTCCGGGGGAATCCACCGTCGCCGCCCAGGAGCGACGGCGCATAGGTGATGGGGCCCCACCGGTACAGCTCGTACTCCGCATTGAGGGTGAGATGGACCCCGATGTCCTCGCCGCGGTAGCGGCTGCTCGCCTCGCGGGCCCACGGGCAGGGCACCATGAGGGTGGCGCTGGTGACCGTCCCGGTCGCCAGGCATTCGTAGACCCCGACGTTGGCCGAATGGCACGAACCGAGGTCGTCCGCGTTGACGATGACCAGCTTGGCCTCGCCGCTGTAGCCGAGGCGCTGGGCCAGGTTCGGCTCAGCCACCTCGGCCCGCCCCTCCGGAGGCGCCCCCGCGCGAGACGTCCTCGTCCTGCAGGCGGGCATCGGACGCGAGCTGTTCTTGGAACGCCGCCATGGCGGTGGTGAGATCGGGGTCGGCCTGGGCCAGGATGCGCACCGCCAGGAGACCGGCATTGCGGGCGCCGTTGACCGCCATGGTGGCCACCGGCACGCCCTTGGGCATCTGGACGATGGAGAGCAGACTGTCGAGCCCGTCGAGCTGCGAGAGCGCGACCGGGACGCCGATGACAGGGAGGGTCGTGACCGAGGCCAGCATGCCGGGGAGGTGGGCCGCTCCTCCTGCGCCGGCGATCAGAACCTTGAGCCCCCTGCCGGCAGCGTCCTGCCCGAAGGCCAGCATGTCGCGCGGCGTGCGGTGGGCGGACACCACCCGCACCTCGCGGCCCACCCCGAACTCGTCGAGCACGTCGACCGCTCCCTGCATGACGGGCAGGTCGGACGAGCTCCCCATGACGACGGCGACCAGCTGCCGCGCAGCGCTCACCGCTCGACCTCCGCCGGCAGCTCGATGCCGTCGGGCCGAGGCGTCCCGAGCGCCAGGGCGGCCGACCACGCCCGGGACCGCACCAGCTCGGCATCGTCACCGCAGACCGTCACGTGGCCCAGCTTGCGTCCCGGCCGGGCCCGCTTGCCATACAGGTGGACGTGGGCGTCGTCGAGGGCGAGGCCGCGGGCGAGGAGTCGGGCAGGATCCTTGCCCGCGGCGCCACCGAAGAGGTTGACGCTCGCCACCTGGGGGTGCTGCGCCGCGGTGGCACCGAGGGGCAGATCGAGCACGGCCCGCACGTGATTCTCGAACTGCGACGTCACGGCCCCTTCTATCGTCCAGTGACCCGAATTGTGGGGTCGTGTCGCCACCTCGTTCACCAGCAGCCGGCCTCCGGACCAGAAGAGCTCGACGGCCATGACGCCGACACCGCCGGCGATCTCGGCCACCTTCTGGCCGAGGGCCGATGCGGCCTCGAGGACGTGGGCGTCCAGCCGTCCCGGCACCAGCACCTCGCGGCACACCCCGCCCACCTGCGCCGTCTCGACTGCCGGCCAGGCGGCGGACGCGCCGGAGGGGCGGCGCGCCACCATGACGGCCAGCTCGGCGTCGAGCGGGAGCAGCTCTTCGACCACGACCTGCCCGGCCACGTTGGCCAGGACGGCGGCCGCCTCGGCCTGATCGGCGACGGGCCACACGCCCTTGCCGTCGTAACCGCCCCGGGCCGCCTTGAGCATGACGGGCCAGCCGTGCGTCGCCGCGAACGTCTCGACCGCGCCGAGCATCTCCTGTCCATCGTCGACCACGAGGTAGGCCGGCACCGGCACACCGGCGTCGTCGAGGACCGTCCGCATGTACGCCTTGTCGACGGCGAGCTCGAGGGCGGCCGCACCGGGCCGCACCACGTTGCCCTGGGCTGCCAGCTCGGCCACCAGGGCGAGATCGACCTGCTCGTGGTCGAAGGTGAGGACGTCGCAGCGGGCCGCGATGGCGCGCAGGTCAGCCGCGACGAACGGCGATCCGAGGACCACCTCGGCCGCCACCCCGCAGGCGGCATCGTCGGGGTGCTCGGCCAGCACCGCCATGGAAAGGCCCAGCGCGCTGGCCGCCTCGCCCGCCATTCGAGCCAGCTGACCAGCACCGACGAACCCGATCGGGTGGGTGCTCAGGTTGCTCGCCCCCGTCCGGGGATTCGCCTAGACAGTGGGGTGGACACATCCGGCAGACTACGCGAGGAGCACGAGGGCATGGCCAAACCACTGCGCATCGGGAGCATGTTGGAGACCGACAAGCCACTGTCCGAGACCGTGGCCGTCCTGGAGCGCTACCGGGAAGCCGGCCTCGACCACGCCTTTGCCTCGCAGATCTTCGGGCCCGATGCGCTGACGCTCCTGGCGGTCGCCGGCTCCCAGGTACCCGGCATCGGTCTGGGCACGGGAGTGGTCCCGGTGTACCCGCGGCACCCGATGATGCTGGCCCAGCAGGCGCTCACGGTGCAGATGGCGACGGGCAACCGGCTCCTGCTCGGCATCGGCCTGTCCCACCAGATCGTGGTCGAGAACATGTGGGGCATGAGCTTCGAGCGGCCGGCGGCCTACATGCGGGAGTACCTCACGGCGCTCATGCCGCTCCTGCACGGCGAGACCGTCCGCTGCGAAGGGGAACGGGTCACCACCAACGCCTATGCCCCGCTCGACATCGCCAACGTGGAGGCGCCGCCGGTGCTCGTCGCCGCCCTGGCCGACACCATGCTCAAGCTGGCCGGGCGCGTCGCCGACGGGACCGTCACCTGGATGACCGGGACGGCCACCATCGGCGGTCACATCGTCCCCACCATCACGGCGGCGGCGCAGGCGGCCGGCCGGCCGGCACCACGGGTGGTGGTGTCGCTGCCGATCGCGGTCACCAACGACCACGACGGGGCGAGAGAGCGGATCAACGAGGTGTTCTCCATCTATCCGAACCTGCCCTCGTACAAGGCGATGCTGGACAAGGAAGGCGCCGAGGCGGCGGCGGACATCGGGTTCATCGGTGACGAGGAAACGGTGGCGGCCTCCATCTCGAGGCTGGCCGACGCGGGTGCCACGGACTTCGTGGCCGCGATCGTCGGGGACGCGGAAGAGCGGGCCCGTGGCTTCGCGCTCCTCAGCGAGATCGCCCGGTCCTGAACCCGGGCTGTGCCCTCACGCGCCACGGCGCGCCCGGGCGCTAAATCGACAGTTTGGTGTACTTGAACTCGTTGAGGTCGGGCATGGTGTCGAAGAGATCGAGCACGCCCTCCATCGTCCGCAGTGCCAGGGCAGCGTCCCCTGCGGGCCGGCTCATCAGGCGTACGAACACGGCGCGGTCGCCCACAATGAAGGTCGGAACCCCGAACACGTCGAGCTCGCGGGCAGCGAACTCGTGCGCGCGGCGGATCTCCTGCACCGGCGCGCCGGATTCGATTTCTGCCAGCACCTTGTCGCCGGGGACGTCGACCCGGTCCAGCACGGACGCGACGACCTCGGGGAGCCGCAGGTCGAGGCCTTCGTCGTGGCGCGCCGAGAACAGCGCAACGTGCGCGTCGAGGAACCGCGCCGGGTACTGATCACGCACTACGACGCCCGCGGCGAGCGCCAGCAGATCGCCCGCCTTGTCGGGATCGTCCCAGACGGGCCGGCCGCCTTCGGGCACGTGCGCCTGACCCAACGAGAACGGCACGAACGTGACGTCCCAGTCGGCACCGCTGGCCAGGGCCAGCGCCAGATGCTCATGGGCATTGCGGGCGAAGGGACAGCGGTAGTCCCAGGTCACGGAGAAGGGCTTCACAACTTCTGCAACACGACCTCGGGCTGGCGCATTCCCCGGCCACTGCGCCGTCGCCCACGCCGCCGTCCACGCCGGCCCCCGCTGCCGGGTGTGACGATGTCGACGATGGGACGCAGGCCCAGTCCGAGTACGGAGCCGATGACGGCGCCCCCGATGACATCAGTGGAGTGGTGGGCGCGTAAATGGACCCGGCTGGCCGCCACCGCGGTGGCGAAACCGACGTTGGCCGCGGTCCCCGCTTGGGTGTCGCCCAGCACGAAGGCGGTACAGAAGGCGGCCAGGGTGTGACCGCTCGGGAAGCTGCTGCTGGTGGGGGTGCGCACGCCGGCGTCGAGGTGGTCCTCGGGCCGCTGGCGCTCGACGGCGGCCTTCACCATCCGGCTCACGATGAGCGAGGAGAACCCGGCCGTGGCCAGCCCGACGACGGCCCGCCGCCGGTCCGCGCCGCGCCGCCGCGCCTTCAGGCCGGCCAGCAGCACCCAGATGAATCCGTAGTCGGCCAGGTTCGAGACCACCGCGGCGATCCGGTCGACCTCAGGGCGGCCCCGGAGCGGCTCGAAGGCGGCGTCGACCGCCTGGTCGATGGTGCTCACGACGACCTCGTCACGCGGCAGCGAAGGCAGGGCAAGAGGTCTTGAAGTGGCAGTGGTTGCACAGAGGGCTGACGTGGGGGCGGAAGTCCTCCGCGTCGCAGGCCCGCTCGATGGCCGACCACACGGCCACGGCCCGCCGGCGCTGGCCGCGGATGGTCTGCTCCGACGGCACCGACGAAATGGCGACGGGCTGGCGCAGGTAGAGCAGCCGGACCTCGGTGGGGGCGCGCCCGAGCAGGCTCTCGCACAGCAGCGCGTAGGTCTGCACGCCGCCCATGCTGCCCCGCTCGAAGCGTTCCGAAGGGGCCCGTCCGGTCTTGTAGTCGACGACGATCAGGCCGCCGCCGTCAGTGACGTCCAGCCGGTCGATGATGCCGCGCAGCCGCATGCCGTCCACGACCGTCTCGACCCCCAGTTCGATGCCGACCGCCCGGGCCTCGTTCGGATCCTCCAACCGGAAGTAATTGTCGACCAGCGTCCGTGCGTCGGCCAGGAAGTCGCCGGCGGCGGCGCGGTCGAGCGCGAGCTCCGCGTACTCCTCGTCGTGCTGCAGCGCGGCCCAGCAGCGGTCGAGCTCGGCCTGGGCTGCCGCGGGCGTCCGGGCGCCGGAGGAGTGGTGCCAGAAGAGGCCCTCCAGCGCGGCATGCACCAGGGTTCCCTTGACCGCGTGGGGGGACGGCGGCTCGGGGAGACGCTCGATCTGCGAGTAGCGGAAGGCCAGAGGGCAGTTGGTGAAGGCAACGACTTTCGACGGGCTCAACGTGCGTGGAAGGTCGAGCGCCATGCAGTCAGGATACGACGGGGTAGCGACGCGGCGGCACATCCTCCCGAGAAGGTAGAAAGGGCGTGATGCCCTCGGACCCTCGCGACCGCAGACATGGCTGACCTGCGCCGCAGCACGCGCTGGGCCGGGCTGCGACCCGGCGATCCGGTGCAGGTCGACGGCACCCGGCTGCGCGGCGCCTCCTGGGAGTTCGTCGCCCACGTCACCAACGGGGAGACGGGCGACGTGTGGGTCGAAGTCGTGGGCGGCCGGGCCGGTGACCGTGCGGTGCGATCCTTCCGCCCCGACCAGCTCTACGCGCCGACCGCCCGGCCGGGTCGTGATGCGTCGCTGGCCGACGCCCCCGGGCTTCCGCTCGGCTGAATGGCGATGCCCGCCGACCTTCCTGGCATCCCGACGCTGACGACGCCGCGCCTGGTGCTGCGTCCCTTCGTCTTCGGCGATCTCGACGAGCTGGTGGGCATTCATGCCGAGGAGTCGTTCTGGTGGTACCCCCTCCGGTCGGCCATGTCGAAGGACGAGACGACGGGGTTCCTCGAGCGGGTGCTGGCGCGCTACGAGAGTGACCGCTTCGGGCTCGAGGCTGTGATCGACCGGGCGAGCGGGACCATGATCGGGTGGGCCGGCCTGGCCGTGCCGCACTTCCTGCCTGAGATCCTTCCGGCCGTCGAGGTGGGGTGGCGTCTCTCGGGTCCGTGGCGCGGGCGGGGACTGGCGACGGAGGCGGGAGCCGCCGCGCTCGAGTTCGGATTCACCATCGGTGGCCTCGACCGCATCGTCAGCATCTACGAGCCGGAGAACGTCGCATCCGGCCGCGTCATGGAGCATCTCGGTTTCACGCACTGGCGCACGACGACAGGGCCCCGCGGCAACGAGGTCGTCGTGACGGAGCTGACACGGGCCCGTTGGGAAGAGGGCCGTGGGTGACATGGAGCAGCAGACGGCGGTCGAGCGGGCCGGGGAGGGGCGCTTCACCGCCATGGTCCACGCTGATTGGGAGATCTGGGGGCCGTGCGGCGGCTACGTGGCCGCCCTGGCGCTGCGGGCCGCCGGAGCGGAGGGGCACCTCGCCCGCCCGGCCAGTTTCTTCTGCCATTACCTCTCCGTGGCGTCGTTCGCGCCCGTCGACCTGACGGTCACCCCGTTGAAGGCTGGCCGCACGGTGCTGGCGCAGCGCGTCGCCGTGAGCCAGGAGGGCCGGCCGGTGCTCGAGGCGATGGTCTGGTCCGTCGGCGACGTGGCAGGCCTGGAGCACGAGGACGTCGACCCGCCCGAGGTGCCCGACCCCGAGGCGTTGCCGACGTGGGCCGAGCTACGGCCCGACGAGGACCGGCCCGTCATGGCCTTCTGGGAGAATTTCGACCAGCGTCCGCTGCAGTGGTCGGAGAAATGGCCCCCGCCCGGCCCACAGCCGCCGACCTGGCGGGCCTGGGTGCGGCCCCGCCCCACGGCGGCCTTCGCCGACCCCTGGGTCGACGCGGCGCGCTCGCTGATCGTGCTCGACGTGGGGAGCTGGCCGGCGGGCTCGCGCCCGCACATGTATCTGGAGCCCCCGTTCATCGCACCGAGCCTGGACCTCTACGCATCGTTCCAGTACCCCGGCAGCGCATCGGACTGGCTGCTCCTCGACGCGCACTCACCCGTCGCCCACGGGGGCCTGCTGTCGTGGACCGGGAGAGTGTGGTCGCGCCAACGCCGGCTCGTCGCGAGCGGCGGCGGGCAGGCGGTGTTCCGGCACACGTAGGCACGACGGCGTGTGTCTGTCGGCCGCAGAGCCGCCCCGGCGCGGAAGCCTGCGCAGCGGGACTTTCGACGGCTCCATCTGACGGGGGCCCCGGTCCGGTCCGCCGGGCATCTGGCAGGATGACGCGGTGGAGTCGGTCGCCCGAGTGCTCGCGCTCATCGCCGGCATCGCCATTGTCCTCGGCACCGCCTGGAGCGTGTTCACGGCGCTGGTCGTGCCGCGGGTGACGTCGTCGCCCGCCATGCGGATGCTGGCCCGGGCCCTTGGCGGCTCGGCCCGCGCCGTTGCGCCGAAGCTCCCGGATTACGAGACGCGCGACCGCATCCTCTCTTTCGTCGGTCCCTCGGCCATGGTCCTCCTGTTCGTGCTCTGGCTGTGCTTCATCGTCCTGGGGGTGGGCCTGATCGAGTGGTACGCCGCTGGAACCGACTTCGCCACGGCGCTCGGCATCGCGGGCTCCTCCGTGTTCACGCTCGGCATCGTCTCGTCGGGCCATGCGGGGCCGCGAGTGGTCGAGGTCATCGCCGCGGGCATCGGCCTGCTGGTGGTCGCCCTCGAGATCGCCTACCTGCCCACGCTCTACAACCAGTTCTCGACCCGCGAGACGGAGGTGACGCTGCTCGAGGCGCGATCCGGGAACCCGGCCTGGGGGCCCGAGATCCTCGCCCGCTCCCACTGGCTGGACACCATGGACGAGCTGCCACCGTTGTACTCGGACTGGGAACGCTGGGCCGCTGCCGTGTCGGAGAGCCACGCCAACTACCCCGGTCTAATCTGGTTCCGCTCACCGGTGTCGACCCGCAGCTGGCTCGTCGGCTTGGTGGCCATGATGGATTCGGCTGCGCTCTATCACGCCGTGAGCCCTTCGCAGACGCCACGCCAGGCCCGGCTCTGCCTCTCCATGGGGATCAACTGCCTGCGCTCCATGGCGCGGGCGCTGCGCATCCCCTACGACGACGATCCGCTCCCGACCGCGCCCGTCCGCCTGTCGCGTCAGGAGTTCGACGAAGGGTTCCGTCGGCTGGAGTCGGTGAACTTTCCGGCCGAGCGGTCGTCGGACGAGGCGTGGCTCAACTTCAAGGGTTGGCGGGTCAACTACGAGCCGATCGTCGACGCCTTGACGGAGATCATCGTGCCCCCGCCGGCTCCGTGGTTCATCGTCCGCCCGCGGCTCGGCATGACCAGGTTCCCCGCGGTGCTCAACCGCACTCCGGAACAGCCCGAGGGCGCTCAGGGGTTCGGCGTCAACAAGACCTTCAAGACGCCGTCGGCCCGCGAGTCGAACAACTCGTAGGCCTCGGGCGCCTGGCTGAGGTCCATCCGGTGGGTGAAGGTCTCGCCGAGGCCGGAGAGCCGGCCCGACTGCAGGAGCGGGACCAGGGAGGGCCAGGTCCCCGGAATGGGCGCAAACACCGCACGCACGGTGAGGCTCTTCAAGAGGACGATGGCCATCGGAAAGGGAAGGTCCATGGCGAGGTTCACTCCAACCACAGAGATGGTGCCGCCCGGAGCGGCCGAGGACACGGCGTCGACGATGGTGGCGTTGGCCCCGACCGCCTCGATCACGCTCTCGGCCCCTCGCCCGCCGGTGGCTTCGAGCACCTGCGCCGCGCCTGGCGCGATGCGGGCATCGATCGGCTCTGCCCCGAGGCGCTCGGCCCGGGCCAGACGCTCCGGCACGACGTCCACGGCGAGAATGCGAGCCGGCCCGAAGAGCGACGCGCAGTGCAGCGCCATGATCCCGACCGGGCCGAGCCCGACGACAACCACGGTGGAGCCGGGTCGGATGGATGCCCGCTGCGCACCCAGATAGCCGGTGGGGAGGATGTCGGTGAGAAGGACCGCCTCCTCGTCGGGGATGCCCTCGGGAATGGGGAGCGCGAAGAGATCGGCGAAGGGCACGGCCATGGCCTCGGCCTGGCCCCCCGGCAGGTCGGGCAGCGTCCCGAAGGCCGCGTTCTTGTCGGCGAGGCAGACGTTGGGCTGGCCGGCCTGGCATGCCGTGCAGACGCCGCACCCGATCACCCCCGAGACCAGGACACGGTCCCCCCGCTTCAGGCGCCGTACGTGCGGCCCGACTTCGGCCGCCGTCCCGATGGCCTCGTGGCCGAGCTGAATGCCGCTCCCGGTCGGCGCGTCGTGATAGAGGTGCAGATCTGACCCGCAGATGGCGGTGCGCTCGACCGTCACGATCACGCCTTCGGGCCCGGGGAGGACGGGATCGGGGACGTTCTCGACCTTGACCTGGCGCGGACCTTCGAGGACGGTGGCTCTCATCGCCGCACGCTACCGCGGAGGACTACGATTCGACGGGCCCGAATGCCGCTCGCGCGCGCCCGAATCCTTCCCGGAGAGCCATGCCTCGGACACTCGAACCCAGCACGATCGTCGACGAAGACGTCGACGCGTTCTTCGCGTTCGAGGACCTCTGGGCGGTCATCGTCTGGAACGACGACGTCACGACCTTTCAGACCGTGATTCAGGCCTTCGTCGAGATCTTCGGTCACACGGTCGAGCGGGCCGACAAGCTGGCTTGGCAGATCCACCGGACCGGCAAGGCGGTAGCCGCGGTGCGACCCAAGGACGAGGCGGAGGCAGCCGTCCACGCGCTGCACCTGCGCAAGATCTCGGCCTCGCTCAGCCGCGCTTGACGCGCACTGACTGAGGCAGCGGGGCCCCGGAGGCGGCTGCACCTCCCGATTGGCGACGCCTCCTTGTGTGTATGCTTTGAGCATCCACTCAAAGTGAGGTCCAGATGGCCAAATCGGGAGCGCCCAGCAGCGTGGTGGGCCGGGACTCGTCGCGCTCGGCCGGCACCAGGGGCAAACTCGTCGAGGCGGCGATCGAGACGCTGCAAGCCGAGGGGTTCGCAGGTGCGAGCGCCCGGGCGATCGCCGAGCGCGCCGGCGTGAACCAGGGCTTGATCTTCTACCACTTCGATTCGGTGGCCAATCTGTTGCTGGCCGCGCTCGATTCGGTGAGCGCCCGGCGGATGGAGCACTACGGGGCAGCGGTCGGGCGGGCCGGATCGCCCACCGAGCTCCTCGAGGTGGCGACGGACATCTTTCGGGAGGATCTCGACGCCGGGTACGTGGCCGTGCTGGTCGAGATGATCGCCGGGGCCTCGTCCACGCCGGGATTGGGTGCGGAGGTGTCGGCCCGCCTCGGCCCGTGGTTCGCCTTCGCCGAGCAGACGGTGACGGCCATGCTCGGGCCTCCGTTGGACTCGGTTCTGCCGCCCGGGGACGTGGCGTACGCCATCGTCGCCCTCTATCTGGGGCTCGAGATGCTGACCCACCTCGACGGTGATCCAACCAGGGCCCTCGGCCTCTTCGCCCACGCCAAGAACCTCGCCGGCCTCCTGGAGGCGCTCGCCCCGCCCGCGGCAGCGGGGCGGTCATGACGGGGATCGCTCCGTCGGGGACTGCAACGCGCGCCGTGAGCGATACGGGACTCGACGTGGTCACCGGTGCCTTCAGCTATTCGGGTGGGGCCATCGCCCGCGCTCTGTTGCGCGAGGGCCGCCAGGTGCGGACCATCACCGGGCACCCCGGGCGAGCGCCCGCCGGAACGGCGATCGAGGTCCACCCGCTCGACTTCGACGACCCCCTCGGTCTGGTGGCCTCGCTCGCTGGCGCGACGACGCTCTACAACACCTACTGGGTGCGCTTCAGCCGTCGCACCGTCGATCACGAACTGGCCATCGCCAACTCGAGGGCGCTCTTCCATGCGGCCAGCCGGGCCGGGGTGCAGCGGATCGTGCACGTGAGCATCACGCACCCGAGCAGCACCTCGCCCTCGCCCTATTTCCGTGGCAAGGCCCTGGTGGAGCGGGCCTTGGCCGAGAGCGACCTCTCGTACGCAATCGTACGGCCGGCGATCCTCTTCGGTGGTGACGGCGTGCTCCTCAACAACATCGCCTGGCTCCTGCGTCGGCTTCCCGTCTTTGCCATTGGCGGTCGCGGTGACTACCGGATCCGGGGCATCCACATCGACGATCTGGCGCACCTCTGTCTGGCCAAGGCGGCCGAGACGCACGACGGTGTCACCGATGCCGTCGGACCGGAGCGCCCGACCTTCACAGAGCTCGTCACCGCCATCAGGAGCGCGGTCGGCAGCCGGGCCCGCCTGCTGCACGTGCCGGGTGCCATGGTGCCAGCGGCCGCGCGGGTGCTCGGCCTCGCCCTGCACGACGTGTTGCTCACCCCCGACGAGTACTGGGCCATGGCGGCCGGCTTGGCCGACACCGATGGGCCCGCCACGGGTGCAACGGCCCTCTCGGCCTGGCTGGCCGATCATGCGGAGTCACTGGGCCTCCGCTACGCCAACGAGCTCGAGCGCCATTTCGACGCCACCCCGTGACCACGGACGTCAGCCGCACGTCCGGTCCGTCCGGTCCGAACGGCAACTACGGAGCGGACGCGGGGCTCCCGGAGGCGGTCAGGCGTGCCGTGAGCCGGGCCTTTACGGCCGGCCACTCGGCGGCCACGATGGAGAAGCGGGCCGAGGTGCGCACCGTGTCGTCGGATCCAGGCCGGTCCGCCCGCAAAATGCCGTCCAACTGACCCCCGATGCGCTCGATGGCCGCCCGCGAGCGCGCGTTGCGCACGTCGGTCTGCAGCGCCACCCGATGGACCTCCCAGACTTCGAAGGCGTGGCGCATCATCAGCAACTTGGCCTCGGTGTTGACCGGTGTCCGCTGGGCCGGTCCCGCCAGCCAGGTGTGGCCGATGTCGACCACGTCGGGCACCCCGTGGCGCTGATGGCTCGCCCCGGGCGGCCACTGCCAGAAACCCAGTTCGCAGAAGCGCGTCGCGCCGACGACCAGGTCGGAACCATCCGGACCCCCCGCCCGCCGCACCGTGGCGAACGCAAGCTGCGCGCCGGACGCCACTTTGGCCAGCGCGTCACGCACGTACCCGGCCATCTGGTCCGGTCCGTCGGGCGTGTAGGTCCACTGGTAGGTGCTGCGGTCCAGGGCCGCCGCGTCCACCAGTGCCGGAATGTGGGCCTCGGTCAGCGGCTCCAGCCGGACGAACCTCCCCTCGAGGGTGAACCGCTCACGCATGCACGGCCGGGACGGCTTCGTCCGGCGTGCCGGGCGTGCCGGGGGCGCCCGGCACGCCCGGAGCCGGTGGCCCGCCCGGCGCCCCGGTGGGGATGATGAAGTCGCGCTGGCGGACGAGGGCGAACGCGCTCACGGCGCCGACCAAGGCGACCACCGCTCCAATCACCATCAGGTGGTTCAAGGTGATGGAGAAGCCCGAGTGGTAGGCATCCAGCAGCGCGTTCCGGGCGCTGGCCGGGAACGAGGCCGCCGCCTGGCGTACGCCCCCGCCCGCCATGGCGGCCTGGAGTTGCGCACCGCCGCGGTGGATGATCTGCGCGCCGTAGGGGCTCTTGCGCAACGCGGCGCCGGTGTGCGCCACTATCTGGCTCTGGAAGACCGCGCCGAGCACGGCGATACCGGTCGCGATGCCGACCTGGCGGAAGGTGTTGTTGGCGCCCGAGGCCATGCCACTCCGTTGGGGTTGGACGACCGAGACGGCGCCCGAGGCCAGGACCGGGTTGACGATGCCGACCCCGAAGCCGCAGACCAGGAACCCCGGCAACAGCACGGTCCAGGTCGAGTCCGCATGCGTCGTCGCCATCAACAGCAGTCCGCCGCTCACGACGAGCATGCCGACGCCCAAAAGGAGGCGCGACGGCAGGCGCACGGTGAGGCGCCCCGCGAAGAATGACGTGAAGAAGATGAGGAGCGTCATCGGCAGGAAGCGGATACCGGCGGCCAGCGGGCCGTAGCCCAGGTTGTCCTGAATGTAGAGGGTCAGGTAGAGGAACATGGCGAAGATGGAGGCGGCCAGGCAGAAGGCCGTCGTCGACAGCCCGACGAAGGCCGGGATCTTGAAAAGGCCGAGATCCAACATCGGGTCTCTCGTGTACCGCTCGTTCACGAAGAAGGCCACCATGAGAACGGCCGCGCCGACCAGCAAGCTGATGGTCTTGCCGCTGCCCCAGCCGAAATCGTTGCCCCGCACGAGCGCGAACACGAGCAGGAAGAGGCTCACCGAGAAGGTGACGAAGCCCACCCAGTCGATGCGACGCACCCGCAGGTCCTCGGACTTGGAGATCTGGGTGATGGTGATGAAGATGGCGATGGCGCCGATGGGCACGTTCACGAAGAAGATCCAGCGCCATCCGATGCCGCTCGTGATGGCACCGCCGATCAGGGGCCCGATGGCGACGGCGCCGCCGATGACCGCGCCGTAGATGCCGAAGGCCGTCCCGCGGTCGCGCCCGGTGAACGCGGCGGCGATCAGCGCCAGCGAGGTGGCGAACATGATGGCGCCCCCGACGCCCTGCACGGCGCGCGCCAGGTTGAGCATCAGGGGTGTGGTCGAGAGGCCGCAGACCAACGACGCGAGTGAGAAGACGACCAATCCGATGGCGAAGATCTTGCGCCGGCCGTAGATGTCGCCCGCCACCCCGGCCGTGAGGAGGAAGGCGGCCAGCGTCAGTGAATAGGCGTCGACGACCCACTGCAGGTCCGAGAAGCTCGCGTGCAGCGACTGCTGGATGTCGGGCAGCGCCACGTTCACGACCGTGATGTCGAGAAGGAGCATGAAGGTCGCCGTGCAGACGGCGATCAGGGTCCACCATTTGCGGTCCAGAGCTGGCATCCGCGGAGTGTATCGACCTGGTGTTCTGCCTCGTACAATGTGCTGTGATCGTCGGATCGGGTCTCACTATCGAAATCGGTGACCGCACCCTGCTGGCGGACGCCTCCTTCGTCGTCGGCGCAGGCGAGAAGGTGGGCCTGGTGGGGCGGAACGGGACCGGGAAGTCGTCCTTCATCTCCGTCCTGGTGGGGGAGACCTCGCCGCAGCTGCGCCACCGGGGCAACGTCCGCCTGCTGGGCTCGTTCGGATATCTCCCGCAGGCACCGGTGCCCGGCGGTCTCGGCCTGGAGCCGACCGGCTTCTCCCACATCCTCTCGGCCCGGGGGCTCGACGTGCTCGACGACGCACTGGGCACCGCTCGCGGCGCCATGGCCGACGATCCCACCGAGGAGAACATCGAGCTCTTCACGGACCTGCAGGAGCAGTTCCAGTCGAACGGCGGCTACGAGGCCGAATCGGTGATGGCCCGTTTGGCCGACGGCCTCGGCCTGCGCCAGGAGCTCCTCCTCGAGGACATCGATTCGCTGTCCGGCGGCCAGCGGCGCCGGGTCGACCTCATGCGCGTGCTCTTCCAGGAGCCCGACCTGATGATCCTCGACGAGCCGACGAACCACCTCGACCGTTCCGCCAAGCGCTGGTTGCTCGATGAGCTGGCTCGCTTCAACGGCGCACTCCTCGTCGTGAGCCACGACCTCAAGCTGCTCGACCAGTCCATCACCAAGGTCCTCAACATCGCGAACCAGCACATGACCGAGTGGAAGGGGAACTACTCCAAGTTCGAGGCCGCCAAGGAGGCCGACCAGTCGCAGCGCGAGCGTGCCTCCGAGCTCGAAGCGCGTGAGATCAAGCGCCTCTCGTTGCTGGCCGACTCCATGCGGGGGAGCACGGAGAAGCGGGCCCGCAAGGCCAAGCAGTTGGACCGCCGGGTCGACCGCATGGAGGGCAGCCGGACACAGGTCGAGAAGCGGGACCGGGCCAGCAAGTTCTCGCTCCCCACCCCGCCCCGGTCTGGCTCCATCCCCCTCGACGTCGCCAAGCTCGGCATCCGCTATGGCAGCAACGAGGTGCTCTCGGAGGTGACCTTCCACGCGGGACGCGGTGACCACATCGTGATCATCGGCCGCAACGGCGCTGGCAAGTCGTCGTTGCTGCGCTGCCTGGCCGGCGCCCAGGAGCCCTCCAACGGCGTGGTCGAGTTCGGGGCGAACGTCGAGCTGGGCTACTTCGCGCAGGAACACGAGCAGATCGACCCCGACCGCAGCGCTCTGGACAACGTGAGTGACGCCGTGCTCAAGGCCGAGCGCGACCGGCGTGCGTTGCTGGGCTCGTTCGGGCTGCCCTCCAAGGCGGCCGACCAGTTGCCCGGGACCCTCTCGGGTGGGGAGCGGGCCAAGCTCGGGCTGGCCATGTTGTCGGCCGGCGAGGCGAACCTCCTCCTGCTCGACGAGCCCACCAACAACCTCGACCCGTCGTCCATCGCCGCCGTTGGTGCCATGCTCGGGGCCTGGCCGGGCACCATCGTGGCGGTCAGCCACGAACGAGGCTTCGTCGAAGCCCTACGGCCGGCCTATTGCCTGCGCCTGCCCGAAGAGCGCTTCACCCACTGGCGTGAGGAGTACCTCGACGACGTCGAGATGCGCTGATTACGACATCCAGATCTGGGTCGGCCAGAGCACGCCCTCGTCGTACGCGATGGCCTTCGAACCCTGGAGCGTGGTCGGGTTGGCGAAGTTCTGCACGTTCGGGTTGGCCGCGAGGCACCAGGTGTCACGGGCGAGCCAGATGTAGGGAAGGTCCTGGGCCAGGTACTCGTTGATCTGTTGGTACGCCTTGATCCGGTCCGGCTTGTCGTTCGTCTCCCGCCCTGCGGTCAACGCCGTCTGAATCCGGGGGTCGTTGTTGCGGGCCATGTTCAAGGGCAGCGGTGGGCCGACGGTCGTCGTGCTCCACCACACGTAGTTCAGGTCGGGGTCGACGGCGCCGAACTGGCGCCACAACGTCGCCTCGTAAGTGCCGGCCAAGGCGTCGTTGATGATCGCCGCCTGGGCCAGGATGACGATGCTGACCTTCATGCCTGCCGTCTGCCAGGCCTGCTGCAGGAACTGGGCGGCACCGAGGGTCTCGGGGTCGCTCGTCGAATTGAGCGTAAAACTGGGTGCGCTGCCCGTCTGCTGCTGCACCTGCTTGACCAGCTTGGCGGCTTGGGTCGGGTTGTACTTCGGGTAGGCGGTCTTGCTGTAGTACTCGCTCCCCGGCAGGAAGAGGCCGTTCATGGGTGCGTCGACGCCCTTGTCGATGACCTTGGCGAACTGGGCCTGGTTGACGCACATGGCCATCGCCTGGCGCAGCGTCTTGTTGTTGAACGGGGCCTTGGAGGTGTTCAACATGATGCACTGCACCGTGGGCTGTCCCACGATCTGCCCGCTGTTGTCGTAGTAGGAGTACTTGTCGTTGCCCCGGAACTGCAGGAGGTTGTTGGGGGAGCCGGAGTGCATGATGTCGATCTCGCCGGTCTCGAGTGCGTCGGCGCGCGACTCGTCGTTGATGATCGGCTTGTAGGTGATGGAGTCGAGGTACGGGTAGCCCTTACGCCAGTAGTGCGGGTTCTTGGTGGCCGTCATGTGGCTGTTGGGGACCCAGTCCTGGAAGACGAAGGGACCGGTGCCGATCGGGTTCGAGGTGCCGCCGTCGGGGGCGTTGAGCATCGACGGCGCGGCGATGTAGCCGGTCTGGGACTGCGCCAGGTAGTAGGGGAAGGGGGCCCACGGCTCCTTCATGTCGATGGTGACCGTCAGCGGCCCCGTCACCGTCGCGCTGCTGAAGTCGGCGAAGGCGGGCCCGGTCAGGACGCCGGACGCCGTGGCCTCGATGTTCTGGTGCAGCGCGTCGGCGTTGAGCGGCGTGCCGTCGTGGAACAAGATGTCCGGGCGCAGGGTGATGGTGAAGGTCGTGAAGTCCGCGTTCGACGTGATCGACTCGGCCAGGTACGGCTCCACGCCACCGGCGGCGTTGACGATGGCGATGGGGTCGAAGACGGTGCGGCCGTAGAGGAACCCGCCCTCGTCCCACCGGGCGGTGGAGGGATTGAAGCCGCTCTCCTCGGTGTCGATGCCGAAGGTGAGCGACCCTCCCTTGACCGGCTTCTTCGTGGAGACCCCGTTTCGCCCGGGGCCGTTGGTCCGCGCCGCGCCGGCTTCGCCGCCACCCAGCGCTCCGGCCATGGCGGCTCCGGCGCCCAGCGCGAGTCCACCGGCGATGAACGACCGGCGATCAAATGACTGCGTCATCGTGAACCCCCCAGGGTCTCGATCCCCACTGCGTACTGCTCTGACGCGCCGCAGGTTACAACTTCGTGACCGTTGGAGTTGGGCGGACGATTGGGGGGTCGCCGGCGACGTATGGCAACCTGGTCCTTCAACCCAGGGTCTCGAGAGGGAGGCAGCAATGACGATCGCAGTCGGTGACCGGGTGCCCGAGGTGAAGGTCTTCACATTCGGCGACAAGGGACCCGAGGCGACCACGTCGACCGAGGTCCTGGGGGAGGGCAAGGTCGTGCTCTTCGGGGTCCCGGGAGCCTTCACTCCGACCTGCTCGGACCACCACCTGCCCGGGTTCGTCCTGCGGGCCGAAGAGCTCCGGGCCAAGGGTGCCGACAAGGTGGTCTGTGTCTCGGTCAACGACCCCTTTGTCATGGATGCCTGGGGGAAGGACCAGAGCGTCGGCGACACGGTGGTGATGCTGGCCGACGGCAACGGCGAGCTGGCCGCGGCGATGGGGCTCACCATGGACGGCAGCGGGTTCGGTCTCGGATCGCGCGTGCAGCGCTTCGCCGCCATCATCGATGACGGGGTGGTCAGCTTCCTCGCCGTGGAGCCCGGTCCTGGGCTGCAGGTCAGTTCGGCCGAGGAAGTCCTCGCCGCGCTGTAAGGCCTCGAGCGACGCAGAACGGCCCGTTCCGGGAAGCGCAGCGGGCGTTGCAGCCCGTCGCACGGTTGCAGCATGGTGGCGGTGGGCATCCCCGTGCCAATTGTCGTCGCGTAGTGCAATTTTCTCTGCCCCTTCGGGCACAATCCCTCTCGCAAGGCACAGCATCTCGGCGGGGACAGAGGGGATTTTGCAATGCGCAGCCCGGTGGGAGCGCGCCGACCCGTTCGGCGCGCTGGCACGATCAGCGCGATCACGGCGGTAGCGATCACGCTCATGATGGTGGCGGCGTCCTATGTGGGGACGCCCGCCGTGATCCCACGCGTCACAGCGACATCGCACCACGCCGCCCGGCAACAGAACGCGGCCGACGCGGCCGCGCTGCCGGCCGTCACTTCGACCACGCTGCCGGCCTGGAGCTCGCCCACGACGCGGCAGAACGGTGCGGGCTTCACGGTGGAGACGTTCACTGCGGAGGCTCCAGCCAACCGTTCGATCAGCCCTTCTTCATCGCACTGACCCAGGCACTCGCCGTGGGCACCAACGCCTTCACGCGGTTCGGCCCGGCCGATCCCAGGCGGCGGCCCGGCCCCCCTTGACATGCAACCATCCGGCTGCTTAAGTCGATCATGCAGCCATACGATTGCGTGACGAACGAAGCGGACCTGCGATGCGAGACATGGATGCGGTCTTCCGGGCTCTAGGCGACCCGGCCCGGCGCCGCCTGCTGGACAGGCTCAACGAGCGCAACGGGCTCACCCTCACCGAGCTGTGCGCGGGCATGGGCATGACCCGGCAGTCGGTCTCCAAGCATCTCGACGTGTTGGAGGAGGCCGATCTCGTGGCCACCCTGCGCCGGGGGAGGGAGAAGCTGCACTACCTGAACGCCGCCCCCATCAACGACATCGCCGACCGCTTCATCCACCACTACGACCGGGAGCGGGCCGAGGCCCTCGCCGATCTGAAGACGGCACTCGAGGCCACCCCCATGGACCACGCGAGCAGCGAGACGACCTTCGTCTACACGACCTACATCCACGCCACACCCGAGCGCGTCTGGCAGGGGTTGACCGACCCGACCTTCACACAGCGGTACTGGCGGCACCCCGAGTCGGGCGGGGTCGCCCTGCGCACAGACTGGCAGAAGGGGTCCGCCTACGACGTGGCCTACGAGGCCGGGCTGGTCATCAGCCATCCCGAGCAGGTGATCCTCGAGTCCGACCCACCGCGGCGCCTGGCCTACACCTGGCACACGTTCACGCCGGAGTGGGGCGCCGCCCACGGCTTCGACGAGGCCACGGTCACCGCCTGGCGGAGCGAGCCGCGCTCCAAGGTCGCCTTCGACATCGAGCAGGCGGGGGAGGGCGTGGTGAAGCTCACGGTCGTGCACGACGGCTTCGCGCCGGGGAGCGCCGTGCTCCAGGGTGTCCGCGGCGGGTGGCCCGCCGTTATCGCCAGCCTCAAGACCCTGCTCGAGACCGGCTCGGCCCTGCCGTCGAAGTAGCGCAGCAGCCGGCGGACTGGGGCCGGCCCCAGGGAAAAGACGGAGGTCAACGCCCTTGCCCGGCGGGGCGATTCGGCGTAGGATACTCAGTATGCTACTTCGAAAAATGCTGTCGTGAGCATCCGCCACGCCCTGTTGGCCCTCCTGAGCGAAGGGCCGAAATACGGGCTCCAGCTGCGGCAGGAGTTCGAGTCTCGGACCGGCGAGGTCTGGCCCCTCAACGTGGGGCAGGTCTATACGACCCTGCAGCGTCTGGAACGTGACGGCCTGGTCGAGTCCGACGACACCGCCGAGGAGGGTCCGCAGAAGGGCTTTCACCTCACGCAGGAGGGGGCGGACGAACTGGCGCAGTGGCTGCGCACGCCGCCCGACTTCTCGTCGCCGCCCCGCGACGAGCTGGTGATCAAGGTGCTGGTCGCCTTGGGGCTGCCCGGCGTCGACGTGCACGAGGTCATTCAGGTGCACCGGCGCTACCTGGTCGAGTTGATGCAGCAGTGGACGCGCCTCAAGGAGGACGAGTCGCGGCTCGACATCAACTTCGCGCTGGTGGTCGACGCCGAGTTGTTCCGGCTCGACTCGCTGATCCGGTGGCTGGACACGGCCGACGGTCGTCTGAAGAGAGCGGCGGGCGGCGCAGCGGCGCCGGCGCCCCAGCCGTTCCCGCTCCCCAAGGCCCGGCGCAAGGTGGGAGGACCCGAATGAGCTACCTCGAACTACGCGACATCTCCAAGCTCTACGGAGAAGGGGCCGCCGAGGTCCATGCCCTGCAACGCGTCGACCTGTCCGTCGAGGCCGGGTCGCTCGTGGCCATCATGGGCGCCAGCGGGTCGGGCAAGAGCACACTGTTGACGATCGCCGGCAGCCTGGAGGACCCCAGCAGCGGTGAGGTGTACATCGACGGCCGCCCGCTCGCCTCGCTGTCGCGCAACGGCAAGGCGCAGCTGCGCCGGCAGTCCATCGGGTACGTCTTCCAGGACTACAACCTGCTCGCCGGTCTCAGCGCGCTGGAGAACGTGTCCCTGCCCTTGGAGCTGGACGGCGTGGCGGCACGCAAGGCGCAAGCGTCGGCGCTCCAGACCCTCGAGGACTTCGGGCTGGCCGACCGGGCCGCGCACTATCCCGATCAGCTCTCGGGAGGCGAGCGGCAACGGGTCGCCATCGCCCGGGCCGTCGTCGGGGGACGCCGGCTCCTGCTGGCCGATGAGCCCTCCGGCGCGCTCGACTCGACGAACGCCGAGAGCGTGATGCGGCTGATACTCGCCGCCTGTCACCGCGGCCTGGCCGCCATCGTGGTCACCCATGACGCGCAGCTCGCTTCGTGGGCCGACCGCGTGGTCTTCCTGCGCGACGGCCGCGTCGTCGACCAGACGATGCCACTCGAGGGGCCCGAAGCGTTGATCACCCACGTCCCGAACCAGTGAGCGTCGGCGTCCTCGAGCGGCCGGCCACGGGTTCGGCCACCGCCC
>Ga0302308_10000704_pt1 | contig 28677 bp, 21 predicted proteins | sample III_Palsa_E3_3_FD_200531 | JGI IMG/M metagenome (GOLD analysis project Ga0302308, IMG submission 200531) | Peat permafrost microbial communities from Stordalen Mire near Abisko, Sweden - III_Palsa_E3_3 | ecosystem: Environmental > Terrestrial > Soil > Palsa > Peat permafrost | place: Sweden...
CAGGCACTCGCGCTGCGCGGCGAGCTTTTCCAGCGCTTCGCCCGCGCCTTCGAGCTCTGCAAGCTCGGTGCGCAAGGCGTCGAGCTTTTCGTATAGCTCGGCCACGGGTAGCCGATGGCGTCGTGACAATTCGTGCAAGCGCGCCAGATGGGTGTCGACCTCGTCGAAACGCTCGGGGTCGAGGTCGATATCCTGCGCGTACCGGCCCAAACCGTCGACCGCCTCGCCCAGCTGGATTTCAGCGTTGTCGAGCAGCTCCAGCAGCGATGCCAGCCGGTCGTCGATCGCGGTGAGTTTGCCGAGCTCGGCGTGTGCGCGGCCGAGCGCGCGCCGCAGCGCGAACTCGCCGTCACCGTCAAGCAACTCGACCACGCCCGATGCGCCTTCAGCCAGACGTCCGGCGTTGGCCAGCCGCTTGTGGCTGGACTCCAGTTCGGCGAGCTCAGCCGGCGCAAGCGCCCATTTTTCCAGCTCGCCGAGCTCATGACTCAGCAGCGCGATGCGCTGGTCGCGATCGTCCCCGCCGCTGAGTTTGCGCACGCGCGCACCCAGATCGCGCCACTGCAGCGCGCCGTCGCGCACCGCGGCCAGCAGCGCATCGTGGCCGGCGTAGGCGTCCAGTAAGGCCAGTTGATGTGAGCGCGACAGCAGCGCCTGGTGTTCGTGCTGGCCGTGGATTTCCACCAGCAGCGACGCCAGCTCGCCAAGCTGCCGCGCATTGGCCGGACGGCCGTTGATCCACGCCTTTGAGCTGCCCTCCGCTCGGATTACCCGCCGCAGCTGGCATTGGCCGTCTTCATCAAGCTCTTCACGTTGCAGCCACCCACGCGCCTCGGGCAGATCGGCCAGATCAAACTCGGCGGTGAGATCGGCGCGATCGCTGCCAGCGCGTACCATGCCGCTGTCGGCGCGGGCGCCAGCCAGCAGCATCAGCGCATCGACGAGCAGCGATTTGCCCGCGCCAGTTTCGCCGCTGACCACGGTCAGACCGGGGCCGAAGGCGATCTCGGCGCCTTCGACCACTGCAAAATGACGAACGTAAAGCGAAGTGAGCATGGGGGAAACAATGATGAGGTCGGTGGATTGTAGCGGCACGCTGCCGGTGCGAAATAAGCTTTGTACTTGCAAGCCGTGCGCGCAGACCTTATTTCTGTGCAGTCTCAAGGACTGCAACAGCCCATGATCAATCCGCACGGCCCCGATCTCGACGCCCGCACGCGACGCCTTTTGCGTACGCTCATTGCCCAGTACCTGGTCGATGGCGAACCGGTCGGCTCGCGCACGCTGTCGCGCTCTTCGGGCCTGGACGTAAGTCCGGCGACGATCCGCAATATCATGGCCGATCTCGAAGATGCCGGGCTGGTCTCGTCGCCGCATACGTCGGCCGGTCGCGTGCCCACGCCGCGTGGACTGCGGCTGTTCGTCGACAGCCTGATCGAGCTGCAGCCGCTGCCGCAGGAACAGCTGGCGCGCTTGCAGCGTGAGCTGCCGCCGGGACCGACGACGACGCTCGATCTTTTGGGTAATGCATCGACGCTGCTATCGGCAATGACCCATTTCGCCGGCGTGGTAACCGTGCCGCGGCAGGCCGATTTTCCGCTGCGACACATCGATTTCGTGCCGCTGCCGGATGCGCGAGTACTAGTCATTCTGGTGTTTTCCGACAATCAGGTGCAGAACCGCATCGTGCAGCTGGCCAAGCCGCTGGACAGTCGCGAGCTGGAAGAGGCGGCCAATTATCTCAACGCGCAATTTGTCGGCTTTCGCGTGGACGATATTCGCTCCCACCTGCTGGCCGAGCTGCGCGAGGCCGGCAGCGAGCTGAACCGGCTCTTGTCCAGCACCATGGAGCTGGCCACCGCTTCGTTCGCGCCGCAGGCGGGCGGCACCAATGATGTGTTGGTCAGCGGCCAGACCAACCTGATGGCGTATGCCGAGCTGTCGAACCTTCAGCGCCTGCGCGAACTGTTCGATGCATTCCAGCAGAAAAACGAGCTGCTGCAGCTGATGGAAGTCTGCGCCCGTGCACCGGGCGTGCGGCTTTTCATCGGCGAGGAATCAGGCTTCACTGCGCTGGATGGCTGCAGCGTTGTGACGGCCAGTTACGGTGCGCAGGGGCGCGTGCTGGGTGCCGTGGGGGTGATCGGTCCGACCCGCATGGCTTACGAGCGGGTGATCCCGGTCGTCCAGGCGACGGCTACATTGCTGAGCGACGCCTTGAATCGGGCGGCGACGACCTTATAACCGCTGCGGGAGCAGGGGTTTCCCGTGAATTGTTGACGGTCGGCAACCCGCAAGCTGCCGGCCATGGAAAAGTCTTGGAGTGTTTCAATGCATAACAACGATCCGCACGCGCCCAACGATGCGCACGATGACAGTCGCGAACCCGCTCCGGAAAATGCCGAGTTGGAAGCCCTGCAGAGCCAGCTGACTGCGCTCGAGGCCAGCCACGCAGAGCTGCGAGAAACCGTGCTGCGGGAGCGGGCCGAGCTGGAAAATCAGCGTCGCCGCATGCATCGCGATCTGGAGCAGGCGCGCCGCTTCGCCAATGAGAAGCTGCTCAACGAGCTGCTGCCGGTGTACGACGGCCTAGAGGGCGGTCTGGCGGTGGAAGGCGGCGATCTGGCCTCGATGCGCGAAGGCATCAGCCTCACCTTGAAGGCTTTGCTGAAGGTCGGCGAGAACAATGGCATGACGCAGATCGATCCGCTCGGCCAGCCGCTCGATCCGGAGCGCCACCACGCCGTGAGCATGGTCGAGGCGCCGGGCAAGGCGGCAGGCACGGTGGTCAGCGTGCTGCAGAAGGGCTACGTATTGAACGATCGTCTGCTGCGTCCGGCGCTGGTCGCCGTGGCGAAGGACTAGGGCTTTTCTGGCTGGCGCCTGGCTGAATGAGGCGCCCGCTATTTCAACGAAATCGTAACCGGGGCGTTGCCGGCATTGAATCGCGATGCCACACCCCCACCTGATAAACAGTCGCGGCCGCGGGGGCCGCTAGTAAAAATATCGGAGTAGTAGACATGGGCAAGATCATTGGTATCGACTTGGGCACCACCAACTCGTGCGTCTCCGTCATGGAAGGCGGCACGGCCAAGGTCATCGAAAACTCGGAAGGCGATCGCACCACGCCATCCATCGTCGCCTTCAACAAGGACGGCGAAGTGCTGGTGGGCGCCTCGGCCAAGCGTCAGAGCGTGACCAACCCGAAGAACACCTTTTATGCAGTGAAGCGCCTTATCGGCCGCAAGTTCACTGACGCGGAAGTCCAGAAAGATCTGCATATCGTGCCGTACGGCATCGTGGCGCATGACAATGGCGACGCGTGGGTGCAGACCTCCGACGGCAAGAAGATGGCGCCGCAGGAGATCGCTGCGAAAGTGCTGATGAAGATGAAAAAGACCGCCGAGGATTATCTGGGCGAGTCCGTCACTGAAGCCGTGATTACCGTGCCCGCCTACTTCAACGACAGCCAGCGCCAGGCGACCAAGGACGCCGGCAAGATCGCGGGTCTCGACGTCAAGCGCATCATCAACGAGCCGACTGCGGCCGCGCTGGCCTACGGCATGGACAAGAAAGGCGGCGACCGCAAGATCGCCGTGTATGACCTTGGTGGCGGCACGTTCGACGTGTCGATCATCGAGATCGCCGAGGTCGATGGCGAGAAGCAGTTCGAAGTGCTGGCCACCAATGGCGATACTTTCCTCGGTGGCGAAGATTTCGACATGCGGGTCATCGATTACCTGGTTGACGAGTTCAACAAGGAGCAGGGCATCGACCTGCGCAAAGATCCACTCGCGCTGCAGCGCCTGAAGGATGCCGCCGAACGCGCCAAGATCGAGCTGTCGTCCAATCATCAGACCGACGTCAACCTACCGTACGTGACGGCCGATGCGTCCGGTCCGAAGCATCTCAATATCAAGCTGACCCGCGCCAAGCTCGAATCGCTGGTCGAGGAGCTGGTCAAGCGCACCATCGAACCCTGCCGCACCGCGTTGAATGACGCCGGCCTGCGCGTGTCCGACATCAACGAGGTCATCCTCGTCGGTGGTCAGACCCGCATGCCAAAAGTGCAGGAGTCGGTGAAGGAGTTCTTCGGCAAAGACCCGCGCAAGGACGTCAATCCGGACGAGGCTGTCGCTGTCGGCGCCGCGATTCAGGGCGGCGTGCTCGGCGGTACGGTGAAGGACGTGCTGCTGCTGGACGTGACTCCGCTGTCGCTCGGTATCGAGACGATGGGCGGCGTGATGACCAAGCTGATCGAGAAAAACACCACCGTGCCGACCAAGGCCGGGCAGACGTTCTCCACCGCTGACGACAACCAGACCGCGGTCACCGTACATGTGCTGCAGGGCGAGCGCGAGCGCGCCAGCGCCAACAAGTCGCTGGGCAAGTTCGACCTGTCCGGTATCGACGCGGCGCCGCGCGGCCAGCCGCAGATCGAGGTGACCTTCGATATCGACGCCAACGGCATTCTGCACGTGTCGGCCAAGGACAAGAAAACCGGCAAGGAACAGAAGATCGAAATCAAAGCGGGCTCCGGCCTGTCCGAGGACGAGATCCAGCGCATGGTGGCCGACGCCGAGGCGAACAAGGAAGAGGACAAGCGGTTCCACGAACTGGTCGCCACCCGCAACAAGGCTGACCAGCTGGTGCACTCGACCCGCAGCGCGCTGAAAGAGCACGGCGGCAAGATCCCGGCCGATCAGCTCAGCACTATTGAAGGCGCGCTGTCCGATCTGGAAAAGGTCAAGGACGGTGAAGACAAGGCTGCGATCGAGTCCAAGGTCGAGAAGCTGGAGCAGGCGGCGCAGGCACTGCAGGCCGCGGCCCAGAGCAGCGGCAACGCTGACGCCGGTTCGCAGTCGGCACCGGGCGGTTCGGCCCAGCCGGACGACGTGGTCGACGCCGAGTTCACCGAAGTGAAAGATGAGAAGAAATAAGAAATAATCGACAGCCGCGCATCGCGACAAAAGATGCGGCACGGTCGAGATCAACAGCCCGTGCCGGGATCATCCCGTCACGGGCTTCGTGTTGAAGGGGCAAGGCGTTGATGACGCGGGGATCTGGAGCGACATCGCTCGATCTCTACAGGCAAGCGACAAGCAGTGTGGATGCATGAATGAGCAAGCGTGATTACTACGAAGTGCTGAGCGTCGAGCGCAGCGTCACCGAAGTCGAGCTGAAGAAATCCTTCCGCCGGCTGGCGATGAAATATCACCCGGACCGCAATCCGGATGACCCTGGCGCGCAAGAGAAATTCAAGGAGGCCAAGGAGGCTTACGAAGTGTTGTGCGATGCGCAGAAACGCGCGATCTACGACCAATACGGACACGCCGGGCTCGAGCAGGGCGCAGGCGGGCGCGGTGGCGCGGGCTTCGGCGACGTTGGCGACATCTTCGGCGATATTTTCGGCGACATCTTTGGGCGCAACGGCGGCGGTCGTCAGCGTCGTGGTAGCGATCTTCGTTACATCATGGATCTGGATCTGGAGGAGGCCGTGTTCGGCGTGAGCCGGCAGATCGAGGTACCAACCCAGGTCAACTGCCATCACTGCAACGGCAGCGGTTCGGAGGACGGCAAGGTGGTTCAGTGCAAGACCTGCCGCGGGCATGGTCAGGTACGCATGCAGAACGGCATTTTCTCTGTACAGCAGGCGTGTCCGCATTGCGGCGGCACCGGCAAGGCGATCGAGAAGCCGTGCAAGAAATGCCACGGAGAAGGCCGCATCGAAGAGTCGCGCACGCTGTCCGTGCAGATCCCGGCGGGCGTCGATAACGGCGATCGGATCCGCCTGAGCGGGCAGGGCGAGGCTGGCCCTGGCGGTACCCCCGCGGGCGATCTTTACGTCGAAGTGCATGTGCGTGAGCACGCGATCTTCCAGCGAGAGGGCAACGATCTGTATTGCGAGCTGCCGATACGCTTCACGCAGGCGGCGCTGGGCGTCGAGCTGCCCGTACCGACGCTGGAGGGCGAGGTGCCGATCAGTATTCCGGCCGAGACACAGACTGGGACGCAATTTCGATTGCGCGGTCGCGGCGTCAAGTCGGTGCGCAGCACGCGTCATGGTGACCTGATATGCCGCGTCGTGGTGGAAACCCCGGTGCGCCTGACCAAGGCTCAGCGCGAGCTGTTCGAGTCGCTGGAAGCGACCTTCGAAGAAAGCGACGGCGATCGGCACACGCCGAGGGCAAAGGGCTGGATCGACGGGGTCAAGGAATTCTGGTCGCGGGTCACGGCCTGATCGTTACGGTTCATCGGGGCCTTTCATGGCCATGGCCGAGTGGTCCCTGTTGGGCGGGCCGCTCGCGCTACGATGTGCAGATCAACACAGGAAAGGGACCACCCCGGTGACTCAATCTCTCCGCCTCGGCATCAGTGGTGCTTCTGGCCGTATGGGTAGCGCTCTGCGCGATCTGCTCGATGGCGACGAGCGATTCGAGCTGGTCCACGCGGTCGTGTCATTCGCATCGGCGAACGCAGGAAAGCCGGTTTTTCTCGGGGGAACGCATCCGCTGCGTTACTCCCAGGATTGGTCTAACGTTCCGGCCCTCGATGTCGTCATCGATTTCAGTGGGCCGCACGGCCTGAGCGCGACGCTCGATTATTGCCTCGCCAACGGCACCCCGCTGGTCACCGGCACCACAGGTATGGACGGGGTACTGGAAGCGCGCCTGCTGAAATCTGCGGAAACCATCGCGCTGTTGCGCGCAGCCAATTTCAGCCTCGGCGTTGCCGTGCTGACGCATCTGCTGCGCGAAGCGGCGGCGAGCCTGCCGGCCTGGGATATCGAGATCGTGGAAGCCCATCACGGCCGCAAGCAGGATGCGCCCTCGGGAACGGCACTCGCCTTGGGCCATGCGGCCGCTGCGTCGCGCGAGACGACGCTGGACGCCGTAGCCGTCTATTCGCGCGAAGGCGGCACCGGTGAACGCGTCGATGGCTCAATCGGCTTTGCCGTAGTGCGCGGAGGCGACATTGTCGGCGAGCACACGGCGATGGTGATCGGGCAGGGCGAGCGCCTGGAGCTATCGCATCGGGCCACGGATCGCTCGATCTTTGCGCGGGGCGCGTTACAGGCGGCGCTGTGGTTGCGCGGTCGTGCCACTGGCTTGTGGCGGCTTGAGGACGTCATCGCTACGCCGCGTTGAGCGTTTAGTCGGTTGCATACCGCCAACGAATCGCCGAGCAATTCCTTGCGATTTGCGCCCGCTGTCGTTAGCATCGCCGGCTTGTCATTGGGGAGTAGCCAGCCTCGTACCCAGAGGCGTTCGTATCAACACAATTGGGACCGGGCCTTCCGGAACCATGGTGCGATCAGCAAGCCGTCGCTTCGAGTGACGGTTGTGCCCGGCGAGACCTTTGGCCATCGACATGCTTACCCGGCCGGGCGAGCGGTGTCGATGAGCCATCGGTTTCCGCTCGCCCGGCCCATATATATTTCATGCTGCTTACCTTCGCGTTATTCATCGGCTCCGCGGTGGCGATTTATCTCGCCTGCGAGTATTTCGTCAATGGCGTCGAGTGGTTCGGGCGCAAGCTCAAGCTGAGTTCGACCGCCACCGGCACGGTGCTGGCCGCTTTCGGCACGGCGCTGCCTGAGAGTGCGGTCACCTTCGTCGCGGTGATTTTCGGCAAGACGCCCGAGGCGCGCGATATCGGTGTCGGCGCCGCACTGGGCGGCCCGCTCGTATTGGCCACGATCGCCTACGCCGTCGTGGGGGGCGCGCTGTGGCTGCACCTGCGGCGGCTGAAACGGGCCGACCGACTGATCCGCGTCGACAACAAACGGCTGGCGCGCGATCAGTCCTGGTTTCTCGCGATTTTCCTGGTGAAGTTCGGATTGGGCCTGGTCGCCTTTGCCATCAAGCCCTGGCTCGGCATCCTGTTCCTCGCCGCCTACGGCATGTATGTCTGGCGCGAGATGCGCAGCGGCGACCACACGCCGGAGGATGAAGAACTCGAGCCGCTGAAGTTTCGTCCGCGCCAGCTCGACCCGGCCATGCGCTGGGTCGCGACGCAAACCTTTATTGCCCTGGCGGTGATTGCCGCCGCGTCGCGATTGTTTGTCGGTCAGCTGGAGGCGATCGGTGCGCTGTTCTCGCTGCCCGCGCATCTGGTGGCCCTGGTGTTGAGCCCGGTTGCTACGGAACTGCCCGAAACCGTCAATGCACTGATCTGGGTGCGCCAGGGCAAGGAGCGCTTAGCGCTGGCCAATATCTCTGGCTCGATGATGATTCAGGCCACCATTCCCAGCTCGCTGGCCCTGTTCGCCACGCCATGGTTGTTCGACGCGCCGCTCATCGTGGCCGGCTTACTCACCATGGTCGCCATAGGTTATCTCTGGTGGCTTTTCCACCGCGGCCGCGTTGATGCGCGATGGCTGTTGCCGGTGGGCGCGCTTTACGGCGTATTTGCTGCGTTCGTGGCGTGGCACTTCGGGCGTTGAGCCCATGCTTCCGGCCCGAGCAGCGGGTCCTCGCTCAGTCAGGATGCGAAGCGTTGCGGTCGCGACCCGCACCCAGCTTCGTATCCAGGCTGCCGAAAAGCTTTTTGAACACGCGCGAGAACTTGCCGCGCTTGGTCTTGCGCAGTTTCTCTTCTTCGCTGGTCAGCCACGCCACCTGGATGACACGCCGCTCACCTTCAAACGGCAGGTGGCCGTGGAAGGAGTTCTCACAGCGCTTGAACACGGCGAACTCGCCATACAGCGGTGTCAGCTCCGGCACGACGATGCTGTCGATGTCGTCGATCTTGTGCAGAAAGCGCAGGCAGCCGTCGCTGGTATCCGGCCACTGCGTGTTGAGGTAGATCAGCGCCGTGGCAACCTTGGACTTGCTGTCGGTATGAATGGTGCCATGACGCTTGTTGAGCAGCCGGCACAGCGTGACCAGGGTCGGGTATTGGCCGAGATCGTCGATGCCCAGCCTTTCGCCAACCGCCCGGGCGAATGCCGGCGAGGTCATGTTGCCGATCAGTGCGTTGACGCTGGGTCCGCAATCGCTGGGGTCGTAAGGGAAAAATCCGGCGCTGGGATAGCGGGGAAAATCTTTATCCAGCTCGCTGCGCGCCTCGTCGGGCAATTGACCGTGCGCAACCATGAAGGGGAACGGATCTTGCGTAACCGTAGTGTCCGGACGATCGAGTCGTGCGGGATCGAGCAGAACGGCGGCGCTCATGAAGGCTGGCTCCCTGAAAAATATCGGCTAGTTTAGCGCCCAGTGGTCCGGAAATAGCGTGAGTTCGCTGTCCGGTTCATGCTCTGTAAGGTGGACAGAAAGGGCGCTGCGTCTTATCATTTCAACCCGCCCAGATACTTTCCCTCACGAGCTCCACAAGCCAGCCATGGCGCGGCTTGCGGGTCTTGCTGCATCAAAAAGGCGGACACCTCATGCATATTTCCGCTCTGCTTGCCCTCGAAGACGGCAGCGTGTTTCACGGTTACGCCGTGGGCGCGACTGGCGAGACTGTCGGCGAAGTGGTTTTCAACACGGCGATGACCGGCTATCAGGAGATCCTCACCGATCCCTCCTACGCACGCCAGATCGTCACGCTGACCTATCCCCATATCGGCAACACTGGCGCCAATGCCGAGGATGTCGAATCCAATGCAGTGCATGCGGCAGGCCTGATCGTCCGCGACGTGCCTCGCCGCGCCAGCAACTGGCGCAGCAGCGAAAGTCTGCCCGATTACCTGAAGCGGCACGGCACCGTGGCGATCGCCGGTATCGACACGCGTCGGCTCACGCGCATCCTGCGCGACAAGGGCGCGCTGTCCGGCTGCATCATGGCCGGCGAGCATGTGGATGCCGAGGCGGCGCTCGCCAAAGCGCGTGCGTTTCCCGGCCTGAACGGCATGGACCTGGCCAAGGTGGTCAGCGTCACCGAGCCTTACGTGTGGAACGAGGGTATCTATGACCTCGATAACACCCGCTTCAACCAGCCGGCCAAGCGCTACAAGGTCGTCGCCTACGACTTCGGCACCAAGCTCAACATCCTGCGCCTGCTGGCCGAGCAGGGCTGCGAGGTCACCGTGGTGCCGGCGCAGACGTCCGCCGCCGACGTATTGGCGATGAAGCCCGACGGCGTATTTTTGTCCAACGGTCCGGGCGACCCGGCGGCGTGCGATTACGCCGTTGCCGCCACGCGCGAATTTCTTGAGGCGAAGATCCCGCTGTTCGGCATCTGCCTCGGACACCAGATCATGGGTCTGGCGGTCGGTGCCTCGACTTTGAAGATGAAGTTCGGTCATCACGGCGCCAATCATCCGGTGAAAGACCACGACAACGGCCGCGTGCTGATCACCTCGCAGAACCACGGTTTCGCGGTCGATCCCGCCACGCTGCCGGCCAACGTCCGCGTCACCCATACGTCGCTGTTCGACGGATCGCTGCAGGGTTTCGCGTTGACCGATCGTCCCGCGTTCTGCTTCCAGGGTCATCCGGAGGCGAGCCCCGGACCGCTCGATATCGGCTACCTGTTCGATCGTTTTGCTGCACTCATGCAGGAGGCCCGCTGAGATGGCCAAGCGTACCGATATAAAAACTATCCTCATCATCGGCGCCGGTCCGATCGTCATCGGCCAGGCCTGCGAGTTCGATTACTCCGGTGCCCAGGCCTGCAAGGCGCTGAAGGAAGAGGGCTACCGGGTGATCCTGGTGAACTCCAACCCCGCCACCATCATGACCGACCCGGAAACCGCCGACGCGGTCTACATCGAGCCGATCAACTGGCAGACGGTCGAGCGCATCATCGCCAAGGAGCGCCCGGACGCGGTGCTGCCCACGATGGGTGGCCAGACTGGCCTCAATTGCGCGCTGGATCTGGCCGATAACGGCGTGCTGGAGAAGTACAACGTTGAACTGATCGGCGCCAAGCGCGAAGCGATTCGCATGGCCGAAGATCGCGAGCTGTTCCGCGTGGCCATGGGCGAAATCGGGCTCGAATGCCCGAAGGCCGAGATCGCGCGCACGTTCGAGCAGGCGCTGGCGACGCAGGCCAAGGTCGGCTATCCGACGGTGATCCGGCCCAGCTTCACGCTCGGCGGCTCCGGCGGCGGCATCGCCTACAATCGCGAAGAATTTGAGGAGATCGTGAAACGCGGTCTCGAGCTTTCACCGACTAGCGAGGTTCTGATTGAAGAATCGGTGCTGGGCTGGAAGGAGTTCGAAATGGAGGTGGTCCGCGATACGGCGGACAACTGCATCATCGTGTGCTCGATCGAGAACATCGATCCGATGGGCGTACACACCGGCGACTCGATCACCGTGGCGCCGGCGCAGACGCTGACCGACAAGGAATACCAGCGCCTGCGTGACGCCTCGATCGCGGTGCTGCGCAAGATCGGCGTGGATACCGGCGGCTCCAACGTGCAGTTCGGCATCAATGCCGAAAACGGCCGCGTGGTCGTCATCGAGATGAACCCGCGCGTCTCGCGTTCGTCGGCGCTGGCGTCGAAGGCAACCGGTTTTCCGATCGCCAAAATCGCGGCCAAGCTTGCCGTCGGCTACACGCTGGACGAGCTGAAGAACGACATCACCGGTGGCCTCACGCCGGCGTCGTTCGAGCCCTCGATCGATTACGTGGTAACCAAAATTCCGCGCTTTGCGTTCGAGAAATTCCCCTCCGCCGATGCGCGTCTGACGACGCAGATGAAATCGGTGGGCGAGGTGATGGCGATCGGCCGCACGTTCCACGAGTCGCTGCAGAAGGCGCTGCGCGGTCTGGAGATCGGCAAGACCGGCCTCAATCCGACCGGCCTGGATATCAGCACCGACGATGGCCTGGCCGTGCTCAAGCGCGAGCTGCGCGAGCCGCGGCCGGACCGCGTGTTCCATCTGGCCGACGCGTTCCGTGCCGGCCTGTCGCTGGACGAAGTGCACAACCTCAGCCGCGTCGATCCATGGTTCCTCGCCGCGTTCGAGGACATCGTGCTGACCGAGACGGAGATTGCCGAGCAGGGCCTCACCGCGATCGATGAGCCGCGGATGCGCGAGCTGAAGCGCCTCGGCTTCTCCGACGCGCGCGTTGCCGAACTGCTCCACACCGACGAATCGGCTGTACGCCATTTGCGCCATACGTTGGGGGTGCGGCCTGTGTACAAGCGCGTGGACTCCTGCGCGGCCGAGTTCGCCACCAGCACGGCTTACATGTATTCGACCTACGAGGAAGAGTGCGAGGCCGCGCCGACCAGTCGCGACAAAATCATCGTACTCGGTGGTGGACCGAACCGTATCGGTCAGGGTATCGAGTTCGACTACTGCTGCGTGCATGCGTCGCTGGCCCTGCGCGAGGACGGCTACGAGACCATCATGGTCAACTGCAATCCGGAAACCGTCTCGACCGACTACGACACCTCCGATCGCCTGTACTTCGAGCCGCTGACGCTGGAAGACGTGCTGGAAATCGTGCACATCGAAAAGCCCAAGGGCGTGATCGTGCAGTACGGCGGCCAGACCCCGCTGAAGCTCGCGCGCGCGCTCGAGGCAGCCGGCGTGCCGATCATCGGCACCAGCCCGGACAGCATCGATCTGGCCGAAGATCGCGAGCGCTTCCAGCACATGATCGAGAAGATCGGACTGAAGCAGCCGCCGAACCGCACCGCGCGCAACGCCGACGAGGCGCTGGCTCTGGCGCGCGAAATCGGTTATCCGCTGGTGGTGCGTCCGAGCTATGTGCTCGGCGGCCGCGCGATGGAGGTGGTGCATGACGATGCCGACCTCTCGCGCTACATCCGCGATGCGGTGCAGGTATCCAACGATTCGCCGGTGCTGCTCGATCGTTTCCTCGATCATGCGGTCGAGGTGGATGTCGACGTGATCGCCGATGCCGAAGGCAACGTGCTGATCGGCGGCATCATGGAGCACATCGAGGAAGCGGGCGTGCATTCGGGCGATTCGTCCTGCTCGTTGCCGCCATATTCGTTGAGCGTAGAAATCCAGGACGAGATGCGTCGCCAGGTCACCATGATGGCGCGCGAACTCAAGGTCATCGGCCTGATGAATACGCAGTTCGCCATCCAGGGCGAGACGGTGTTCATTTTGGAAGTGAATCCGCGCGCGTCGCGTACCGTGCCGTTCGTCTCCAAGGCGATCGGCGTGCCGCTGGCCAAGATCGCCGCGCGGGTGATGGCGGGCCGCACGCTGGCCAGCTTGGGTGCCACAAAAGAGGTCATCCCCGAGTACTACTCGGTCAAAGAGGCGATCTTCCCGTTCCTGAAATTCCAGAACGTCGATCCGATCCTCGGTCCTGAGATGCGTTCAACCGGCGAAGTCATGGGCGTGGGTCGCAGCTTTGGTGCGGCGTTCGCGCGCGGTCACGAAGCGGCCGGCATCAAGCCGCCAAAGGTGGGCAAGGTGTTCCTGTCGGTCCGCGACAGCGACAAGGAGCGTCTGCTGCATGTAGCCAAGGAGGTTGTGGCACGCGGCTTCAATCTGGTGGCGACGTCGGGCACGGCCAGCTATCTGGCCGAACACGGCGTGATCTGCGAGCGCATCAACAAGGTGCTCGAAGGCCGACCGCATATTGTCGACTTGATCAAGAACGGCGAGATCGTCTATATCGTCAACACGACCGAGGGCAAACAGGCGATCGCCGACTCGTTCTCGATTCGGCGCGAGGCTTTGCAGCATCGCGTGACGTATTCCACCACCGTGGCAGGCGCGCGCGCGCTGGTCCATTCGCTGGATTTCCGCAGCGATGGCGACGTGCACAGCCTGCAGGAACTGCACAAGGAGCTCAGCGCATGAGCCGTCCACCGATTACCAAGGCAGGCGCCGAGCGCCTGCGCGGCGAGCTGGAGAAGCTGAAGTTCGTCGATCGGCCGCGAATCATCGCGGCCATTGCCGAGGCGCGCGCACACGGTGACTTGAAGGAGAACGCCGAGTACCACGCGGCGCGCGAGCAGCAGAGTTTTGCCGAAGGGCGCATCGCTCAACTGGAATCCCTGTTGTCGAACGCCGAAGTGATCGACGTGACCCAGCTTAATCCGGGCAGTCGCGTGGTGTTCGGTGCCATCGTCGATCTGGATGACGAAGACACGGGAGCGGCGGTTACCTATCAGATCGTCGGGGATCTAGAGGCGGACATCAAGCTGCACATGATCGCGGTATCGTCACCGATCGCGCGCGCGCTGATCGGCAAGAACGAGGGCGACAGCTTTGAATTCACTGCGCCCAATGGCGTCAAGCACTACGAAATCACCGGCGTTCGCTACAGCTGATACTTGCTTGGCGAGATACAACCGCGTCTCGCCATGCGAAAGCCATTTCGATGGGCACAAAAAAGGCCGCTTGCGCGGCCTTTTTCATTGCATCGCTAACGTGTGGGTCCAAATGGACTCAGCGCTGGCGAGCCTTGAAACGCGGATTGCTCTTGCAGATCACGAACACCTTGCCGCGACGGCGAACAACCTTGCAGTCACGGTGCCACGCCTTGGCGGACTTCAAAGAGTTAAGCACCTTCACGGCCAGCTCCTGACACTATTCAAAAGTTAAGTCCGCAAGTGTAACGGGGCGACGTGGTTATCACAAGCCTTGCACGGCGGTCGCCGCATCGACCACGGTGGCCATGAACTGTCGCAGGGCAGGGGAGTCGTCATCGACACGGCAAGCCACCGCCAATAAAAGGTATGCGTCCGAGTCTTCCAGCGCTAAATAGCTGACTCCCGCTAGACGCACGGCGCGCATGCTCGCAGGCACCAGCGCCATGCCAAGTCCTGCCGCGACCAGTGCCAGCAGGCCATTGATCTGCTGGGCTTGCTGAATGATAAGCGGCTCGAAGCTCGCCTTCGTCGCCAGTTTGACCAGGCTGTCATATAGCGTGGCGGCAAGCTCGCGCGGCTGGGAAATAAACGCATCACCGGCGACTTCGATCAGGCGCAGGCTTTTTCGGCCCGCCAGCCGGTGGCCGATCGGCACGGCAAGCACCAAGGGTTCGCGGTCGATCACGCGCAGCCGCAAATTGCGTGCATCCTGGGCGTGCAGCGGTTCATCGCGGACGAAACCGACGTCGATGTGACCGGCCAGCAGCGCGGCGAATTGAGGTTCGGTATACATCTCGCTCAGCTGAAGGCGTACGTTCGGCGCAATTTGCCCGTAACGCAGCAGCGTCTGCGGCAGCGCTGGGTGGAAAGAGACGGACGTCGTGTAAGCCAGACGTAGCTGTCCGCTATGGCCTTCCGCAGCCGCGACGACATGGCTGCGCGCTTCGTCGGCCTTGGCCAGAATCTGTCGCGCCTCTTCCAGAAAAATCTTGCCGGGTTCGGTCAGGGCGACGTTGCGCTTGTTGCGCTCGAGCAGGCGCACGCCCAGATCCTGCTCCAGCGACTGGATCTGTTGGGATAACGGCGGTTGCGACAGGTGCAGCCGGATCGCCGCGCGCGTAAAGCTCAGCTCCTCGGCGACGGCCACAAAATACCGCAGCTGGCGAAAATCAAACATGTGGCACGTCGTTGATATATAGCGTTATCGAATAACTAGTGGTCTAAATATATATTGGATACTTAGATGCGTCGATCACATACTTCCGCTCGTCCCGCCGCTTCCCCTCCCCCTAGCGGCGGTGACCCTCGCCCCGCGGTAACGCTAAATACGACATCCGGTCATCTCCCCCCTGACCCATGTTGATGCGTTACAAACGCGGGGCGTTCTTTTTTTGGCAGACAGCGGCAGCTCTCGCGCCGAGCCGGCTACAACTGGCTGGCGATTTGGGTACCCTGCGCGATAGCGCGTTTTGCATCGAGTTCGGCCGCCACGTCGGCACCGCCGATCACGTGAACCCGGACGCCGGCAGCGATCAAGTCGTCGGCCAGCTGGCGGTTCGGCTCCTGACCGGCGCAAATTACAATGTTGTCGACCGGCAGAATCTGCGATTGACCGTCGACGGTAATGTGCAGGCCCTGTTCGTCGAAGCGCTCGTAGCTGACGCCGCCAAGCATCTGAACCTGCTTGGCCTTCAGCGTGGCGCGATGCACCCAGCCGCTGGTTTTGTTTAGGCGTCCACCTGGCCGCCCCTCGCTGCGCTGAAGCAGCCAGACCAATCGGACCGGCGCTTCGGGCTGCGGTTTTTGCAGGCCGCCGCGGTGCGCCAGCTGCATGTCCACGCCCCATTCGTGTGTCCAGCGCGCTACGTTGGTAGCGGCTGAGGGAGCGTTTTCGACAAGAAACTCGGCCACGTCAAATCCGATGCCGCCGGCGCCGATCACGGCGACTCTCGCGCCGACCGGCGCATGGCGTGCCAACACATCCAGGTAGCTCAGAACGCGAGCGTCGTCGCTGCCTGGAAAACTCACCGCGCGCGGCGTGATGCCTGTGGCGATCACCACCTCATCGTAGCCGCCGGCGACCAGCGACACTGCGTCCGCGGTCTGGCCGAGTTGCACGTCGACGCCGTGGTCGGTCAGCTGATGACCGAAGTAGCGCAGGGTTTCATAAAACTCTTCCTTGCCTGGTATCTGCTTGGCGTAATTGAACTGGCCGCCGATTTCCTGCGCCTTGTCGATCAGCGTCACGGCATGGCCGCGCTGGCCCAGCGTGCTGGCGCAGGCCAGGCCCGCGGGACCTGCGCCGACGACGGCAATGCGCTTGCGCTTTGAGGCCGGGGCAATGACCAGCTCGGTTTCATGGCAGGCGCGGGGATTAACCAAGCAGCTGGCACGCTTGCTCTGAAAGACGTGATCGAGACAGGCCTGATTGCAGGCGATGCAGGTATTGATGCGGTCGCCGTGTCCGGCCTTGGCCTTTACCGCCCACTCGGGGTCGGCCAGCAGCGGCCGCGCCATCGAGACCATATCGGCGGCGCCGTCGGCAAGAATGCCTTCGGCCACGTCGGGCATGTTGATGCGGTTCGTGGTGATCAGCGGGATCGCGACCTCGCCCTTGAGCTTCTTGGTGACCCAGGCGAAGCCGGCACGCGGCACGCTGGTGACGATGGTTGGTACGCGCGCCTCATGCCAGCCGATGCCGGTATTGATGATGCTGGCGCCCGCCGCTTCGATGCCCTTGGCCAGGGTGACGATTTCATCCCAGTCCTGGCCGCCCTCGACCAGGTCGAGCATCGACAGGCGATAGATGATGATGAAATTCTTGCCCACTGCTTCGCGCGTGCGGCGAACGATTTCAATCGGCAGGCGCATGCGCCGCGCGGCGTCGCCGCCCCAGGCGTCGCCGCGCTGATTGGTGCGCGCGGCGATGAACTGGTTGATCAGATAGCCTTCCGAACCCATGACTTCGACGCCGTCGTAGCCGGCCTCTTGCGCCAGCTTGGCGCAGCGCACGAAGTCCCTGATGGTCTGTTCAACCCCACGCGTGCTGAGCGCGCTCGGCGTGAACGGCGTGATCGGCGATTTGATCTTCGAGGGTGCCACCGACAGCGGGTGATAGCCGTAGCGGCCGGCGTGCAGTATCTGCATGCAGATCAGCCCGCCCTCGGCGTGCACGGCATCGGTCAGCTTGTGGTGGCGCGGCTTGTGCCATGGCATCGACAGGCGACCGCCGAAGGGTTTCAGCCAGCCGCGAACGCTTGGGGCGATGCCGCCGGTCACCATCAGGCCCACTCCGCCGCGGGCGCGCTCGGCGAAATACACGGCCAGTTTGTCGTAATCGCCGGCCTTGTCCTCAAGCCCGGTATGCATCGATCCCATCAGGATGCGGTTGGGTAGGGTGACATGGCCCAGATTCAGTGGAGCAAACAGATGCGGATAGTTCATGCGATCGCGGGCCGGTTCAAACAATCGTATGAATGTGCCGGTGTTTGAGGCCGGAAAGCAAGCGTTGTATTCAGCGCAACGCGGTTTCAGACCAGCAATTGGTGCACGAGCGCGATGTAGCGGCGCATGGCTTCTTCCTCGGACACGCCTTGCAGCTTGGCCCACGCCTCATGTTTGGCCGTGCCGATGAAATCGAAAAATCCGGGTGGCGCGCTGCTGAGGTCGCCTTCCGACCCTTGCTTGTAAAGCGCATACAGCTTGAGCAAGGTGTCGTTGTCAGGACGCTTGCCGTGTCGCTGGATGTCCTCGGCAGCCTGTTCGAACTTGCGGCGAAGATCAGTCATGAGAGTGGTCGGAAAAGCTTGCGAACCAAGCGCAATGGTGTGATATCACGCGACCTGGTCGGGGTCAACGCGAAGTCGCTCGGGTTAAACTTGCCACTCGATATCCTTCAACCTGGATTCTGTATGAGTCACGCCACGCCTGCGCCTGTTCTGACTATTGATGGGCCATCGGGATCCGGCAAAGGCACGATCAGCGCGCTGGTGGCTCGGCAATTGGGCTGGCGCTTGCTCGATTCGGGTGCGCTTTATCGCGCGGTGGGTTACGCCGCCGGCATGGAGGGGCTGGATCTGTCCGATGTGGACGCGGTGACCCGCTGTGCGCACAGTACCCGCATCAAGTTCAGTGCCGCGGCTGATGGCGGCGAGACTCGCGTCATCGTCAATGGGCATGACGCCACCGACGAGCTGCGTACGGAAACAGCCGGTGCGGCGGCTTCGGCGATCGCTTCGGTACCGTCAGTGCGTGAAGCTCTGGTGGCGCTGCAGCTCGGCTTTCGCAAAGCGCCGGGGCTGGTGGCCGACGGGCGCGATATGGGCACGGTGATCTTCCCGGATGCGGCGTTCAAGGTGTTTCTTACCGCTAGCGCCGCCGAAAGGGCGAAAAGACGCTATAAGCAGTTGAAGGAAAAGGGACTTAGCGTTACACTTTCCGGCCTTCAGCGCGAAATTGAGGCGCGTGACAGCCGCGATGCATCGCGTGCGGTCGCGCCGCTCAAGCCTGCCGAAGACGCCTTGCTGATTGATACCACCGGCATGGGCATCGACGAGGTCGTGGCGAAAGTACTCGCCGTCGTGCAGCGGTAAAACGCGGCACAACGGTTTTCTCGTTCCGGTCAAAGCTTCCTTTCGGAGGTCAGGCCGGGATTTTGGCCAACGGTGACAAGGGTTGTTGTTCCTGCGGGAACCACCCGGACTTGCCCTCAACCGGTGGACCGGCCGGTACGTGCGCAATCTTAAGTAAAGCGCAGCGAGCCGCGGTCTTTTCCCACTATGGAATCAACATGACTGAAAGTTTTGCCGAACTGTTTGAACAGAGCCAGCAGGCCATCTCCAAGCTGAAGCCTGGCGCCATCGTCACGGGTATCGTTGTGGAAATCCGCAACGACGTCGTCGTGATCAACGCCGGCCTGAAGAGCGAAGGCATTGTCCCCATCGAGCAGTTCCGCGATGAGCAGGGCGTGCTGGAGGTGCAGGTAGGCGACGAGGTGAAGGTAGCCCTCGAAGCTTTGGAAGACGGTTTCGGCGAAACCAAGCTATCGCGCGAGAAAGCCAAGCGTTCGATGGTGTGGGACGATCTGGAGCACGCGTTCGACAAGGAAGAGACCATCGTTGGCCTCATCTCCGGCAAGGTCAAGGGCGGCTTTACGGTCGACATCAAGGACGTCCGCGCGTTCCTGCCGGGCTCCCTGGTCGACGTGCGTCCGGTGCGCGACCCGGTTTTCCTCGAGGGCAAGGAACTCGAGTTCAAAATTATCAAGCTCGACCGCAAGCGCAATAACGTCGTGGTCAGCCGCCGTGCCGTGGTCGAGACCGAGTTCTCGGCCGAGCGCGAACAGCTGCTTGAGCGTCTGACCGAGGGCGCCGTGGTCAAGGGCACCGTCAAGAACCTCACCGACTACGGCGCGTTCGTGGATCTGGGCGGTATCGACGGCCTGCTGCACATCACCGACATGGCGTGGAAGCGCGTTCGCCATCCGTCCGAAGTGGTCAACGTCGGCGACGAGCTGGACGTGCGCGTGCTGAAGTACGACAAGGAGCGCAACCGCGTTTCGCTGGGCCTGAAGCAGCTGGGCGACGACCCGTGGGTCGCCATTGCCCGCCGCTACCCGGTCGGTAGCCGCCTGTTCGGCAAGGTGTCCAACGTCACCGATTACGGTTGTTTCGTCGAGATCGAGCCGGGCGTCGAAGGCCTGGTGCACGTCTCCGAAATGGATTGGACCAACAAGAACGTCAACCCGGCCAAGGTGGTTCAGGTCGGCGACGAGACCGAAGTCACCGTGCTGGACGTGGATGAGGAGCGTCGCCGCATCTCGCTGGGTATCAAGCAGACCCGCTCGAACCCATGGGAAGCCTTCGCCGCCATGCACAAGAAGGGCGACAAGGTCTCCGGTCAGATCAAGTCGATCACCGACTTTGGCGTGTTCATCGGCCTGGATGGCGGCATCGACGGCCTGGTCCATCTGTCCGATATCTCCTGGCAGGTGACCGGCGAAGAGCTGGTGCGCAACTTCAAGAAGGGCGACGAGATCGAGGCTGTGGTGCTGGCCGTTGATCCGGAGCGCGAGCGCATCTCGCTGGGCATCAAGCAGATGGAGCAGGATCCGTTTGGCCAGTTCATGGCGGCGAATCCGCGCGGTGCCATCGTCAATGGCGTCGTGAAGGAAGTGGACGCCAAGGGTGCGCTGATCGATCTTGGTGAAGGCGTTGAGGGTTACCTGCGCGCAAGCGACATCGCCAAGGAGCGCGTCGACGATGCCACCGAGCATCTGAAAGTCGGCGACAAGGTCGAAGCCAAGTTCACCGGCATGGATCGCAAGGGTCGTCAGCTGGCGCTCTCGATTCGCGCCAAGGACGAGGCCGATCTGCCGGAAGAGCCGACCGCTCCGGATTATGCTTCCGCCTCCACCGGTACGACCAAGCTGGGCGCGCTGCTGAAGGAGCAGTTCGACAAGGCTGATTGATCGCTGCAATGCAGTGCATGACGCGGGGCGGCACTAGCCGCCCCGTTGTTTAACGTCACGGACATTGGGGTCCCATGACCAAATCTGAACTGATCGAGGCGCTGGCAAGGCGTCAAACCCATCTTGCGTTTGCAGACGTCGAATTGGCGGTCAAAAGCGTGATCGAACAGATGAGTCATGCCCTGGCTCACGGTGAACGAATTGAAGTGCGCGGCTTTGGCAGCTTCGCACTGCACTATCGACCACCGCGCATGGGGCGCAATCCGAAGTCGGGCGACGCCGTCGCGCTACCGGGGAAGCACGTACCGCATTTCAAACCCGGTAAAGAGCTGCGCGAACGGGTGAATCAGCATCTGGAACAGACCAGCAGTTGATTGCATAAGCAAAAAACAGTTATCGAGGCAGGCGACCACAGGTTGATCCTGCCTTTTTTATGTCAGTAGTACTTGGTGCCGGGCAAGTATCACAAGTCGATGACCTGTGGTCGGCGTCGGCTTCGGTATCTGTGCCAGTCACGGTCAATCGGGTAAAGTCACCGAATGCGATTACTAGTCATATTAATTCTCTTGATTTTTGCCGCGGCGGGCATCGTGGTCGGAGCGCTGAATGCCGACATGGTCAGCTACGATCTGCTGCTTGCCCGGGTTCATCTGCCGAAGGGTGCTGCGTTGTTGTGTGCCTTGGTGATTGGCTGGTTGCTAGGCGGTCTGACGGCGTGGCTTGGCGTCATCACGCGTCACCGCCGTGAGCGGCGTCGGCAGCTACGCGACAATGAAAAGAAGCTGCCGGACACGGCATGAATTATCCCTACGCGCTGGTTCTGCTGGTGCCGGTGGCTTTCGTACTCGGCTGGCTGGCCTCCCGCCGATTGGGTGCGAAACGCTCTGGCGCTGAAGTCAGCGAGCTATCCTCCGATTATTTCCGCGGCTTGAACTACCTGCTCAACGAAGAGCAGGACAAGGCCATCGAAGTTTTTCTCAAGCTCGCCGAATACAATCGCGACACCGTCGAAACGCATCTTGCGCTGGGCAACTTGTTCCGGCGTCGGGGCGAGGTGGATCGCGCCATTCGCCTGCATCAGCATCTCGTCTCGCGTCCTGGCTTGTCCGACGCGATGAAGACGGTCGCGCTGCTAGAGCTCGGCGAAGACTATATGCGAGCCGGTCTGCTCGACCGCGCCGAGGCTCTGTTTTCGGATCTTGTGGCGATGGACGCGCATGCGCCGTCCGCACTGCGGCATCTCATTGCGATCTATCAGCACGAGCGCGATTGGCACAAGGCGATCGAGCACACGCGCCGCTTGGAGGCAATGACCGGGGAAGACGAAGCGGCGATGAAGGCGCAGTTTTTCTGCGAGCTTGCCGACCGTGCGCGTCAGCATGGCGCCCGCGCCGAGGCGCGCGACTACCTGCGCCAGGCGTTCGAATGTCAGCCCGACTGCGTGCGGGCCTTCATGCTGACGGGCAGACTGCATTCAGAGGACGATCATCATGCGGAAGCGGTGTTCGCTTACGAGTCCGCCATCGATGCCGATATCGCGTTTGCGCCAGAGATTCTGCCGCCACTGCTCAACAGCTATGCGCGCTCGCAGCAGATGGACCGCGCGGAGTCGTTCTTGCGCGATATGCTGACTCGTTACCACGGCATCTCTCCCGTGCTCGCGCTGGCAAATATTTATCGCCAGCGCGATGGCGAACGCGCCGCGATCGACTTTCTTACTGCGCAGCTGCGTCAGCGTCCGTCGGTGCGCGGCCTGATGGCGCTGATCGATGCCACCATGGACCGCATCGAAGGCGAAGCGCGCGAGAATTTCCTGATCCTGCGAGATCTCACCAAGAAGCTGCTGGAAGGCCAAGCGATGTATCGCTGCAGCCGATGCGGCTTCGGCGCGAAGGCGCATCACTGGCAGTGCCCCAGCTGCAAAAGCTGGGGCACTGTGCGGCCGATTCACGGCGTTGCCAGCGAATGACGACTGGCATCGTTTCTGTCGTTGCCTGGCCGCTCGCTGCTCTGATCATCACCTTGTTCCTTGTACGCGGTGCCATTGCTTACGCGCATCGACGTGGCATGCTTGATCAACCAGGGCAGCGCCGTTCTCATCGTGTTGCCACGCCGCGTGGTGGGGGCATTGGAGTTGTCCTTGCTCTGTTGGTTTGTCTCCCAGGTGCCTTGCTCAGCGCACCGACAGGATGGAGAGTTTCGGTGGTTGCCGCCTTGGGAATCGCCTTCGCCATAGTCGCCCTGGTTGGCTGGTGGGACGACCATCGTTCGTTGCCTGTGCTGCCCAGGTTCGGTGCGCAGCTGTTTGCTGTGCTGCTTTTTTCTAGCGCCTTGCTGGCTACCGGCTTGTCCTGGTGGTGGCTTCCGCTGCTCGTGATAGCCGGCGCGTGGAGCATCAATTTGCACAATTTCATGGACGGCATCGACGGGCTGCTGGCGCAGCAGATGATTTTCGTGAGTGTCGGATTGAGCTTGATCAGCTGGTCGATCGGGCAGACGGCGCTGGCGGTGGGCACCGCGTCGATGGCCGCTTCTGCGTTTGGATTCTGGTTCTACAACCGGCCGACGGCGCGTATTTTTATGGGCGATGTCGGCAGCGGCAGCGCAGGTCTTTTGATATTTGCCTTTGGCGCGATGCTGTGGCGGCTAGATCATGCGTTGGTGTGGCCAGTGTTGATTCTCTCGTCATCGTTTGTGCTTGATGCCACGTTGACATTGGTGATGCGAATGTTGCGCGGCAGGCGCTGGTATAGCCCGCACCGCGAGCACTTATATCAATGGATGACGAGGCGGGGCGGGACGCACGCGACGACGGACATCCGATACGCGGCCTGGAATCTGCTGATTGCTGGCCCGCTCGCTTGGTTGGCGTTCAGTCATCTGAACGCCGCCATGCCAATTACTATGGTGTTCTATGTGTGCGCGTCGGCCTGCTGGTTGATGCTGAAACGTCGCTGCTCGCGACGCAATCTGTCGAAGGATCGTCATGTCGCTGCGTAAACTGGTTGGCTTTATCCACCCGCGTGTCGCCGTCGTGATCCACGATCTGGCGATGACCGCGCTGGCCTGGTGGATCGCCAAGATGCTGCGATACACGTTCAATCCCGGCGACATCGTCAGCTTTCAGTTGCTTGAATTTCCGATCGTACTGGTGATCCAAGGCTTGATCTTGCGCTGGACCGGCCTGTATCGAAGCGTTTGGCGATTTGCCAGCTTGCCGGATCTTTGGAACATCGCACGCGCTTCGCTATTGGGCACGGTGACGATCGGGCTTTCGCTCTTCCTCTACGACCGCCTTGACGGCGTTCCACGAACCACCTTCCTGCTTTATCCGCTAGTGCTCGGCGCGTTGCTGGGGTTGCCGCGGCTGGCCTATCGTTTCTGGAAAGACAGCCGCCGCGAGCTGCTGCGGAACCACGAGGTAAAGCGCGTTCTCATTGTCGGCGCGGACCGCTCTGGCGAGGTCTTGTCGCGGGACCTGCGTCGCAACAGCCGCTATGCCGTCGTCGGTTTTGTCGATGACAAGTCCAGCCTGCGCGGCGCGAGCATTAACGGCCACCCCGTGCTGGGCCGGTTCGACCAGCTACCGGAGGTCGTGCGTGAGGCGGCGGTGCAAATGCTGCTGATTGCGCTGCCCGGTGCATCGACCAGTGAGATGCGTCGGATCGTGGCGTTGTGTGATGAGACGGGCCTGCCGTACCGAACGATTCCCCGACTGGAAGATGTCGTTGCCGGGCGAGCGCAGTTCAACCAGATCAAGGAAGTGGCAATCGAAGATCTGCTTGGCCGCGATGCGGTGGAACTCGATTGGACGTCCATTCGCGAAACGCTGACCGCGCGCCGCGTGCTGGTGACCGGCGGTGGCGGCTCGATCGGGTCGGAGCTTTGTCGCCAGATCGCGCGACTCGGTGCGCAGTCGCTCATCGTGGTGGAGCAGAGCGAATACAATCTTTACCGCATCATGCAGGAACTGCGCGCCGATTTTCCGGAGCTGATTTTTGAAGGCATTCTGGCGAATTGCGGCGACGTAGTCGCCATGCACAAAGCGTTTCTCGAGACCAAGCCGCAGGTTATCTTTCACGCGGCTGCTTACAAACATGTCCCCATGCTGCAGGCCCAGCTGCGTTCGGCGTTTCGCAACAATGTGCTCGGCACGCGCACCGTCGCCGATCTAGCGCGAGAGGTGGGGGTCGAGTGTTTTGTGCTGATCTCCACCGACAAGGCAGTCAACCCCACCAGCGTGATGGGCGCCTGCAAGCGCGTGGCCGAGATCTACTGTCAGAATCTCAACGCTCACGCCGTTACCCGTTTCATGACGGTGCGCTTTGGCAACGTGCTGGATTCGGCAGGCTCGGTCGTTCCGCTGTTTCGTCAGCAGATTCTGGATGGTGGCCCGGTGACGGTGACGCATCCGGAAATCTCGCGCTATTTCATGACCATCCCGGAAGCCTGTCAGCTGATTTTGCAGGCGGCCAGTATTGGCAAGGGCGGCGAAATCTTTGCGCTAGACATGGGCGAGCCGGTGAAAATCCGCGATTTGGCCGAGCAGATGATTCGCCTCGCAGGCAAGAAGCCGGGCACAGAAATTCCCATCGTCTATACCGGGCTTCGCGCTGGCGAAAAGCTGTTTGAAGAACTGTTCCATCCGCTGGAAAACTACAGCGCGACCGGGCATTCGAAGATTTTCCTCGCGCAGCATCGCGAGGTTTCGTGGGAGCTGCTGCAGGCGCTGTTGAACAAGGCAGCGGATGCCGCGGATATTTTCGACGAAGAGGAACTTAGGCGCTGCGTATCCAGCCTGTTGCCGTCGTTCCGCTGGACCGAAGTGGCGCAGCCCGATAACGTTGTCTCGATACGTCGCACCAATCCGGAGAAAAGTGAGTGAGCAAGCCCCTGCGCAAGGTCGTTTTTCCCGTAGCCGGACTCGGCACGCGTTTTCTCCCGGCGACCAAGGTCGTGGCGAAGGAAATGCTGCCCGTGCTCGACAAACCGTTGATCCAGTATGCGGTCGACGAAGCCGTCGATGCCGGCGCGGACACGCTGATTTTTGTCACCAATCGCTACAAGCATGCGATCGCCGATTACTTCGACAAGGCCTACGAACTGGAGGCAAAGCTGGAAGAAAAAGGGAAGGACGAACTGCTGGCGTTGGTGCAAGGTACGCTGCCACCACACGTGCGCGCGATCTTTGTGACCCAACCGGAAGCGTTCGGCCTCGGGCATGCCGTGCTTTGTGCCAAACCAGTGGTCGGCGATGAACCGTTTGGCGTGGTCTTGCCCGACGACCTGATCTGGAACGGCAAGATAGGGACTGGCAAGGGTGCGCTGCGGCAGATGGCTGAGCTGGCCAACGCACGGGATGCCGGCGTCATTGCTGTCGAGGAAGTGCCGCATAGCGATACGGACAAATACGGAATCGTCGATGCCACGCCGGTCGACGAACGCAGTGCCTGGATTCACCATATGGTCGAGAAGCCCAAGCCGGCCGATGCTCCGTCCAACCTGGCCGTGGTCGGACGCTATGTGTTGCCTGGGCGCATCTTTCAGCTGCTGGAGCAAACGACGCCAGGTGCCGGCGGTGAGATCCAGCTCACCGACGCCATTGAAGCGCTGCTGAAAGAGCAGGGCAAAGTACTGGCTTACCGCTTCGAAGGCACGCGTTTCGACTGCGGTAACAAGGCGGGCCTTGTACGCGCCACCATGCACATGGCCATGCAGGATCCCACCCTGGCTGCCGTGGTGCGCGAGTTCGTCGGCAAGATTTAACCGTGCGACTTTAGAGCGGCGATCGAATTCGCCGAAGCCCGATCCACTGTGCGGGTCGAGAAAGGCCGACATTTTATGCGTGTCGGCCTTTTGCGTTCGGGGGAGCATGCCGAACGAGGCCTGCGCCGACTGCCAAGCGCGTCTGCGACATGTCAGAATTGGCGCCGCAGCCTGCCACTTTCGACGCGCAGAATGCCTGGGGAAATAAGGAAGAATCGCCGTCGCTGCGCCCGGTAGGGGCGGCACAGCGGGCGATTTGAATGCATCGTCGTTGCAATCATCGGATGAAGAAAAGGGGACGTCATGGATCTGCTGCGATTTTTGCTCATGTTGCCGGTGCGCCTTGTGCGTGGTTTGCTTCGTGCACTGGGCTGGATTCTGCGGCCGATCGTCGGCCATGTTTCCTGGTCCGCGCCCACATGGGCACCCGCAACCGGCGCGGCGATCAAACGCAAGCCGCGGCAGTTTGCCGGCGGATTTTTCATCGCTCTGCTGGTACTTGCCGCTGCCTGGTTTGGCTGGCAGTGGTACCAGCATCGCCCCAAGCCGATCGAGCCCGAGCGCATAAGCTTCGAGGCGAAAACACCGGCAGTCACGAGCTATTTCGCGCAGCCGGACGGCACGCCGAAAATCACCATTCATCCGCTCGATATCGCTTTTTCGGGCTCGGCGGCGCCGATCGAGCTTGTTGGTAAACCGGTCACCAAAGGTATCAACATGCGCCCTGCGCTCAAAGGCGCATGGACCTGGATGGACGATCACACGCTGCGCTTTGTTCCTGCCGAGGAATGGCCCGTCGGTGCGCACATCGAGGTGCGATTTGATGTCGCCGATGCCTTTGCGCCGCACGTGCTGATGGCCGACGATCATCTGTCGGTTGATCTGCCCGCTTTCAGCGCGACATTGGGCCACGGCGAGTTCTACCAAGACCCGCAGGATCCCACCGCCAAGACCACTATCGTGCCGGTCAGTTTCAACTACCCGGTCGACACGGCGCAGTTTGAGAAGCGTATCGCGATCGCGCTGGCCGACAAGGACGGCAAGCCCGGAACGCCGCTGAAATTTACCGTTACCTACGACGCGTTCAAGCTCAACGCGTGGGTGCATTCGCAGCCGCTGGACCTGCCGCGTGATGACGGTGCCGTGCTGCTGAAGCTCGATAGCGGAGTACGCAGCTCGCGCGGCGGCGACGGTACGCCCGATGCCATGCAGGCGCGTATCCGCGTGCCCGGGCTGTATAGCCTGACCCTGCAGGACATCAGTCCGACCCTGGTCGACAACGACAAGTACGAGCCGGAACAGGTGCTGGTGATCAACGCCAGCGGCAAGGTACGCGGCAGCGATCTTGCCGGCCTGACCAAGGCCTGGGTGTTGCCGCGCAAAAAGGACGGGGTCGATCAGGCCGACGACGATGCACCCTATGGTTGGGACGTGTCCGAGGTCAGCGACGCGGTCCTGCGCAAGTCCCAGCCGTTGCCGATCGAACTGGTGCCGACCGAAGACGATTTCGCCACGCTGCAGAGCTTCAAGTATCACGCCGAACCCGGTCAGCGCATCTACGTGCACGTTGGCACGGGGCTGAAATCCTTCGGTGGTTATGTGCTCGGCAAGCCGACGGCTCAAGCTTTTACCGTGCCGGATTATCCCAAGCTGCTTCGCTTCATGGCCGACGGCTCGCTGCTCTCGCTGAGCGGGAGCAAGCGCGTCTCGGTCGTGTCGCGCAATCTGCCAGGCATGCAGCTGGAGATTGGTCGCGTGCTACCGGACCAGCTGCAGCATCTAGTCAGTCTCAACCAAGGCACGTACAGCCATCCGGAACTCATGTACGGTTTTAGCGAAGACCACATCGTCGAGCGCTTCGAACAGAAGCAGGCGTTTCCCAAGACCGACCCCGGCAAGGCGCATTATGAGGGCGTCGACCTTGGCCAGTATCTGAAAGACGGCAAGCGCGGCGTTTTTCTGCTGCACTTGTCCGGGTACGACCCGGTGGCCGAGAAGAAAAAGGCCGCCGCGGCGGCCAGGGCAAAAGCGCGCGCGCTGGAAGGCACCGCGCAGGCGTCCGGCGGCGCACCGGCGAGCGACGCCAGCGCAGCCGGCGACGATAGCAGCGCTACGGCCGACAGCGCCGATCAGGCAAGCGGCGACGCTGACGACGGTGACGAATCCGCGGACGGTAGCGCCG
>Ga0302308_10000705_pt1 | contig 28631 bp, 28 predicted proteins | sample III_Palsa_E3_3_FD_200531 | JGI IMG/M metagenome (GOLD analysis project Ga0302308, IMG submission 200531) | Peat permafrost microbial communities from Stordalen Mire near Abisko, Sweden - III_Palsa_E3_3 | ecosystem: Environmental > Terrestrial > Soil > Palsa > Peat permafrost | place: Sweden...
GCACTTGTGCAACCAAGCGATGTGGCTCGAACCGGATTTCGGTGTAAACCCCATGGGGACTTCGGGCGTGGAGGACTCCATCAAAGAAAGGGGCCGGAGCAGTCGGTGCGCAAAGTACGCTGGCACTGATGCTCAAAAGCATTATGGAGACCCACGTTCTTGGCCGCTTCCATTTGGCAAGCGCACGGCCAGTGGGCCGGGTATATGCCGGGTCAGCGCGGACGACGGTGGAATCAGGCAGGGCATTCATCGGGGCATCTCGAAAAACGGCTGACGATTAGACCATTTGGCGGTCGCACGCGCTGAGATCTGGCTTGCATTGTCGGGCGAGAACACCAAGCGGGAGAGGGAACTAACGAAGTCTACTGAACGGCGTTGAGATCATCGATGAGTGCCGGTGCCGCGCCCACGAACGGATCGAACGGATGATCATGGCAATACTTGTCAACATATCGAGCTAGCGCAGCCAAGTTTGGAAATTGAGCGCCGTAGAGCTGCCGCTTCGGGTTGCGGGCGTTATAGCCAGAAACGTAGCCTCTGATTCAGAAGAGGTAGGCCGCACGCAGGTCTATGTCCGTCGCCGAAGCCACCCATGCACTGCACGAACTGTCTTCGAAGGCGAGCATGTGAGTGGGTGCATCTTGGGCGCACGCAGCGCCCGAGACGCAAATCAAGAAGGCCTTCCCAAAAGTTTTGATCGACACCTTCATTTACGCCACCCTCGAAGTAAGAGCAGCCTATCAAATCACCCGCGCCAATCGCTTCCCTCACTTTGTCCGCTGGTCGTCTGGTCTACTCCAGCGCATTCGAAAATACTCCGCGAACGCCAATGGGGCCATCGCCGATTTTGGCAACGGGAAGCAACGGGAAGCAACGGGCAGTGTGGCGCTACCGCGGCTGACCGCTCGCACTGTGAAGCGCGCGTGGTGGCCACGCGGAATTGGCTGCACGTCGCCCGCACGCGCATAACCAAATACTGGATGCCACTTCGATGTGGAGCGCGTCATGAATAAGCAAATCCAGCCCGATAAAAACGGCAAAGACCGGCCGCCAGCGGGCGATGGAATTCCCGATGGCGAGAAGGCGTCTAGCAGGCCCGCAGGCGCACATAGAGGCATCCCAGCACGAGACATCGACAAGAAAAACGCCGATCATGAGAGTAAGGGCGGCGAAGTTAAGGAGGATGGACGCGGGCGGTTGACCCGCGACAAAGAGTGAAGCGGTACTGATTAATCCATACTCATAGGCAATTCGATTAACCCCTCGGGCGTGATGGCCACGACCTTCTCGTCGGGTTCGACGGGGACCTGATGCAAACCGGTCAGCGCACCGAAGGCAGGCAGAAGACCACAGCCGCGTCCGAATCGGAAAGCCGGCAGTCGATGACGTCGCCAACCATCCTTTATCGCGACACCCGGGTGCACGTGTCCGGCCAGCACGTAGCTGTCAGCAATACTGCACGGTGCGTGACGCAGGGTGAACGACTCGAGCTTTAACTGATGCTCAATGACCTCGAAGCCCAGTTCACACGCATTGAAATGGCGGTCATGATTACCGGCGATCAAACTCATCTCAACCATTGCATGGCGTTGCCGCCACACATTGACCTGCCCGATCCACACGGTATCCGCGGGTGTCACGCCATGAACCAAATCGCCTAGCACGATGAGGCGCATTGGCTGGTAATGCGCGATTAGGGCGTCCAGTCGTATCAGATCTGCCAATGTCTGACCGGTCGGCACTGCCATACCCGCACGCCGCAGCACGGCGCCTTTACCGAAGTGTGTGTCGGCGACGAATAGAATTCGCTTGCGCGACCAAAATAATGCACGTTGGCTGTGCAGTGTCAGCATTTCGCCGGCGATACGGATGCGCAATTCATTCATCGGCCAGCCGCCGCTTCGAGTGTGGTAGTCATGCGTTCAACACGGCTCTTCCAGTCGTCCGCGTGCACGCCGCCGCGCAGGCGTTCCACCCACAGCGGAAACGACAGCGGCGTGAGTCGCGGCGGTTCGACGTAGAGGATTTTTCCGCGCGCGATACGGATCAGGCAGTCGCGCAGGCGCGGATAGTCAAGCTGCTGGTCGAGCACTTCGCGCTCGGCCTGCCAAAGCAGCGGATGCTCGGGATCGTGCTGGCGCAGCACGTCGAACAGCAGGCCGCTGGACACCTGCAGCTGGCGCAGCGTCTTGTCCTGGCCGGGGTAGCCGTTGAACACGAGTCCAGCCACGCGCGCCACTTCGCGAAACTGCCGCCGGGCCAGTTCGGTGAGGTTGATGCTGGCGCGGATATCACGGCGCAGGCCCCAAGGGTGCAGCAGCTGACGCATGGTCTCGGCATCGAGCGCCGGCAGCTTGCGCGCGGTGATGGCGAGGCCGTAGTCGTTGACCGCGTAGCCGTAGTCCGCCTTGGCGATCTGCGCCAGCCGATAGCCGAGTACGGCGGCGAGGCCTTCGTGTGCCAAGCGGCCGGCGAAGGGGTAGACGAAGAGATGCTCGCCGTCGCGCGTATGCGTGCGTTCGATCAGCACCTCGTCGACGTCCGGCAGGCGCGACTGCGCACGCTGGATTGCCAGCAGCGGATGCAATGCGCGCATCTCGGCTTCGGGCGCGTCGGCGTCGGCCAGGGTGCGGCGCAGTTCGGTCGACAGTTCGTTGGACAATGGCATGCGCCCACCCATCCAGCGCGGCACGCCACCTTGGCGATTCGGCGCTGGCCGCACGTAGGCATTCATGTCGCGCACGCGCACCAGCTCCAGATGTTTGCCGGCAAATAGGAAACGGTCGCCCGGTCGCAGCCGTGAAACAAAACTTTCTTCCACAGCACCGAGCCGCGCGCCTTTCATATATCGCACCTGCAGGCTGCCGTCGGCGGTGATGGTGCCGATGGAAAGGCGATGCAATCGCGCGACGCGCTTGCTCTCGACGTGGAAATGGCCGTCCAAATCGCACTGCAGTTTCTGGTATTCCGGATAGCCGACCAATGCCGTGCCGCCGTTTTGCAGATAGGCCAGCACGGCATCGAACTGCGCTTGCGGCAGCTGCGCATAGGCGCGCGTGGAGCGCACTTCGGCATACGCCTGGTCGGCCTGAAAACCGCCGCCGAGCGCGCGCGTCAGCAGGTGCTGGGCCAGCACGTCGAGACAGCCGCGCAGCGGATGCCGCGGCTCCAGATGGTGGGCGGCCAGCGCACGCCGTGCGGCGGCGATCTCGGCCAGCTCCAGCAGGTGCGTGGGCACGCACAGAATTTTCGATGGCAGGCCGGGCGAATGGCCGCTACGGCCGGCGCGCTGCAGCAGCCGCGCCACGCCCTTCGGGCTGCCGATCTGGATCACCCGGTCGACGCTGGAAAAATCCACGCCAAGGTCGAGGCTCGAGGTGGCAACCACGCAGCGCAGCGTGCCCTGGCGCAAGCCTTCTTCCACCGCGAAGCGCAGCTTGGGATCGATCGAGCCGTGGTGCACGGCCAGCGTTTCCGGCGCTTCGGGCCACACGGCAGACAAGGCTTCGTGCCACAGCTCAGCCTGCGAACGCGTGTTGGCGAATACTAGCGCCGAGCGTACGTCGAGCACGGCGCGCAGCACGCGCGCCAGCTGCTTCAGGCCGAGATGGCCCGCCCAGGGAAAGCGTTCGCCGGCGTCGGGCAGGGCGGTCTGGATCTGGATTTTCTTGTTGCCGCTGCCGCCGATCAGCACGCCGTTGCCAGCGAGCGTCTGCATCGCTTCATCGAGATTGCCCAGCGTCGCAGACAGGCCGAACACGCGCAGCTCGGGCTTCAGCCCGCGCAGGCGCGATAGGCCAAGCTGCAGCAGCGTGCCGCGTTTGTTGCCGATCAGCTCGTGCCACTCGTCCACCACGACGCCGCGCAGATGGTGAAAGCGCTCGGCGACATCGGGGTAGCTCAGCAGCAGCGCCAGACTCTCCGGCGTAGTCACCAGCAGCTCGCAGTCGCCGCGGCGTAGCCTTGCGCGCTCGCTGCTGCTGCTGTCGCCGGTGCGGCGAAGCACGCGCCACGGCAGCTCCATCGCGTCGACCGCGGTAGTCAGATGCTGCGCCGTGTCGGTGGCCAGCGAGCGTAGCGGCGTGATCCACAGCAGCTGCAGGCCACGCGCCGGATTGAGCACGGCATCGATCAGCGGACCACCCACGGCAGCCAGCGTTTTGCCGGTGCCCGTCGGTGCGTGGATTAAACCATTGTGGCCCTCGGCCCACGCACGCCACGCGGCGCGCTGAAACGGCGCGGGCTTGCGATCGAGCGTGGCGAACCACGCGCGCAGGCGGGCCTCAGCCCGACGCCAGGCGGCGGAGGTCGTCGAGCTTGTCGGCATCAGCTATGCCCTTGTCGGTACGCCAGCGCAGAATGCGCGGAAAGCGCGTCGCCACTCCGGATTTATGCCGGCTGGAAAGCTGCACGGCTTCGAACGCCAGCTCGAACACGTGCGTTGCTTCGACCGCGCGCACCGGGCCGAAACGGTCGGTGGTATGCGCACGAATCCAGCGATCGAGCTGGCCGATCTCCTTGTCGTCCAGACCGGAATACGCCTTGGCGACCGGCACGAGCGTGTCGCCGTCCCACACACCGAACGTGTAATCGGTGAACAGGCCGGAACGGCGACCGTGGCCGGGCTGCGCATAAAGAAGGACGGCGTCGAGCGTGTACGGGTCGACCTTCCATTTCCACCAGTCGCCGCGCTTGCGGCCGACGCGATACGGAGAGTCGAGCCGTTTCAGCATCAGGCCTTCGGTCTGGCGTTCGCGCGATTGCTGGCGTTCGATGGTGAGCGTGGTCCATGAATCGGCAACAACGGGCGGCGACAACATCAGCGCAGGATCCACGCCATCGATCAATGCGGAAAGCATCTCGCGCCGTTCGCGCAGAGGTCGTTCGCGCAGGTCGCTACCTTTGTGTTCCAGCAGATCGTAGGCCATGAAACACACCGGCGCGCTGGTCAACAGTTTCGCGCCGGGTTTCAATTTTCCAATACGTTTCTGCAGTGTCGTAAATGGGCGCGGTAACGTTGACTCCGCATCCCAGGCAAGAATTTCGCCGTCGATAACGCCATCGGTTTTCAGCGCAGCGCCAGCCAGTTCGATCTCGGGGAAACGGCCGTCCAGACGTTCTTCACCGCGTGACCATAATCCGATCTTGCCATCGCGACGCATCAGCTGCGCGCGGATGCCGTCCCATTTCCATTCGGCCATCCATTCGGAAATGTCGCCCAGCGTTTCGACTTCGTGTTCGATCGTCGACGCGAGGAAAAAGGGATAAGGGCGATCGGCCAGATGTTCGTCATCACCTGCGGCCCGCGTCAACGCAGTAAGCGCATCCGCGGAGGGTTTCCAGGTGCCGCTCATGCGGTGCGCTATGAGATCGGTCGGCTGATTTGACCACTGCGCGATGGCCTGCACCACGAGCCGATGCGACACGCCAACGCGCAACGAGCCGGTGATCAGCTTGTTGAGCAAAAACACCTGCGCAGGCCGCAGCGCGCGCCACCACGTTTGCAACTGCGCAATGCGATCGGCGCTCTCCATCTTCGCCAGCGCCGGCAGCTGCTTTTCCATCCACGTTTGCAATGGCTCATCAGCCAGCGAGCCATCGCCGTCGGGCAGCATCAGCGCAATGGTTTCGGCAAGGTCGCCGACCTGCTCGTAGCTTTCGTCAATCAACCAGTCGGCGTAGCCCGTCCTGGCGGCCAACGCCTGACGCAGTTCGGTCGACGTGGCGAGCCGCCGCAGTTTGCCACCGCCGAGTACATACACGGCCCACGCCGCATCGCCGGGCGGCGCGTCATGCAGATAGGTGGCGATGGCCTCGCGCTTGGCCAGCGTCGAGGCGGTGCGATCGAGTTCGGCGTATAGCGCGGCGAAGCGGTGCATCAGCCGCCACTCTCGTTGTCGGTGCCGCGCAATACGCGCAGCGACTGCGCGTCGTGGCCGAGATCGCGCAGGTGGCGAATCAGCGTGTCGCCATCGCCGTGCGTGACATAGATGCGGCTGGCGCGGCTGTCTTCGACGCTGCGGATCAGGCCCGGCCAATCGGCGTGATCGGACACCACGAAGCCGCGATCGTAGCCGCGGCGCCGGCGGTTGCCGCGTATCTGCATCCAGCCCGAGGCGAAGCCGGTCGAGGCCTTGCTGAAGCGTTTCATCCACGGCGAGCCGGCCGCCGAGGGCGGCGCCAGGATCAACTCACCGGCAAAGTCGCGGCCGCGCGCGGACTCGCTCACCGGCTCGGTCGGGACCATGCGTACGCCGGCCTCACGATAGCTCTCGACCAGCCGCAGCATCGCACCGTGCAGATGCACCGTGCGCTCGGTGCGCGGGGCGAGTTCGGCAAGAATGCGCTGCGCCTTGCCCAGCGCGTAGCAGAACAGTATCGCGGGAATTTGTTTCTGCGCGCAGTCTTCCCACCACGCCAGCAGGTCGTCGATCACCTGAGCCATCGGCGGCCAGCGATACACCGGAAGGCCGAATGTGGACTCGGTGACGAAGACGTCGCACGGCACTGGCTCGAACGGCACGCAGGTGGGGTCGGGATCGCGCTTGTAGTCGCCCGACACCACGACCACGCGCCCGTCGTAGGCCATGCGCACCTGCGCCGAACCCAGCACGTGCCCGGCCGGATGCAGCGAGACTTCGACACTGCCCATTCGGAACACTACGCCGTAGTCGTGGGCACCGATCTGCGCATCCTGACCCAGCCGCTCGCGCATCAGGCCAATACCCGCCGACGCGACCTGATACCGACCGCTGCCCGAACGCGCATGATCCCCATGCGCGTGTGTTACTACGGCCCGCGCCACCGGCAGCATCGGATCTATGAAGAAATCGCCCGCCGGACAGTAAAGCCCTTCGGGTCGCGGCTGGAGCAAGGGATCGAACATCTACGCAAATTTTGGGTTGGCGCGGGTGAATAGGACGTGCGGGTTATTCTTGTCTGAGGCTCTAAGGCTTCAGGGAACGTTTTTCGCCTTCGAGAAAATGTCCAAGTGCCGCCAGCGGTCGAATGCGATCACACACAATTTTGGTGACGGCCAGCATCGGCACCGCCAAAATTGCCCCGGGCACGCCCCACATCCAATCCCAGAAAAGCAGCGCGACGATAACTAATACCGGGTTAAGCGTGAATCGCCGCGCCAGGAGCATTGGTGTAATCGTTTCCCCTTCGATCAAGTGGATCCCAACATACAGAGCCATCGGCATGAAGGCTTTCCAGAGAGGATCCAAGCTCAGCATGCCAACGCCCAAGAAGATGACCATGCCCGTCAACGGCCCGAGGATGGGCACATAATTCAGAAGAAAAGCCACCGCTCCCCAAAGGAGTGGGTTTTCGAGACCCAAGGCCCACATGACCAAGCCTGTGGTGATGCCTACCAAAGCATTCATTACAGTGACAGTGACCAGATACGAGGAGATGTCCATCTCTACTTGCTGAGAGATGTCGATGACTTGCCGCTTGTCACCGAACCTTGGCATCACTTCGACGAGGCGTCGTAGGAAGGTATCGCCAGAATTGAGGAAAAAGAAAAGCACAAGAAACGTTGTAAGGAACTCGGACGCAAACGTATGCAAACCATCCAGAATCACGGCTTCCACCCCATTCGCCGCGTCAGGAGTTGGAGCTGCGCCAGGCATTGTCGAAGCGGAAGCGACGGCGGCCCCTGATGCCCCTGATGCGGGGCCCGTCGCAACCATGCTCGTAGCGTGGCTCAACATCTTATTTAACGCGCTTAACGGTGAACTGATCACTTGCACTCGCTGCTCTAGCCGCGGGAGACCATCAGGAAGGCGTTTGGCCCAATCTGACGCCGGCCCGCTGAGCATTTCGCCAAAACCAGCAATCAATGCGAAAAGCAAAATAATCACTGTCAACGATGCGATGACGCGAGGAATGCGCACCCGTTCAAAGGCTCGCATGATAGGTTGCAGTAGAAGTTTCAGGATGAATGCCAAGACGATCGGTAAAACCACTTCTTTCGCTACGTATGCCGCGGCCAGCAACGCGAGCAAAAACAGGCCACCTTGAAAAACCACTTTGGGGTCTTGCGGCAAAGGCATCTCCTTACCGTCAGCCTCTGATGTGATTTCAGTCGCAGGCGGCTCCTCTTCGCCCAGCTCATCCGCCCCTTCAATCGTCTGCATGCGGTATCCCCTGATTGAAATCAACTCGGCGAGCGAATCGCCGGTTGAGCGTCAACGCCTCTGTGCACCGGCAGGATTTGACTCGTCCGTGAGTGAACCGCGCGTCACTAGTTAGTATGGCGGGGAGCTATCGTGTGTCCGCTGACAAGTGTTCAAGCATCCAAGGCTTGCCGGGACACCACGCCTTCATTCAGAAACCCTTTGGCATTGGAGTGCTGTTGGAACATTTCGATAACGCATTTGTTCGACTGCACGAAAGCCAGGCATAGAGACGACGGGTTCTCTTCATCGAGCGTTGATCTATCAGGCGACTATGCTTCGCTCCCGTCGATGGAGCACATATGCCATGGCTGCAACACACGAAGAATTACAAAAACTATTGACGGGTCTGGAAGCCGATGTGCCATGGCTGATGAAAGCCTATCCGGATCCGTGCGATTTCGTTGACGCCTTTGCAGATCAAGCTGACCTCATCACGGATAACCTTGTGGGCGCCGAGGAGAACGTATGGGTATTGACCGAAATAAGCCGGATTTTGACGAAGTTTGGCTATGTTGATGACTTAGCGGCCTGAACAGGATGCCCAGCTGCCCCAGCTCTAAAGTCAAAGTACAAATGATCGGGCAAGTTTTGAGCTTGCCCAATTTGGGACTATTAAGGACCAGGTGGACAAAATGCAAAAGATCACAGCATTAGTATTACTCGCACTTTGCACAGCCGGCTGCGTCACCACCGGCACAAAGGCAAACCCGAATGCAATTGCTAGTTTTCAGCCCGGTGTGACAACTCTCGATCAGGCCGAAGCGCGTCTAGGCCAGCCATACAGCGTCTCGAGAACCGCCGATGCATCGACTATCGTTGCCTATAACTTCGCAAACGACCAAGCCGGCGGATCAAACCATAGAACGTTCCTTGACGCGTTCGTGGGCGACACCGATGCGAACAAGGACATGGTTGTTCTGAATTTTGACAAGGAATCGAAGTTCGTCAGCTCTACCTTGACGCAATCGACAGCGTCAGCTGGATTGTTCAGCCAGAAATAAAGCGGCGCGTAAGTCTCCCGCAAAGGCGGCCTTGCGAGCTCACAAACGGATCGGGCGAGGCTTGGATGATGCGCTGTTCCAGTCATGTCTGAGCACGGCACTGGTGTTGACTGCAAATTTCGGCAGGATCCGTTGTCGGCGAGCAGCGGAACTCGCGACGTATTAGCCAATATGTTGTGCACGAACGTACAAAGGTAGTCTCACGTGGAACGTTGTCCCGTTTTCCTCCGAAGAGGTGACCTTGATAGTGCCACCGTGGGCGGTGACGATTTCCTGCGCGATAAACAGGCCAAGCCCCAAGCCAGCCCGCGGGCCCCGCTCTGCGCTGGCGAACCGAGAATGTCGCATCATCGGATTGAAAATACGTACCGTGTCTTCCGCGGCAATGGGCTCGCCATTGTTGTGGACCGAAAACACCGCATAGTCGCCGTCCAGCTGCTGGCTGATAGTTACCGGTGAGGAGACTGAACCGTGTTTGACGGCGTTTTCGATCAGGTTGGAGAAAACCTGCCCCAAGCGCGAATTGTCAAATTTGCCGACGATGACTTCGTCCGGCTGAAACACCACAGGGCGATCAGGATGTAACAGACGTACTTCGTGAACGATGCCCTCGCACATTGCCGTGAGGTTGTCTTCGATACGATCCACTGGGATACCGCTACCAACGCGTGCGCGCACAAAATCGAGCAGGTTCTCCACGATCTTCTCGGCGCGGCGTACGCTTGTATGAATGCCTGCAGCGACGTTGGCATGGCGACTGTCCCGCTCACTGGCTTTTTGAAAAAACTCGGCCGAAAGCAAAATGGCGCCAAGCGGCGCGCGCAGATCATGTCCAAGCACACCAAGAAAAACGTCCTGCGATTCGTTCATCGCTTGCGAGTAGCGCGACACCGATTCGGCTAGTCCCTTGTCAATCGCCTCGTTGAAACGTAGCGTATCTTGCGCGCGAAACTCGACGTCCTGATCCGGTGCTTGCGACCAAAGCAGCAGCACGCTGGCCCTTAGCGCACGATATTCGGCGACCAGCTGATCGATACTGAAGCCCGAACGCAGGCGGACGCCGGCATGCACCTCCGATGCCGTATCGACGCCGGCCCTGGGTTCCCGACCGCGGGATTTTTCGACGCTTTGCTGGACCGATTCTGAGGTGCTGATGTCGGCGGCAATTTCGACCAGCATCTGCTCGGCGTGATCGCGAAGTTCCTTGGCATCCATTACTCGGGTATCAGGTAGCAAAGTGCTAGCGAAACTGTCCCACGCATCAAGAATAGCCTTCCGATGGATCAAAATGAATTGTGCTAATCGCATGCGGCTGCGGCTCCAAAGAAAGCGACGCTATATTACCGAAACGTACGCAAGACGGATTGGTCAGACTAGGGATCACTGGGGGTAGGGTAAGTGATTAGATGAGGTTATCGAGGGTAGGTTTACGCTCGGCTGCTGAAGCTTGGGAGGAGGGGAGAGCGGCAGCATTGTTGCCTAGTGCAGCGAATAGGCCGTCATTTTGCGTCTAACAAGAAAGAGTCGCCACCCACAGCAGATTTTCCAGTTGATGCGTTTATTTTCCCAAAGTCGTGTCCCAGTAAGCATCCAACCATCGATTGAAGGTGTGGGTCAGCGGATATTCGCGCCGCATCTCTTCAATGTTTAAGTGAAAACCTTTTTCCTCGAACCAGTGGTACATCACCGTCAGTTCCCGTCCCATGTTTTTCTCGAACTGATCCCAGGAAATCTGGACGTACTTCACATCGTGCGCAGTTACGCGGCTAAATGCGTCGGCGATTTGCTGCATCGACAGTTCATCACCCACCAATGAAAATGTCTTGTTCATCCATTTGCCAGGATGCTCAAACGCAAGCGATGCAAACGCGCCGATATCATCCACAGCTACCATCTGCAAGTTTGTTGTCGGGCTTAACGGTTGCTGAAGTTGCCCGTTCCGGATCGATTCGCCGAACAACTGCTTCTGCCAGTTCTCCATAAAGAAGACGGGCCGCAAGATCGTATATGGTAAACCGCTCGATCGCAGATGCTCTTCGACTCTGATTTTGCTTTCGAAGTGAGGAATACCAGTCTCTTCGTCTGACGAGCCCACTGAACTGTAAACGAAATGGCTGACATCCTGCCGCTTCGCCGCCTCGATAACAGCCTCTGCGTGCTCGATCTCACGGGCCGTGTAGGGCTGTACGGAGAATACGCCGTACACACCATCCATCGCGCGCATCAAGCTGTCAGGATCATCGAAGCTCCCCTGAAATACTTCCTGCCCATTTCCCACCAGTTGACGTGCTTGTTTGCTGCTGGGATCTCTCACCAGCGCGCGCAATTTGAATCCTTTCTTTTGTAGGTGCCGATACACAGCGTTTCCCTGCCTACCGGTGGCACCTGTTACTAAAATAATTCGTTCGTTGTTCTTTGACACGCGATTTGCTCCTTTTTCAAACTGCTTTCTATCTTGGGTTGGCTCAAGGAAATCAGACTTGGCCGATACCACCATCGGCCATCAGGTCCGCCCCCGTCACATACGAACTTTGGTCGGATGCCAGGAACAGTGCCGCGTTGGCAATTTCCTCGGCCCGAGCGAGTCGGCCAATGGGAACCATGCCTTGGTACATCTTCACCAGATCCTCGCGAGACGCCGATTGAGCGTCGAGAATCGGCGTGTCAGTGACACCGGGGCTAAGCATGTTGACGCGAATGCCGCGATCCTTGAATTCTGCAGCCCATGTTCGGGCATAAGAACGCAGCGCCGCCTTAGTCGCAGCGTAGGCAGTATGGCCAGGAATGCCCATGAGGTGCATGGCCGATGAAATCAGGATGATTGATCCAGCGCTTGTCATCATCGGTAACAACTTCTGCACCAGGAAGACAGGGCCGCGAGCCATAAGGTTGAAAGCCTTGTCGAAATGCTCGGGGGTGATGGTGTCGATTGAAGCTTGTTCCGTATATCCCGCGTTCGACACGATGATGTCGACGACACCCTTTTCTGCCTTCACCGTCGCAGCGACGCGGTCGAGGTCATTGAGATTCGCAGCATCAGCTTGAATGGCGGTAACGTCGTGCGCGATCAACTTGGTGGCTTCATCGAGCTGTGCTTTCCGACGACCAAAGATAAAGACGTGAGCGCCTTCAGCAGCAAATCGCTGGGCAGTTGCCACGCCGATGCCGGTCGTTCCGCCACTAATAACAGCTACTTTTCCTGCAAGTTCCTGTGACATGACTGTTCTCGTGGCGTAAATGTCTTGTACTAGATGTTTGGTTCGTGCCGACGCATTTCAGCCCAAGGGTATAGAATTGACAAGTACCTACCTTTTAGTAAGTGGTACCCACCTTTTGGTGAGTGTGAATGAGGAAACGCTTATGAAAAAGAAGATTTATAGTTGTGGTTTAGAGGCTTCCCTCGCCATTATCGGAGGCAAGTGGAAGTGCCTTATCCTGTGGGGGATAGGCCAAAATGCCCGGCGTTTTGGCGAATTGAAGAGAGTCGTCGTCGGTATCAGCGAAAAAATGCTGATACAGGAACTTAAGGAAATGGAACTGGACGGCATCGTGAAGCGGAAGGATTTCCATGAGGTTCCGCCGCGCGTCGAATATTCCTTAACGCTTTTTGGTACGGAGCTTCGCGAAGTACTGCAGCCGCTAGGCGAATGGGGAACAAAACACATGAAACGGATTGGCAACTTACCCACACAAAAGGATGTCGCCTAGATAATCCCGAGCGGTCTTCACCAACTCCTCCAGAAAGGCAAGCTGGCATCGGACAGATCGCAAGTGCTAGTGAAATATGAATCGGAAACGGCACAGGGCAGAAGGTGATTAGCCGCTGTTATCGCGGGTAGGTATCTAACCACCACTGGATGAAAAGTCGTCGGGAAAATGCTAGTCCAAACTCATCCTAAGCAGCAGAGCGAATAACTATGACAACCGACGTTGACACCAGAGAAGTTCCTCATGGTCTGCAGTCATTCGCAGTTACTTGCTGGCAAGACATGATGAAAAAGCTCCAATTTGAAATTGACCAATTCGAGCTGACGCGGCCGACTGATTCTGGTGGAGATGTGCGTGGATATCGAGCGCTAAACGTCGCATGGACGGCTTGGCATCTGCATGACTGGTTTTTTGAAGGCAGAATGGATGGTTGCGATCCTCACCTTGCGGTGCTCGGAGGAATATTTCCAGAAATCCGATTCGACGCGAGAAGAAAGGCTGATCGATTGAGGGAATTTGGAAACGCGCTGGCTGAAAAATATGTCTCCCTTCGCATTTGCCGCGCTATTACAACAGCAGGAAAGCATGGTAAATCGGAACGTCACCCTGAATACGACCTTGTCACTACAGGTGTTCAGCCCTTTGTGATTGGGACTCAGCTTCTGTTTCAAGACGTCCGTATTGCTTTTGAAGGCAATTATTACGACGCAAATGATGTGTTCGTTCGCGCACTTCAGGAGTGGAAGGACTTCTTCACGAGCATCGGCTGGGACTACCCTGGATCTAGTCGGTTCATGCCATACATTCCGTCGCCCTAGGAGTTCTAACACTTTCATGAAACAGCACGCGAAGGAATTTCTACGACAGGTTGTTGAGCCGACCTGTACTGAATATCTGGCTACCGCCGGAGATCTGAGACGAGCAAGGATCGCTGCCATTGTACTCGAGCACATGACTGACTACTGGGCAGTTGAGAAGAGTCTAAAGCTCAAGGCCGCGCGAGAAATGGTGCATCACGAATGCGCTGAGGCAAAGATCATCCGCGATGTAGCCGATGCATCGAAGCACTGTTCCCTCGACCGTGGGGACGCGTTAACGAAACGAGCTGATCAGGTAGTCCGTCGCCCTGGCAGTGTATTAGGAGGTGCCCCACTCAACTCCGGGCCACTCAATGCGGCGCCCGCAATCGTGATTGTTCAGGAGATCGATAACGGATTTATGCAAATTGGCTTCAATCAGGTAATGAGCGCCGTGCTCTCGTACTGGCAAGAGAGGTGCGCTTCGTCATGATCATGCCCCGCACTTCCTTGCCATTCACCCTTTTGGGGTTCGCATGCATCAGCGTTGGTTTCCACATAAGGGGGAGCCGGCGCCTTTTTGGTAACGAATCGAATCGATAACACCAGCGTCAGCGTTCAAGCACAAAGGCGAGAGAAATGAGCAACGGCCCTGCAATTGAAACGTATCGTGGCATCGAAATTAAATACGGGCACAAAATAACCGAAGGCTTGAATTACGTGCATTTCGATTTGCCAGCTCGAATCGATCTACGAAACGTTGCAAAGACGACCAATTCAAGCAACGCGAGCCTGCTGCTAAAGGGCGGCGAGCGGAAACTTTCTGGACAACTGCAGAGCGAATTACTCGAACAGGCTCGCAGAGAAATCGATCGGTATTTCGACGGCTAAATGTCGGGGGTAGTAGCGCGGGTAATTCGAGGCCTAGAAACTAAAAAACCAAGACCCGTCAAAGTCTTGGCTTAGTTGTTTGGTGGCCAGGCACGGAATCGAGCCACCGGCACGAGGATTTTCAATCCTGTCTTCGCCAAACGTATACTTTCTTTATCTATTTCAGTAAGCGCGCCGCAGGATTGTCTTCCACTTGACCAGATTGAAAATACCCCATCACGCTTGCCACCGAACGATGTTCCGTCATCGCCATGACTGCCGGTAACGGTATGCCTTGTTTTCCCGCCTCGGTAACAAAGCCCGAACGCAGGCTATGTGCGCCGAAGTTCCCCTTGAGTCCCGCCAAGACCGCACGTCGCTTCACGATCGAGGCTATCGAGCCGGGGAGTAGGGCGGGGCCGACCCTGTCCTTCCATATCCTTCGAAAGATCGCTCCATCCCGAATCCCCGCCGCTTCGAGCCAAACCGACAACGCCTGGGCACTGCGCCCCAGAATCGGCTTGTCCGGCGTCGAATCCACCGTCACCCCGGCCTGCTGCGTTTTCGAATATTCCAGTCGATAGATGTAACTTTCGTCACCCGTCTTACGTAGGTCCCGCATGTCGGCGGCGGCGATCTCGCTGCGCCGGCGTCCGCCGCTAGCGAAACCAAAGCAGAGCAGGGCGCGGTCGCGCAATCCTTCTAAAGTTTCATCGCAGGTGGCCAGCATCGCTTCGAGCTCGGGACGCGTGATCGCCGTCTTCTTGGTCGGTCGCTCGCCGCGCTTGACCGACGCACGCCGCGCACGACTCAGCAGGGTGCGGACGCTGGCCGACTCGCATGGATTGGCGAGCCGCTTGAGTTTTGTGCGCCGTCGACAGCACGGCCACGCGCTGGGTCACCGTGGAAAGCTTGAGCGGCCCGAGCTTCGCCTTCAGACCAGCCGTGACCAATACCTCGTCGATTGCTGGCGGCAGTTCGCTGACCAGACCGGTCTTGTTCTTGCGCTGGATGTGATCGACCAGAAACTGGATCACCACTGCCTCGCTCACCGGCAGCGTCAGCTCGATGCCAAACCGGGCTTGGTGCCAGCCGGCCCAGTAGCGCAGGGCGGCCGCGTAGCTGCGCGTGGTGTTGGCCGCGGCGGCCGCGGCGAGGAGTTCACGCACGGCGTTGGCCGCCTGCTGGGCCAACTTTTCCGGCAGCACCAAGCCATCCGCAGGTGCCGTGAGGGCTGGAAAAGTGTTTTTATACTTCATACTATGTAATATATATTACGAAATAGGGCGCTTACTAGTGATAATCATCACTTATCACCAGTACGTCAAGATAAGGGCAGGGCGCCGATAAGGGAGACATGCGATATGGCCAAAGGCATCACCCAAGAACAGGTCAACGCGGCTGCGGATGCGCTGGTCACCGCCGGCGAGCGGCCGACGGTCGAGAAAATTCGCGCGCAGCTGGGCACTGGCTCGCCCAACACAGTGCTCCGGATGCTAGAAACCTGGCGCGGCGCGCTGGCCGAACGCCTCCACCAAGTGCTGTCGTTACCGGATGTACCGGCGGAAGTAGGGCAGGCGTTTACAGAGTGTTGGCGCTTGGCGATGGCTCACGCCAATTCAGCGGCACAAAGCTCTCTCGCGCAAGAGCAAAACGCCCTTCTCGCCGCCCAGACCTCACTGACGCAAGAACGAAAGATCTATGAGAACGCGGTTGCCGCCGCTCAAGAAATGGCCAAGAGCGCGGATCAAGCCCGCGACATTGCTGAAACGCGACTGACGGATCTCCAATGTCTTGTGGAGCAACAGGCTAGCCAATTAGCCGAGCTAATGCAGCAGCGAGACGGATTGCAACAACGAACGCATCAACTTGCCAATTCGTTAGAGACACACAAAAACGCCGTTGCGACCGAACGCGAGGCCCAAGCGGCGCACATTCGCGCCATCGAGGATCGCGCGCACGCTGAAATTGACCGCGCCCGCGAAGAAACGAAGTCCCTGCAGGCAGCGTTACGCCAGAAGGAACGAGAAGCAACGAATGTAGCAGCGCGACTCGAATCAGCGCTAGCTTCGGCTCGTGGAGCAGAGAACCTGGCCACCGAATATGGCGCTCGCGCAAAAGCGTTGGAGCAACAATTAGGACGAATGGATGGCCTCTCCGCCGCTTTGCTTGCCGCTCAAAAGTCGCTGCATGCCGCTACTCAGCGGGAAGTCGCAATACGGAGCAAATTGGATGATCTTGCCTCGGCAGCTAAGATCAAACCAGCGGCCGGAAAACGAAAAGCGCGAGTTGCCTCAGCAGCGAGCTAGGTTTCACCGGCGGCTACGCCGTTGGGTAGGTTGTAGCAGAAACTGGTCAGCAGGCAACTTACGATTTCGCCGGACACTTTGCGCAGCGTTTAGGCATTTCCGAAGATAGTGTCCGCCTTAACTGCCTTCCGAGAAAGTTGCATAGTGCTAAGCGCCTTAGTTGCACACTGTTTCTGCCGCTGTTGCGCAGTGAAGTCTGCCGATTCCAACGTCGAAAAGCACGTGATTAGATGCAAGGAACTCACAGAATCACCTGAAACAGCTATTTGTTGGGCGGCTAGGGCCGCGATCAAGAGCATAAACTTAATTAGACTATTTCGCATAATGTATATTATGTAAAATTATAGAAAATGGCTTAGGCGGCTTGGCACGGCTGTCGTTACCCAGTTAACCGTGTCCTGTCAGGGTTCTAATCGCTTCGATCAACTTCTCTATGCCGTAAGGTTTGATAAGCGTCTTGCTATGGCCACTGAGCGCGACGGGCGGATCGTCGAAGCGACCAGTCGCAAAGATGATCGGCAAACCGGGGGCTTTTTCTCGAATCATCTGGGCAAGTTCGGCGCCTGAGATGTCCGGCAATCCAATATCAGTGATGAGGATGTCGGCTTCGTGGATAGTCCAAAGATAAAGGGCCTCGGTGGCAGAGCTGGCATCGGCTACCGCATAGCCCTTGGACTCCAACATATCCTTGACGGTAGACCGAATGAGGTCGTCATCCTCGCAAAGCAAAACATGCAATCCAGCGGACGCCGAGTCCGAAACCCGCTTTTTATTAACCACAACGGCCGACGATTGAGGGGTGTGCGCTGCCGCAGTCGCGTTGCGCTTTTGTTGCGTCTCCAAGACCTGCCGCACTTTCCTCGCCAACGCATCGCTACCGTAAGGCTTGCTGAGCAGTTCGACGCCGCTGTCCAGGCGCCCGGCATGCACGATGGCGTTTTCCGTATAGCCCGACGTGAAAAGGACGGCGAGATGCGGTAAACGTGCCTTCGCCTTTTGGGCCAGTTCGGGACTGCGGATAGGCCCTGGCATGATCACATCGGTGAACATCAGGTCCAATGCAATGCCGCTGTCCAAGACCGTCAGGGCGCTCTGCGCGTCTCGTGCCTGAAAAACCTTGTAACCCAATTTCTGCAAGAGAGACACCGCGGTGTCGCGAACCGCGTCGTCATCCTCCACGACCAGAATGGATTCTGTGCCGCCCTGCACGTCCCCCGCCCGAACCACATCAACGGGCAACTCAGCTTCCATCGCGCGCGGAAGGTAAAGCTTCACCGTCGTTCCGTGGCCAACCTCGCTGTACATCTTGATGTGCCCACCCGATTGCTTGACAAAGCCATACACCATCGAGAGCCCTAGCCCAGTTCCACTCCCCTCCGGTTTGGTCGAAAAGAACGGATCGAACGCTTTTTCGAGCAGATCCGCACTCATGCCACAACCGGTATCCGACACCGAAATCAACACGTATTGCCCTGCTTTGAGTCCCGGTTGCTGCTTCACGTAGTGATCGTCGAGTAACGCGTTTTCCGCCTCGATGGTCAGGCGTCCTTGGCCACGCATCGCATCGCGTGCGTTGATGGCGAGATTTAGCAGCGCATTTTCAAGATTGACGGGATCGATCAATGAGTTCCACAGCCCTCCGCCTACCATGGTCTCGATCTGCACACCTTCACCTAAAGTCCGTCGCAGCAGGTCGTCCATTTCACCGATGAGCCTGCCCGAGCTGACAACCTTGGGCTCAAGCGGCTGGCGACGACCAAAGGAGAGTAACTGCGATGCCAGTTTAGCGCCGCGCTCCACTCCAGCCATGGCATTGATCAAGCGGCGTTGCCCACGATCGTTGCCGTCCATTTCGCCTTCCAGCAGCTGCAAGTTGCCGCCAATGACTTGAAGCAGGTTGTTGAAGTCGTGCGCAACGCCTCCCGTCAGTTGGCCGATGGCCTCCATCTTTTGCGCTTGATGCAGTGCCTTGCGCATCTCCTCCATATCTTGCTCAGCACGCAGGCTTTCGGTTGCGTCACGGGTGATTTTTGCAAAGCCCATGGGAGCGCCGTGCTCGTCATCAATCCGATCGATGACGACGTGGGCCCAAAACAACGTACCGTCCTTTCGAACGCGCCATGCTCTGTTTTCAAAGCGACCCTTTTCCAGAGCAATGCTAAGGCTCCGTTGCGGCTCGCCAGCAAGGCGGTCCTCTTCCGAGTAAAAGACGGAAAAGTGCTGACCAATGATTTCTTCGGCGCGATATCCCTTGATGTGCTGGGCTCCAGCGTTCCATGTAGCAACATGGCCCTGAATATCGAGCATATAAATGGCGTAATCGACCACGCCTTGAACCAACCGTCGGAACTGTTCTTCACTCAGCCGCTGCGCTTCAAGCGCCGCTCTTCGTTTCGTGAGGTCCCGGGTGATTTTGCTGTATCCGATCAACTGATCGGATGCGTCGCGTACAGGATTGAGGATGACGGAGGCCCAGAACACCGAGCCATCCTTGCGCACACGCCAGCCTTCGGTTTCGTATGTACCGTCGCGCAATGCACAAGCCAGGGCTGCATCAGGCAGCCCCTCGACGCGATCTTCCTCGGTGTAGAACATCGAAAACGGCTTGCCGATGATTTCCGACGATGTATATCCCTTCAAGTGCTCGGCACCTGGATTCCAGCTCACCACGCAACCGTGAGTGTCAATCATGTAAACCGCCAGATCGCGCATCGACTCGATCAGGAGACGATAGTGATCATCGCTGCCCATGCCCATAACAATCCCATTGGCAGCCGTTGCCTGTTAGACAGGCATCTTACGCTTTGCGGGCGCAAGCTGGTCGGGACCTGATCGGGCTGGCCGATAGGTGCGGGCTCAAGCGTCGCCAATGCAAGTCCATGCCATTGCTTCCGACCGAGGCTATGTAAAACGCATACCTTTCTGAAAACTTTGAACGATGGCTATCGACAGTCGCTGGCGGCGCTAAGTCCGGCGGCTCACATTGTTCAAAGTCAATATTTGGAGCGGCGCGTGGCACGGAGTGAAAGCCCAAAAAGTATGGTGGCCACACTGAGGAATACCCAGTAGTCGCTGGGCGCTGGCCCCCACCAGTGGACATGCCAGGGAATAAACTGCGGCCGGAAGCGAGCGAGTCCGTAAGCAGGATTCATGATGAACCAGAGAAAGTCCTCGCTGAGCCAGAACAACATGATGCAGGCAAGCACCCGGGCTTCGCGGCGCCAACTCCAGGTTCCAGAGAAAACCAGCGGGAAATGAAAGAACAAAGCCATACAGGGAAACAGCCATGCGTGATATCCCGTCATCGCTCGCCCACCCCAGAAAACGTCAAGCCACCAGCGATGCTCGATCCGCCACGTCGGCAGACTGGCTGCCCAACCCGCTGCGCCCTCAATCTGGATTTCGACATGGGCGAAAAAGAACGCCAATAGTTCGGTCCATGCCAGAGTGAGAAAAAGCAACAGCGGATGATTGAAATCAAGCCGGTATTCCCCACCGACCGATCCAGATTCGCACCTGTTCAACCGGATCATTGAAACTCGGCACCATTGCAGGGCCTGATCAGAGCCAACTGTGCCAGAACGATGTCGAGCACATTCCGCGCGGCACTGGGGCGGCCGATGTCCCTCGCACAATCGCGCATACGCTCCAGACGCGCGGTATCCGTAAGCAGTTCGTGCAGCCGATATTCCAGCGACACTATGTCGATGGCCTTGGATGCGGCACCTCGCTCAAGGAGGTAGTCTGCGTTGCGCTCCTCCTGACCCGCAATGGGTGCATAAACAATCATGGGAACGCCGAGCGCAAGCGACTCGGATGTCGTCAGTCCGCCAGGCTTGGTGATCAACAGATCAGCGCAGGCCATCAGAGGCGCCACGTCATTGGTGAACCCGAATGGAAATAAACGCCCCGGATGTTTCACCGCGAGAGTCTGAAGTCTGGCCAGTGCCTGCTCGTTGCGGCCGGCCAGCACGATCAGTTGAAAATCATGCGCCAGCTCCATGAGCATGCCTGCCACTTCGTCGAGCTTGCCCACGCCTGCCCCACCGCCCATTAGCATGATCGTCTTTCGTGCGGGTTCGAGCGCAAACCGCTGGCAGCATTCTTGGCGATCATGCAAGTCGCCGAACGCGGGCATCACCGGAATGCCGGTGACATGAATCCGCTGCGACTCAATTTGATTGGCCTGCATACGAAAGGCAATTTCCTCGCTCGCTGCGAAGAAACCCGTCATTCCTGGAATCACCCACATGGCGTGCAGGTCGAAATCGGTAACCTGCACCCATACAGGAATATTCAGCCGACCATGCCGAAGCTCGTGCGTCAGCACTTCGGCCGGCAGAAAATGGGTACAAACGATGGCATCGGGCGCAAACTTGTTGACCGCCTTGCGCAGATCGCCGGTTCCAAGCCGTTCGACAGCACGTCGGAACTTGTGCACCGGACCGTCGGGATCCGCCTCCGCGCTACGTTGGTAGAGCATGCCCCATAAGGTTGGATAGCTGTTGACGAGAAGAATGTAAAAGTCCGTATACAGTTTGCGCATGGCAGACGGGACGTACTCCATGACGTCCAGATGTTGCGTGACGACACCGGGCAGGCTCTTCTCGGCCGTCAGGCGCAGGGCCTCTGCCGCACGCATGTGGCCGGCACCGGCTGACACACTGAGGAACAGGATTTTTGGCGGCGCCATTGTTCACCATCATATGAACCAGCGAATACCCGGTCACGGGGTTATGCCCACCTGACACACGATTTCGTAGTGCTTGACGCCATGGGGGCTGTGAATTCAAAACTGCAGCCTTCGATCTTGCCGATCGAGTCGAATGCAATTCGACGATACGGCAATTAGATGACACTTGATGTCAGCCTCGAGATACCCACCTCACGCCGCCAAAATGCAATTGATTTTATTGACCAATCTTTCGACAGCTTTGGCCACGTCAGATAGACGGACGGCGGCTTCTGATTTCGCCGCAGCCAGCTGGTACCTGAGTTCAGTACCGATCGCTCAAGGAACCGCATGTGTCGCGGCTTGTTCGATCAGCGCAGCGACTTCCTTGGGATGCGACTCGTAAACCGAGTGGCTGGCGCCCTTCACTTCGATGGTGTGGCTGTTGGCGCGTTTGGCATACATGCGCTCCAGATCCGGGTTGATGATGCGGTCGGCCGTGGCCACGGCATACCAGCTCGGCTTGGTCTTCCAGGCGGGCTGACCAGCCGGCACGGTGAACACCGATGCCGCGGTGAGCTCCTGTGCATTCGCCTCGAATTGGGCCTGCTTCAGCGGCAGATCGGCGGCGAAATCGGCCGGGTAATGCGCCGGGTCCAGATAGAGGAAGCCATCGGCAGTCTTCTTGACATCGTTGGTCTTGCTGGTGGCATTAGGGTATAGCTTGCCGTTGGAGACTTCGGTTTCGCCCTGATCAAGCGCGTGTGCTGCGATGTAGACCAGACCCACCACTTTGGGATCATTCCCAACGTCGGTAATGATGGCGCCGCCGTAGCTGTGGCCAACAAGGATGGTCGGGCCGTCCTGCATATCGACCGTACGCTTCACCGCTGTTACATCATCATCGAATGAAGTCAGCGGATGCTCGGCCACGGAGACGTGGTAGCCATCCTTCACCAGAATGTCGTAGACGGGTTTCCAGCCGCTGCCGTTGACCCATGCGCCGTGCACGAGAACGATGTTGTGCACCGGGGTCGCTGCCATGGCCTGGCTGGATAAGGCACCTAGGGCCAGCGCCAGCGCCGTGGTTAGAAAAATGCTCTTGTTGTTTTTGATCTTCATTGTCGTGTCCTTGGGGGATGTAGGGGAGCTATCGTTTAGACTGCCGGCCTTCCTTGTTCATCAGGCGAATTGATCGTAACCCCTGCGACTCTGTCGATTTATGACGTTATCAGAAGCTATTTAGAGGGATATCCGATGCGCCCACTGCCCTCCGAACTTCTACGCACCTTTGTCGTTGTCGCACAAACCGCTAGCTTCACTGTCGCTGCCGAGCACGTGAGCCTGTCGCAATCGACTGTCAGCCAGCACATCCGCCGGCTTGAAGATCTGGTGGGCCAGCCGCTGTTCGAACGGGATACGCGCAATGTGAGGCTGTCGCCTCATGGCGAAACGTTGCACCGCTACGCCGAAAAAATTCTGGCATTGATGGATGAGGCGATGACCAGTCTCTGCGGGCCGCCTTTGAATGGCACAGTACGCGTTGGCCTTCCTGAGGACTTTGCCTCCACGCGGCTCACCACGGCACTGGCCAGTTTCGCGCAGCGTAACCCGGAGGTTGAACTGGTTATCGGCACGGGCCTCAGTGGTGATCTGTTTCGCGAACTCGACGAAGGCCGATACGATCTGGTATTCGCCAAGCGCCTCAGCGGCAGCCAGCGCGGTACGGTCGTGCGAACGGAACCGCTGCATTGGTGTGGCAGCCCTACTTCGCTTTTGAACGGTGGCGAATCTGTTCTGCCGCTGGCTGTGCATCCCGAGCCGAGCATCACTCGCCGCCGCATGTTCGAGGCGTTGAAAGCCGCCGATCGACCGTACCGACTGGCCATGGTCAGCAGCAATGTCATGGTGATCCAGGCGGCCGTGATGGCAGGTTTGGGTATCAGTGCCTTTGCGGGCTATGTCATTCCCGAGGGTCTGGTACGTCTTGACCGTGGCCTGCCGGAACTCGGCTCTCTCGATTACGTCATCGATCGACAGCCGTCGGTATCGCAAGCTGCGCTGGCGCTGGAAATGGTGCTTACGGATGCCGCCAGCGAACTTTGACTTATGCGTGCGTGTCGAGAAAAAGACTAGTTTGCTAAAGCGCTCGCTGTTGTAAATGCATAGCTAGGGTTTGGCGCTTTGACCTTCACCGGGAAACCGGGCGATGGCCTGCTGTGCCGCTTCTTCCAGTGAATTGACCACCTGGTTGACGCCGGGATCGGGAGGCGTGATCTCCGGTAGCGTCAGCAACTCCGGCAACAACACCGCCAGAATGCATGCGTCGGGAAAGCGGCGACGCATTTCAGCCGACACCATGGCACTGTTCTCACGCTCCTTGCTGGGTGATGCGCTGACGATATAGACCATCGAGATGCCGTCACGGCTCACTTCGGGCGGCGGATCAGCCTCCAGAGCTTCGATATCCTGGACCGAAAGATGGCGTGCATCGATATTCAGATCGCGCAGGATGCGGGCGAGAATTTCCGTCGCCAGGTCATCGCCGATCGTTCCCAGCCCGGTGCATAACACCACCGATCGCGGAGCGACCACCAGTGGCCCCTGCCAGCGACCGCTCACACTTTCGCGTTGTTGACGAAGCACCTGACCGAGGCTCGTGCCTTCGAGCACAGACACGCGGCGGCGCCAACCTGATTGTTTACGCGCATGGCTACCGAGCGATTCGATGACTCGCACAATCGCGCTGCGAACGACGACCTGCTGCGCTGGACTGATCAGACCGTTGACCAGATCGATGCGGGTGAGCTGCAGCGCCGGCAGCAGCACGACATCGCAGTAAGCCGCAAAGGATTTGCGCTTCAGGAAAACGCGCGCGCTGGCGATGATTTCATCGGAGTCCCCCGAAATGGCGCGCTGATAAAAGTGCTGCGGCATGGTGAGCGCCGGCAAGTCGCCAAGCAGAATATCCAGCAGGTTGAGCGCTTTGACATGGCGCCCGGCGACCACCAGGCACAATGTCAGCGGCGTCGACATGATCAGCCCGACCGGCCCCCACAACCAGCTCCAGAAAATCGCGGCGACCACCACCGCCAGCGGCGACAGTCCGGTGGTGTGACCGTAGAGCTGCGGCTCCACCAATTGCCCAACGACCGTTTCGACCACCATGTAAAGACCGATCGTCATCAGCATCAGCGACCAGCCGGGATCGACTGCGGCCGCCAGCAGCGTGGCGAGAATCGCGGCCAGCCACACGCCCACATACGGTACGAAACGCAGAATCGCGGTGAGCGTAGCCCACAGCGGCGCATTGGGCACACCGATGATCACCAGACCCAGCCAGATCACCACGCCCACGCCAAAGTTGACGGCAAACTGCGAGACAAAAAAGCGCGAAAGGCGTTCGCCGGCGTCGTTAATGGCTTCGGTTGTTGTGCGTAGATCCGCCCCGCCCGCCAGACGGATAAAACGATCACGCAATGACTCGTGTTCCAGCAGCACGAAGATCAACACGACCAGCACGATGCCTGCGGTCTGCAGTGGTGGCCAGATCGACGAAAAGATCCGGCCGACCACGCCCATCGGGCTGGATGGCGGTGTACGGATTTCCACCGGCACGACATTGCCGGACGTTTTCAGATTTTGCTGGGCATCGGCCGGCTCGTTCGACTGTTCCGCGGCGCGATCGCCAAACTGGTTCAGCACCCGCTCGGTTTCATCCTGCACGGCTTCGAGACGCCCTGCCGTCAGCGTGCTCAAGGCGTCGATCTTGTGGTGAACCGTCGCCTCGTACTGCGGCAGGCTGCTGGCCATGTGCGCCACCTGCGATCCGATCACTGTCGCCAGCCCCACCAGAAACATGGCCAACGCCAGCACCGCAATCAGTACCGACGGCGCATGGCCCAGCCCGACACGGCGCAGCCAGCGCACGGGTGGTGCGATCAGCAGACTCAGAATGAGTGCAAGCGTGATCGGCACCAGCACTTCCCTGCCCAGATACAGCAGCGCCAGCACCGTGGCGGTGGTGATGATCGCAATCGCCCGCGAATGCGCGGGCGGCAAGGGCAATGGATCAGATGCGGGCGACATGCATGGGCTCCTGATCGTGGGAAGTATCAGGCGCCTACCTTAGCAAGCCTCAAGGCCCGGAAGCTGCATAACCATGTCAAGAAGGCACGGTATGTTGCTAGTGCGTCGACTGCCCTGCCCGGTTTGCGTCCTTCGCATCGGCGGTGTCGTTGACGCCATAGCCACCGCCCAGTGCCTCGATCAGCCGGATCGAAATATCCGCCTGCTGGCTTTCGAGTGCGGCAGTACGCTGATCAGCCTGCAGTAGCTGCTGACGGCTGATCAGCGGTGCCAGCGGTCCACTCACACCACCTTTGTAGCCGCTGATCGCCTGCTCCCAGCTTTTACGCGCGTCGTCCTGCGCCCGCTTTTCCAGCGCGATCTGGGCCCGTACCGAGGTCAATGCAGAGACCTGATCGGACACATCGTTGATCGCAGCTACCAGCAAGGTGTTGTAGCGCGCCACCGACTGGTCGTAGACGGAATCGGTGGCGGCAAGTTTGGCGCGCAACCGGCCACCATCGAAGATCGGCAGGCTCAAAGCGGGGCCAATACTGAAAGTACGGGCCGGCAGCTGGAACACGTTAGTGCTGTCGCCAACGGCCACCACACCAGCCATCGCGCTGAGGCTGATGTTGGGCAGAAATTCGGTCTTGGTCGCCTTGATATCTTTCGCGGCAGCTTCAACCTGCCAGCGCGCGGCCACCAGATCGGCACGGCGGCCAAGCAAACCCACCGGCAGTTGATCCGGCAAAGCCACCATGCCCTGATCGAGCAGATGCGGTCGCGTGATGGCGAGGCCGCGGTCCGGCCCCTGACCAAGCAGCACGGAGAGACTGCTGCGCGCGGCATCAATGGCTCGGTCGGCCTGCACTTTCTGCTGTTCGGCACTGGCGACCTGCGAGTCGGCCAGATACGCCTGCTGCGTCGTACCCAGACCGCCTTCAACCAGTCGACGCGTAATCACCAATGACTTGCTCGCGCGTTGTTGCTCGGCTTCGGCGACGTCCTGCTGCGCGAACGCATAGCCCAGCCGCACATAGGCGCGCGCCACATTCACCGAGAGCTGGATGCGCGCGGCGTGTGCATCGATCTGCGCCGCGCGACTGCGACCCAGCGCAGCTTCCCAGGCGGCACGCTTGCCGCCCCAAAGATCCAGATCCCACGAGAATCCTGCCGTTACCGATTTGGCCCAGGCGAAGCTGCCCAACGCATATTCGGGATAGACCGGGTCTTTGCTGGAAAGCCTCGCGCCGACCGCGCTGGCATCCAGACCCACCTGCGGATCACGCGCCGCATCCAGGCCATCGGCGGCCGCCTGTGCCTGCCTGGCACGCGCTTCGACATCGGCGAGTGAGGGGTTGTTCTTCAACGCCTCGTCGATCAGTGCTGTGAGCTGGGGATCGCCGAAACCCACCCACCAGTCCTGCGTTGGCCATGCGGTCGGGCTGAGCGATACGTTGGCCAGGCTGCGCTCGGATTTGAGACTGGCGGCATCAGTCAACGTATCGGTGGTATGCAGCCCGCCGCTGCTGACACAGCCGGCCAGCGCAACACAGACCGCGAGTGCAGCGGCATGAAATGGCTTTCTGTTCATGGCGACGTGGTCGCACGGGTGTTGGTGCCGTGCGGATGCACGATCAGGGTGGCAGTCATGCCTGCCGCCAGTACTGTTCCAGCAGGCATGTGGTCCGTATCGATGTTCACGCGCACCGGCACGCGCTGCGCCAGTCGCACCCAGTTGAAGGTGGGATTCACGTCCGACAGCAGATCGGAGCCGATGGGGTTGGCAGCATCCGTGATGCCGCGCGCAATGCTCTGCACTGTTCCGTGCAGATGCACGCCGCCGCTCATCAGGCGAATATCCACCGGATCGCCGATACGCACCTGCGGCAGCTTGGTCTCCTCGAAATAGCCGTAGACCCAGAACGAGTGACTGTCGATAAGCGCCAGTCGCGGCGCACCGGCGCTGGCGTAGTCGCCCACGCGAACAAGCAGATTAGTGACGTAACCATCGGTCGGTGCACGTACTTCGGTGCGGTCAAGGTTGAGCTGTGCAGCAGCCAGCGCCACCTGTGCCTGCGTCACGGCGGCGTGTGCCTGCTGCTGGCTGGCCAGCGCCTGATCCATGGATGCCTGCGCCCGATTGAATCCGGCGCGAGCGCTAGTGGCAGCGGATTTGGCATCGGCACGATCCTCATCAGACACCACGTCACTGAGTCGCTCACGACGGCTGGATTGCTCCGCCGCCATGGTGTAACCCGACTTGCTTTGCGCGGCACCAGCGCTCGCGGCCTCTACGCCAGCCTGAGCTGCGCGCGCGGCGGCCTGCGCGGCACCGACGTTGGCCTTGGCCAGGTCAACTGCATTCTGATAGCGCGCGTGATCGATCACGAAAAGCAGATCGCCCTTCTTCACGGCCTGGTTGTCGATCACATTGACCTGTGTCACCAGTCCGGATACATCCGGTGCGATGCGCACGATCTCGGCGCGCACGCGGCCATCGCGCGTCCACGGCGAATACATGTAGTGCTTCCAGAGCGCGTGCGCCACGATCACCGCAACAAGCACGACGACAAAGGTCACAACAAAACGAAGCAGCGTAGCGATTTTCATGGTGGTCATTCTCAGAACAGGAGTAACGCAACGCTGCCAAAAACGCAGACAAAGAGAGCCAGACGAAACACCGGCGGATGCCAGACCAGGCGATAGAGTCCAAAACGACCCGCGAGCCAGTCAAGCAGCCACAACAGCCCCAGCGAGAGCACAAACAACACCAACAGGCCCGGCACCAGTGCATCACCGAGGGCAATTTCACGAGGCATCAGCGATCTCCTTGGCTACCGGCGCCACCGGCATGTAATCGGCAAGCACGGACTCACCGTCGAGCAACGCGAGCCGTATCAGGTGCAGATGATTGAGTAGTGCAAGCGCGCTCGCTTCGCCATCAGCCATGTCGATTGCCGCGGCCACTGCATCCCTCGCGTGCACATAGCCCGCGCTATCTGGCTGATCATAGA
>Ga0302308_10000707_pt1 | contig 28591 bp, 26 predicted proteins | sample III_Palsa_E3_3_FD_200531 | JGI IMG/M metagenome (GOLD analysis project Ga0302308, IMG submission 200531) | Peat permafrost microbial communities from Stordalen Mire near Abisko, Sweden - III_Palsa_E3_3 | ecosystem: Environmental > Terrestrial > Soil > Palsa > Peat permafrost | place: Sweden...
CCCAACTCGAACGAGGTGGCCGATATGCTCCGGGAACTCGAGATTCCCGAGGAGTGGGTGCACGAGATAGTCCGCCGGAAGATTCTGCATGACCAACAGGCAATCATTCGCTTGTCATTCGAGCAACCCGAGTTCCTCAAAACCGAATTGATCAAGCTGGTGCGTGATCGCCTGCCTCCCGGGTACGATGTCGAGAAGCATTTCACTCCGGGTTACCGGCCCTGGCGTCAGCGAATCGCCCTCATCCCCGACGGCGATCTGCTCGCGGCTATCTCGTCCGGTAAGGTCACCATGGTCACCGACGAGATCAGGAATTTCACCGAAGACGGCATTCTCCTCATGGGGGGTGAGGAGCTTGCCGCTGACATCATCATCACCGCTACCGGCTTTAACCTCAGCGTCCTGGGTGACATTGACTTCGCCATTGACGGCAAGCCACTCGACCTGGCCGATACCATTACCTACCGGGGCGCGATGTTCACGGGCGTTCCGAACCTCGCGTGGATCTTCGGGTACTTCCGCGTGAGTTGGACGCTGCGGGCCGACCTGATAAGCGATCTGGTCTGCCGCCTCCTAGCCCACATGGCCACGCTCGGTGCCAGCAAGGTCACGCCTCAACTCCGGCCCGAGGATGCGGGCATGCCGGTCCTGCCATGGTTCGATCCCGAGAACTTCAATCCTGGCTACATGATGCGCTCGGTGGACCTGCTTCCCAAGAGGGGCGACAAGCCAGAATGGCAGCACAGCCAGGACTACTGGACCGAGAAGGACCTTCTCCCGAACGCGGATCTTGACGACGGCTGCCTTGCCTACGAATGATGAACGGTCCGGGCATGAGGCTCCTCGTCTCGGTCATGCATGTGGCTGGCCCAGGCTCCATGGTGCCCCTGGCAGTCGATGGCTGTGCCGCGTCCTCCGCCCGGCTCGCAAGAGAATCTGGCTAGCCGGCCAGCAGCAGGCGGTGCCAGGCGTCGGCGAGGAAGTGCTCGTAGCGGTCCGGGCTCCAGCCGCGCTGGCCGACCAGGAGCTGGTAGAGCTCGGGGGCGTTCGTTGCCCAGACGATGTCGGCGGCTTCGTCAAGATCCACCCGCAAGGTAGCGACGGTGGCGAGCTCGGCGACGAAGCGGCGCATGTTCGCCGCGCGGCGCTCGGCGATCTCGCGCCATAGCGCGGCCAGCTGCGGCTCAGCTGGCGCGGCCTGCTGGACCATCGCGACGAGGGGGGCCAGCCGGGCGGCGATCCGGCCGATCGCCGCTGCGTAGATAGTGATCTTGGTTTCAGCATCGGCGGCGGCCTGGATCGCTAGCACGTAGTCGCGTTCTTCGGCGGGGACGGCTGCGCCGGTGCCGGAGATCGCGGTCTCGATCAGCAGGCGGGCAAGCTCGGGCTTGCGGCCGACCGAGGCGTAAACGGTGTCGAGGGCCACGCCTGCCTGGTCGCCGTGTAGCCGCGGCTGGTGAACAGCCGCAGGGCCGCATCCAGGATCGCGGCGCGGTTGCGGGCGGCCGCCTCGCGGCGCCTGCTGGCGTCGTATCGCCTCTTGACGGGGGGCTGCACGGAAGCCATGATACAAGAATCAATCCGAAATAGATTCGGATCAATATTGGAAGGGGCACACGGTGACCTACGCATTCACCTACGAGGTACCGATCAGCACCGAGATCTACGCCCGCATCAGGGAAGGCCTCGGCTCGCAGCGCCCGCCCGGCCTCATCGCGCACCTCGCTTACGTCACCGAGACCGGGCTGCGCTACATCGAGGTATGGCAGTCTAAGGACGACTGGGCCGCCTTCGAGCACGACCGGCTGCATCCCGTTGTCCACCCCATCCTTCAGGACATGCTCGGCTTCGTGCCCCCCGAGCCGCCACGCACCGTCCTAGAACTCGTCGATGCCTGGACTGCCGAGCACACCACGTGACGTGACGCCCATCGACCGCGCACCCCATCGAGAAGGCCGGCCGTGCTGCCAGTAGGCCGTCAGCGGGACCCGGTCGGGGAGCGCCTGCGGCCGGCCGGAACGCTCACTTGGCCGGACGAGCCGCCATGCCCCGTTGCGAGGCGGGCCGGGGCGCCGCGCGATTCGGTGCCTTAGCCGCTTCAGCACTGAGTGGCGTCAACGGCGCGGGCCCGGGGGCGGCGTCCGGGCGGGCGGGATGAGTCCGGTCAGGATGCGGGTCATCGCGCGGTCGAACAGTGGCTCATGCTCGGCGGGGTCGCCACCGGCGGGCTGGTCCGCTAGCGCGGCCGCCAGGTACGGGTGCTGGCCGGCTGCTGCTATCTGCAGGAGGTAGCCGGCCAGCGAGCCCTGCCACTGCGTGGTGTCCCGTCCAGCCCGCCGCTGGCTGATCTCCGTCTGCGCGAACAGTCGCACGACCCCGGACAACAGGCCGATCGTCTCCAGCTTGACCGGCCCGGTCAGGTCCGCTCCGGCCAGTGCGGCCAGTGCGTGCTCGATGAAGGCGACCGCGTTCGGCCCGGGAAGGTTCCCGGTGGCCGGGACGTCGAGCAGCCACGGGTGCCGGTGGTAGATGGCACGGCCCTGCTGAGCGAGCCTCAGCAGATCGGCGACTGGGTGCCCAGAACCGGGCTCGTGGTAGGAGTATTCGCCGTAAACCTGCTCGGCCATGAGTTCCACTAGCTCGTCCCTGGTGACCACGTAGCGGTACAGGGATGCGGGGGCGGTGCCGATGGCCGCCGCGGCGGAGCGCATGGTCACCGCGGCGAGACCGTTGGCGTCGGCCAGCGTGACGCCAGCCGACGCGATCTCCGCGCGGCTATGCTCCGGGGCCGGCCCGCGGGCCGAGCGCTCCGGGCGTGTCCAGATGCTCTGGCCGCGGCCGCCGGCCTTCAGCTCTTCCATCATTGCGAACACTGTATTCAGTAAGTTAGGCTCACCATACAGCGAACATTGATCGCAGTTTCGGTGCTGGCGGGCCAGCGAGGAGCAGAGATGACCGGATCAGCCGAAGCTGGCCAGTGGGCCAGCACGTGGACGCCGACGCAATATGCGCGCAACGGCGCGGTGGAGATCGCGTACGACCGGCTAGCCGGCTCGGAAGGCGACCCGCTGCTGCTCGTGATGGGCCTCGCCGTCTCCAGATTCTGGTGGCCGGCCGGGCTGTGCCAGGCGTTCGCCGGCCGGGGATTCGCGGTGGCCCGCTACGACCAGCGGGATGCCGGGCAGTCAACCCGGATGCCGGACACTGGTGGCAGTAACCCGTTCGCCGCGGTGGCCCGCAAGCGGGGCGCCTACTCCTCCGAGGACATGACCGACGACGCGGTCGCCGTGCTGGACGCGCTCGGCTGGGAACAGGCGCACATTTTCGGCGCCTCGCTCGGCGGGGTAATCGCCCAGCGCATCGCGCTCCGCCACCCCGATCGGGTCCTGAGCGTCGTGTCGGCAATGGCCATGCCCAGCGACGTGTCCGGGATCGGCGGGGCGCGGTACGTGCGCTTCGGGCTGCTGGCCAAGCTCGCCCGGGCTAAATTCCCCGAAGGCAGGGAAGGCGACATCCAGCTCTCGCTGATGCTCGCCCGCGAGGTCGCCTCCCCCGCCTACCCGTTCGACGAGGACGCCGCGCGGGAGTGGATCGAGCGCGAGGCCGACAGCGGCCCCCGGGACACGAAGGCGCAGAGCAGGCAGGCAGGCGCCCCGTGGCACGGCCCGAGGCTCACTGAGCTGCACAAGCCCGTCCTCGTCCTGCACGGCGACCAGGATCCCATCCTGCGAGTCAGCGCCGCCCGCGCCACCGCGAAGGCCATTGACGGCGCCCGCCTGGTGGTCCTCCCGGGTACCGGCCACGACCTTCCCGCGCCGCTGTGGCCAGCCATCGCCAGCGAGGTCCGCCAGCTCGCCGGCCAGGCGCGTGCCTCGTCAGGCTGAACGCCTCCGGTTTCCGCGGCACGCCGCAGCCCGGGGGAACCGGCCTGCGAAGCCCGGTGCGTGCCAGTCAGGAAGTGACCGGGCCGCATCCACCGGGCCGCATCCGGCTGGCCGCATCCGGCTGGCCGCATCCGGCTGGCCGGGCCGGCGTAGCCTGTGCGGGTGCGGGTGGCGCGATCCGGGAGGGACCTCGATGGCTGACGCCGACGATGTACGCCGCCTCGCGCTGGCCCTGCCGCACGTGACGGAGATCGACAGCGACGGCTTCGACTTCCGGGTGGCCGGCAAGGGCTTCATCTGGTCCTACCCCGAGCGCAGGCCGGGCAAGCCGCGGCTCATCCGGACCGACATCGCGGTGCTGTTCGCCGGTGACGAGGCCGAGAAGCAGGCTCTCCTTCTCGGCGAGCCCGGGGTCTTCTTCACCACGCCCGGCTACGACGGCTGGCCGCTGGTGATGCTGCGGCTGGCGGAGGTGGACGCCGGGCGCCTGGCGGAACTAGTGACCGACGCATGGCGGATGCGCGCCCCCGTCGAGCTAGCCGGCGAGCTCGACGCCCTCCCGGCCGAAGAACCGGGCTGAACGAGGCCAATCAGGTAACCGCCGCCGAACTAGCCGCCCGGACCGGTGCCGAATTCCCGCCGCCGGGCGCCGAGCTGTTCCGGTCAGGGGCAGCCGGTCCCGGATCTCCATCGCTCTCCTCCCGGCCGGAACGCCGGGCACGGCTGGCGACCCTACTCGGCCCGCAGCATGGCGGCAATCCTTGTCCGGGCAGCTATCGATGCGGGAACGGCGGTCAGCAGGTTCCCTGCCACTAGCAGGGCGATGAACCCGGCCAGCAAGGCAACGCCGGGAATCACGGTCACCGGAAGAACGCCCAGGGACGCAGCGAAGCCGTTCCACGCCCAGCGGCCCGCCACCACCCCGAGCGGTACCCCGACGAGGACGGCGGCCAGGAGTATGACGCTCGTCTGCCAGGCGATGACCTCCCGCACCTGGCGCCTGGTCAGCCCGAGGGCTTTCAGCAGCGCGAATTGCCGTCGGCGCTGCCGGACGGAGGCCAGCAGCGCCAGGGCAAGCGACAGCACCGCCGACGCGCCAAGGACCAGCGCCAGGGCAAGCGGCTGGCTGCCCATCTGTGCCGAGTTCACGATCGCGGCACCCAGCACCCGTGGCTGCCGATAGGTCCCGCCCGGATCGTCGCCGGGGCCGGCCTCAGTGATCCGCGCCGCCAGCGGGGCGGCGGCGGCGGCGGGGGCCAGGTCGATGGCCACCGCCGAGGGGAAGGCCGGGTCAGATACCGAGCTCTGCTGTGATTCCTCCTTGGCCAGCTTCGGGGACAGGCCCTGCAGTGCCAGCAGCGTGCTATCGGAAAGCATGGCGCCGCGGCCGAGCGACACGTGGTCGGCCAGGGCAAGCCCGATCGACGGCAGGGTGACGGTCCCCACGATGGTGAACTTGCGCCCGGTCCGCCCGGCGCTGGCGGTCACCGTGTCGCCCACGTGCTTGCCCAGTTGGTGCAGGGTGGCGGTACCCAGCTCGATCTGCTGCGGCCCGCTGATCGGATGGCCGCTGGTGGTCGGCGGCTGCACGGATCCCAGGTGCCGGGTGAGGCCCAGGACCGGCACTTCCTGGTGGTCGATCAGTATCTGGGTGAACGCGAAGGTCGACCAGCCGGTGACCCCCGGCTGACCGTTGACGAGCTTGTCCATCTGCGATGGCGACCAGGACCCGTAACCCCCCTCGGTGTCCATCAGCAGCGTCCAGTTCCAGCCATACCGGGCCGGGTGGGTCACCAGCCCGTTCAGGCTGGCGCCGAACACCGCCGCCATCACCACGGCCAGCACCGCTACCGCGGACCCGACCAGGGTGGCCAGGACCGGAACCGGCCGGCGTCCCGCCCCTCGCTCCAGCGCCGCCCGGATGCCCACCACAGCGGTCACCGGCAGGCCGGCCGCGGCCGCTGTCCGGGCGACCGATGAGGTCCTGCTGACCGGTGCGCTCGCTGCCGGGCGGACCGACCGCCAGGACAGCGCCGCGAGGACGCCCAGGAGGATGACGGCGAGCGCGCCGCCGCCGCCCGCGAGCACCAGCGGGTCCGCCTGGAATCCGCGGACAGGATCGAACGCGCGAACCGGCCCGACCGGTGCCAGCGGCGATACGGCAACGGCGCCAGCTACGGCCAGTACCATCCCGCCGAGGACCGCGATCACCCCGTCGATGCTGGTCGCGAGCGCGGTCTGGGCGCGGGTGGCGCCGACCGCGCGCATCGCGGGCGCGCTGGCCGCCGACCAGCTCAGCAACTGCGCGAGGGCCTGCCCCGCCATCATGAGCAGGGCCAGCGCCGCCAGTCCCCCGAACAGGGCAAGCGCGACCGCCTGCGGCTCGATGGCCTGCTGCACCTGGTGGTGGACGGTGTCCAGGCGGCGGATGTTGAAGGCGATGGAGCCCGCTGGCAGGTGGAACGCGCGATCCAGCGCGTCTTCCGGCCCGGCAAGCTCGCGCCGCAGCGCGGGGATGCCGGCCGGTCCCCCGCGGAGCCGCAGTCCCGCCCACCCGAACGCGAACTCCACGTTCAGGTACCTGGCGGTAGCCGCGGGCGGCAGCAGGGCGGCGGCCGTGGTGTCGAACTGGTCCCCGAGTACGGGAGGGGCATCCCCGATCGCGGCGACCACGAATGTCGAGCGCCCGGCCGGCGTCGTGACGCCTGTCCGCAGGTTCAGCCGGGTGAACTGATACGTCACCCGCCCGCCTACCCAGGTGCCGAAGGTCTTGGCCAGCTGCGGCGTGAGCACGATCTCGCCGGTGGCCTTGACGGAGGGCAGCCTGCCCGCGACGACGGTCACCCGGTCCTGCCGGAAGTATTCACCGTCGAGGCTGCCGGCCAGGCCGCTGGCAGTGAAGGAATCGTCCACCCGGCCGTGAACTATCGGAGTGCCCGCCAGGCCAAGCCATGCCCTACCGGACACCACCCCGGGCAGCCGCTCGACCTGCCGGATGGCCGCGAGGTCCGGGCCGGGGATGTTGACGAACACATCGCTGGAGTTGATGGAGGCCAGGTAGCGCCCGTAGGCCGTGTCCGTGCGGCGGGCACCTGCCAGCGCTCCCAGCGCCACCGTGCCCAGCAGCCCGCACACGAGAGCGACGACCACGGCCCGGCGCCACGAGCCGCGCCTGGTCGCCTGCCAGTAGTAGAGCGCCGCATTCATGCCACGTCACCTACCAGTGCGCCCAGGACGCGATCCCGCCATGGCGTTCATTGTCCGCCCGCCATGCGGCTCGCGCATGATGGGCTGCACCACGAACAGGGGGATGGCAGCACCACTAGTGCCCGGCCTGGTCGTCGCAGTCGCCACCCCCGGTCCACGACGTGATGACCACCGCGCTAAGGCTGGCCAGGGGAGCCGCCGGGCGCCCCGGGGGCGCCGGGGCGGGGTACTTCCTTGAGGCGGCCGGTGCCTACCAGGCGGCCGCGCGGCCTCTTAGAGTGAGCAGATGGACGCCGCGCAACGCCAGATAAGCGACCAGATCGACGACGCGACGCAGCGCCTGCTCGGCGCGGCGCGCGTCATCGCCGAGCCGGATCTCCGGCAGCCGTCGCTGCTGCCGGGCTGGACCCGGGCGCATGTCCTTGCGCACCTGGCCCGCGGCGCCGATGCGATGCGTAACCTGCTGATCGGGGCACGTACCGGGCAGGACCGCCCCGCCTATGTCAGCGGGCAGGCACGGGAAGCCGGCATCGAGAACGGCGCAAGATTGCAGGCGAAGGAGCTCATGGCCGACCTGGCCGACTCCGCGATGGCCTTTCGCACCATCAGCAGGCAGTTGCCCGAGGATGCGTGGCAGTTCCCGGTGCGGATCCTGGACTCGGCGCAGTTCCCGGCCGCCCAGATCCTGACCCGGCGGCTGGTCGAGGTCGAACTTCACCATTGCGATCTCGGCACCGGGTACCGCCCGGACGACTGGCCGGCCGCGTTCGCCGTCATGGAGCTCGCCGAGCCGATGCAATCGCAGCGCCAGGACCGGGTCACGCGCCAGGACCGGCTCACCCCGCGGCAACAGGCCTGATCGGCAAAGGCCCAGCTCACGTCTCCATCCGGCGGCAGGTACCGGCCGGCCAGTCATTCCCCGCAGCAGGCGCCCGGGTCCAGCTGAGCGCGAGTGCAGGACATGCGGCCGCGGCGGGTGGCTGGACGGATCGGGATTTACGTCACGGTGATGGCGTCGAGCTTTTCCCGCAGGTATTCATGGGCGACGACGGGCGGGAAACTGGTGCGGCCGATGGGCGGTGGCAGCGACTCGATACGGGCGTCATGGTTCGCTTCGTAGAAAAAGATCAGCGAGAGCAGATCCTCGTCAGGCGCGTCCTCGTGCGGGGGCAGCACCCGGTGGCGGGTTGAGCGCCAGCGGTCGCCGGTCCAGCGGGCCAGGAGATCGCCGATATTGACGGTCAGGGCCGCTGGGTCGTAGGGCGCATTCACCCAGGTTCCGTCCAGGGTATAAATCTGCAGGCCGCCGAGACCGGGCTCGCGGTCGAGCACAGTGACGGTGCCGAAATCAGTATGCGGCCCGATCCGGTACTGCCCTGGCTCGGGCGGCCTCCCCGGATCGGCCGGCGGGTACCAGTTCAGGTTCGCCCCGTAGGTGGGGTGGTCAAGGAACGGGGCGAAGAAACTCCCGTCCAGGCCCAGCGCAACTGCGCACAGCGCCATCAGTTCGTCCGACAGCGCGTGCATCCGGCCGATGTAGTCGCTGACGACCGGCTGCATCCGGGGCACCTCAGCGGGCCAGATATTGGGCCGGAACCAGCGGGCATCAATAGCGGCATCGCCGGTCGGCCGTTCGGCGGCAAGGGAGAAAGACTCCTTCAGGTCTGGTGGCGTCGGCGTGCCCTCGGCGTACCCGTTGGCTTCGGCCCCGGGCGGGATCCAGCCGCGGCCGCCGACCGCGATCGCATAGCGGGCCTTCACCTCCGCGGGCAGGGCAAAGAACTCCCGCGCCACCGCCCGCGTCTGCGCCCGCAAGTCCGCAGGGACGCGGTGACCAGTGATGAGAAGGAAACCAGACGTGCGCAGCGCCTGGTCAACCTGCCGGGCGACTGCCGCGCGGTCAGCACCGTCACCATCGAACCAGGCCGCCAGATCGACAACGGGGACAAGCGCAGCCACAGCATCCGCCCTTCCGACGACAATCCCGCACCACCATGATGCCCGGCCGAAAGCGCCGCAATCCAGGCGCACGATGCGGCGGGGGCCACGCCGATCCGGCACCTCAGCATGGACACCAGCTTGGCGCCTCGCCCCCGGTCCTCGCCGCCTGGGCCGCACCCGCGGAGCGGGTACTTTGGGGATGTGACCACGGCGATCGCGCAGTTCATGCGGGAGCTGGAGCGGGTGTGGGACGAGCACAGGGAGGCGTCGCTCGTGCGGCGCGACCTGCACGCGTCGCTCGCGCATCTGGCGGCCGAGCCGTCGGTCCGGCACATCCCGGCGATGACCGGCGCCGCCGGACGCCAGGCCTTCGAGCGGTTCTACGCCGAGCAGTTCCTCCCCCACGTGCCCGGTGATCTGGTCCTCACCAGGATGTCCCGGACCGTGGACCGGTTCCGGCTGGTCGACGAGACGACGGTGTCGTTCACGCACGACCGGGAGCTGCCCTGGCTGCTGCCCGGGGTTGGCCCGACGTACCGGCGGGCCGAGGTGCTGACTATCGGAATCGTCGGCTTTGAGCGCGGACGGATCTGCTCCCAGCGGATCCTCTGGGACCACGCCACGCTGACCGCCCAGCTGGGCATCCCCGGTCTCGCCGCGCCCGCCTAGCCACGGCCGGCCAGCGCCTTGTCTCAATCAAGCCGACTTCGCCGGCCCTAGCCCTCTAGCGAGGGCAGCGCATCGTCAGCACCCGTCATAGTCCGTCCAGTTCGAAGCGCCACCTGCGGCGATGGCGTTATCGAATATCTGATTCTGGTATGCGGGGCCGGCCACGCCATACTCACTGGCCGCGCCGCCATAGTTCTCCCAGGTGCCCAGCAGGAACTGGTAGGCCCCGCCGCCATTACCGGGACCCCAGGCGTAGCTGCCGCCCTCCTCGGCGTCGCGGATGCAGACCCCGAGCGGTGAGCTGGCGGCGTCCCCGCCGCCGCTGGATGGCGTTGGTACCGGGGTCGGGCTAGGGCTGGGTGACGGCGGCGCTGCTGCCTGCTGGGCCTGCTGGTGGGCTACCTGGCGCGCGTGCCGTGCGACGGCGAGCTCGGCGAGGTGCCTGCGCCGGCCGGACCGCCGGACCGCGTCGGCCTCCAGGGCTGCGGCGTCGCGGTGCACGGTCGTGGTCATCTGGTACCCGGTGATGCTTGATCCTGCACTCGTCACCGGAATCGCATCATGAGAAGGCCTGGCAGCCGCGGATCCGCCTTGCAGGAACACGAAGGCCGCAGCCACGCCTGCGAGCACTGCTGCCACTACCACCAGTGCCCCAAGTCTGGTGACGGGCGTCTTGTGCTTGGCATGACGGGGTGCTGCGGGCATCAAGCTCCTCTTCGCGAGGCTGCGCGTTCACCCGGCGAGCTGACGCCGGCTCACGTCAGGTGGCGCGGGGAACGCCTGTCCCGGGAAACCTACTGGAGACGCGCGGGAGGCGCGGGCAAACGCGAAAATAAGGTGCTTATCAGGCAAAGACCCCTGGTCATAGCAGTCAGCGATGACCTGCCCGGCGCAGACCTCGAAACCCAGGGAAAGCTACGCGGTTCGCCGCCCGGGATTGCCTAGTAACGCCAGTCACGCGACTTGCCTCAGCACGCTGCTCGTATCGTTCCCGCCTGACCTGAGCCTGGTCAGGACGCGACAGGCTATGCCGTCAACGTTGGTGTCGGCGTTGGTGTCGACGTGGCCGTCGGCGTCGGGGTCGACGTGGGCGTCGGCGTCGGGGTCGGCGTGGGCGTCGGGGTCGGCGTGGGCGTCGGCGTGGGCGTCGGGGTAGGCGTCGGCGTCGGCGTCGGGGTCGGCTTCTTCGTGGGCGTTGGCGACGGCTTGGGCTTGTGCGACAGCGTCGGAGAAGGCGACAGCGTGGTCGGCGAAGGCGTTGGAACTGGCAGCACGCTGACCAGGACTCGCGAAGGCCCTAGAGCTCCGCGGAACGAGGCAGGAGCCTGGCGGCCCCCGTGGCCGCCCCGGCCTAGTGGCGAATTCAGCGAAGAGTTGGCGGACGCGGGAATCTGTGCCCGGAGCCCTGTCCCAAAGTCCGCCGCGGCAGCATTCGAGCCAACAGGGGATGGTGACGCGAACGCGTTGACCAGGGCGCCCGCCACGATGAGGACGATCAGCGCCGCGGCCGCCACCGCCGCCCGCGGCGCACTGAACCATGCCTTGGGCTGGGCTGGGAAGCCGTCTTCGTCCAGCTTGCCGACCCGCCGCGCGAGCCCCCGGGGAAGGGAGCCAGGTTCCGTGCCGAATACCGTCCTGGTGATCCGCTCCCTCAGCACGGTGGGCGGGACCACGAGTGGTACTGCGCCGAGCAGCTCAGGACCGAATACCCGATCCCCGAGACTCCGGGAACAGCTATCACAGGAGTCGATGTGACGGCTAAGTCGCTTGCGAAGCCGCGGCGTCAGTGGGGGCGACGCGGGATCCCACTCCCCGACGATGGTGTCCGGGACCCGGCAACCAGCCCAGCCCGCCCGAAGGACTACGACGGCCGCAGCCGAGCTGTTGAACCGGGTGCTGGCGCCGGACAGGAGAGCCTGCGCTCGCCGGCCGGAGACGCCAAGCGTGTCAGCAAGGTCCGTGCCGGAAAAGCCGTGCCGGAAGGCGAGATTGAGCACCTCACGGTCGCGCTCGGAGAGCCCGTCCAGGGCAGCGGTCACGACCAGCAGAGTCTCTCTCGCGTGCTCCTCGGCCTCGAGATCAAGGATCTCGAAGTCCCCGGTAGCGGCGTCCGGGATGCTGGCCCGCTCCTCAAAGGAGTCATCGCGAATCGTGGTCTCGGAGCGACGCGGCAGCTCGCTGAGCCGATGCAGTTCCTTCAGGCACTGCCGGCGAGCGATGGAGTAGAGCCACGCACGCAGCCGGTCAGGATCCCGTAGCTTGCCAATCTCCGCCTCGGCGATCATCAGGGTGTCCTGCACCGCGTCCGCAGCTGCCACCGGATTCCGAAGAATTCCCTCACAGTAATCGAACAGATACGCTGCGAATGCGTAGAACAGGTCCGTGATCACCCGCTGGCCGGGGTCTCGCGACTCCTGGGCCATGGGCTGGTCATCGGTGGCTCCGCCGTCGGACTCAGCCGACATGGTGCCTCCCATCTGGCTTTGGTCTACCTCTGGCGGGGCGGGCGCCACTGCTACTAGACAACCTGCCAATGTTGGGCCATCGGCGCAAGGTGTACCGAGATTCTAGATGGTGGACAGGTCCGTACAAAATCGGCTCGACCCGCGTGCCTGGTCAGGCCTGCGTGCCCGGTCAGCTGGTGCCCTGCGAGCCGACCCAGATCATCTGCTGGTAGCGGGGTGCGGCGCTGGGGCCTGCCCCGGCGAGCACGTCACCGGTTCCACGGCTCGTGCCCGTCCGGGTGTCCGTCCGAGTGCCCGTCCGGGTGTCCGTCCGGGAGCCCGTTCGGGTGTCCGTCCGGGTGTCCGTCCGGTAGCTGGGCGCGCACGAATGGTGACTGACTGCCGTCGCCGAAGCACCGGAGTCCTGCCACATGCGCCTCTGCGAGTGCATGAGTCTCGGTGAGCCTGGCCGTGCTGGACATGTGGCCGGCAGGTCCGGACCGCCGTCGGGACACCCGCGCGGCCGATCTCCCGCCAGTCCTGCCACCATGGTCGCGAACCACTCTGAGCGCGGCCAGCAGCCAATTCCCGCGCCCATGGCGCCCATTCCGGCGTCCCGGCCATCGAAGGCAGGACCAAGGGCAAGGCAAGGGACCAAGGGCAAGGCAAGGGACCAAGAACTGTGTGCCTGCGTGCCGGCCGGCTGGCAGGTTTTATTGCCTGTATGCCACCGCCGCGCGACTCGCGTAATGGCGGCGGGGCAAGGCAGAGATTACTCGAAAGTGAGGCGGGCATCATGAGTGATGCGGGGCATCATGAGCGATGCGGGGCATCATGAGCGATGCGGGGCATCATGAGCGATGCGGGGCATCATGAGCGATGCGGGCACCATAAGTGAGGCGGGCACCATAAGTGAGGCGGGCACCATAAGTGAGGCGGACACCATGACCGATCAGGGCAAAGCACGGCAGCTCGTAGTGGCGGGCGTGGACGGCTCGGCGGAGTCCATCGCGGCGCTCGGCTGGGCGGCTCGCTACGCCGCTGCGACGGGCGCGACCGTTCGGGCCGTGCTCGCCTGGCACTACCCGGGAGCTGCCGGTGGGCCGCCGACGGGCGTGGCGCCCAGCGTCGTCCGCGAAGAGACCGAGCAGCGGGTGAGCGGCGAGCTGGCTGAGGCGGTCGCCAGGGTGTATCCGGAAACATCGGCCGCATCGGTCGAGACCCGGGTGAGTTACGGGCATCCGGCCCAGGTGCTGATCGATGAATCGAAGGACGCCGACCTTCTCGTCGTGGGGAGCCATGGTCACGGGTCCTTCACCGGAATGCTCCTCGGCTCGGTAAGCATCCATTGCGTCACCAACGCATCATGCCCGGTCGTCGTCGTCCGCGGCCGCTGACCGGATCCGCAGGAGCCCGACGCCGTGTCGTCCGCGGCCGCTGACCGGATCCGCAGGAGCCCGATGCCGTGGTCTGGTGGAGGCCAGCGGCGACCGCCAGGTCCGCAATGCGCCGACCAGTTGCCCTGGCCGCGTGTCAGCACGCCCCAACCCGGGCAGGATACCGCCGGCGGCCCTGCGCAGAGGGCGACTCTATGCCCACCCTGCGTCACGCCTGCCACGCGAGACTGGCGGTACTGGCTCGACTGGCGGTACTGACTCACTGAGCGGAGGAGCCGTCCATGAACCAGACCACGCAGCCGGAGATCGTCGTCGGGGTCAGCGGCTCGAGAGCGTCGGTGGCCGCGCTGCGCTGGGCCGCGGACGAGGCACGGCGCCGTCACACCCGGCTGAGCGTGGTCTGCGCCTGGGATCACTCACTGCGACCGGCGCCGTACGCCGAGGTCGGCGGGAATCACGCTGCCGCCGACGCGAAGGCGGCGGTGCATAGCGGCCTCGCGGCGGCCATCCGCGTCGCATTCGGCCCGGTGGCGCCCGCCTGCATCGACACGGAACTGGCCGAGGGCGTTCCTGAGCGCGTGCTGATTGACCGGTCCGCCATCGCTGACCTGCTCGTGCTGGGAACGGCGTGGTCGCAGGACGCAGGCGGCCTTTCCGTGGGCCCCGTCATCAGGGCCTGCTTGAGCCGGGCACGCTGTCCTGTCGTGGTCGTCAGCGCTGGCGCAGGCCCGGCAGCCGGATAGCGACCGGATGGCGCCGGGCCGCCCCGCTGACCGGAGCTGCCCTCGCTAGCCGGTGCGGCCCTGCCCGGCGCCGCGGATGACTACCACCGGGCACGGGGCATGATGCACGCAGTGCTGGCTGACCGAGCCGAGCAGCGCCCCGGCAAAACCGCCGTGCCCTCGGCTGCCGATCACCAGCAAGTCAGCGCCGGCTGCGGCGTCGATCAGGACCTGCGCCGCATTGCCCTCCTTCGCCGAGGTGCTGACACAGACGTCGCTGCCGGGATCCACAGCGGTACTGATCGCGTCAGCCATGACCTTCTCGGCGATTTCCTCGTAGTTAGTGTCCTCAAGCACGGCGGCAGCGGCCAAGCCGTAGCCGCCCGCCGCAGCGGGATACTGCCAGGCGATCACGGCATCAACGGCCCCGCCGGTGAGTCCAGCCTGCCGGACCGCCCAGCGGAGGGCTGCCAGGGAAGAAGGCGAACCGTCGACTCCGGCCACGATGCGGGGAACTCTGCCATCCCGTTCTGACATATCTCTTGCCCTTCCTGCCTGCGCTGGTTCCTGCCTGCGCTGGTTCCTGCCTGCGCTGGTTCCTGCCAGGCTGCCTCGTGCTAGCCGGGCACGTCACGAGCAATGCGGCCCGAATCGGGGGGACCTTAGGCCCTCGGCCGTGCGGGACCGGAACGCCCGGGACCCGGACGGCTGTCGCCGGGAAGCGGCGCGACTGGGAGGATGAGCTCATGGCCTGCACGCTGCATGTTGCCTGGGACGAAGCGCTCACCGCCTATGACTTCGGGGCCGGCCATCCGCTGGCGCCGGTCCGGGTCGAGCTGACGATCGAACTTGCCCGCGCTTTCGGCCTGTTCGACCAGGCGGGGGTCACGGTCGAGCGGCCGGTGCCCGCCACCGACGCGGAGCTCGAGCTCGTGCACGACCCGCGCTACATCGCGGCGGTCCGGCGCGCGGGCAGTGCCGAGCCGGACTCCTCGCTGCTGAGTTTCGGCCTCGGCACGCCGGATGATCCGGTGTTCTCCGGCATGCACGACGCGTCAGCGCTGGTGACGGGCGCGACCCTGGCAGCGGCCCGCGCGGCCTGGACCGGCGCGGCGGAGCATGGCGCGAGCATCGCGGGCGGCCTGCACCATGCGATGCGCGGGAACGCGAGCGGTTTCTGCGTCTACAACGACCCGGCGATCGCGATCGCCTGGCTGCTCGGGGCCGGCGCTGAGCGGGTCGCCTATGTCGACATCGACGTGCATCACGGTGACGGCGTGCAGGCCGCCTTCTACGACGATCCGCGGGTGCTGACGATCAGCCTGCACGAGAGCCCGGCGACGCTGTTCCCCGGCACGGGCTGGCCGTCCGAGACTGGCGGGGCGGAGGCGACGGGATCGGCGGTCAACGTGGCGCTGCCCGGCGGAACAGGGGATGCCGGCTGGCTGCGCGCCTTCCATGCTGTGGTCCCCCCGCTGCTGCGGGTCTTCCGGCCAGCGATCCTGGTCAGCCAGCACGGCTGCGATACCCACTGGCTCGACCCGCTGGCCGACCTGCAGCTGACCATCGACGCGCAGCGGGCTGCGCACGCCGCAATACACGAGCTCGCCCACCAGGTGGCGGACGGCCGCTGGCTCCTCACCGGGGGAGGCGGCTACGAGCTGCTCCAGGTCGTGCCGAGGACCTGGACGCATCTGCTCGCCGAAGCGGCCGGGCGGCCGATCGATCCCGCGGCGCGGATCCCGGCCGCCTGGCGAGAGTTCGCGTCCCGGCGCACCGGCCGCCAGGCGCCCGAGCTCATGACCGAAGGCGCCCCTTCGGCGTACGCCAGCTTCGAGTCGGGGTACGACCCGGCAGAGCCCGTCGACCAGGCCATCATGGCCACCCGGATGGCCGTTTTCCCTGAGCATGGCCTGATGCCGATGCACTGAGGAGCCGGTGCACTGGGAAAGGCGCCCGTACGCCGGAACGGCCCGTACGCCGGAGCGCCCGGGCGGCCCGCTGACCCCGGCTCAGCTGTCGCCGCGCAGGACGGGACGGAGCGCATCCAGGGTGGCCGGGTCTTCGATGGTGGACGGGACGGGCTCGTCAGCCCCGTCGGCGATCCCGCGCATGGTCTTCCGCAGGATCTTTCCTGACCTGGTCTTGGGCAGGCCGGCCACCACATCGACGTGCTTAAACGAGGCCACCGGCCCGACCCGATCCCTGACCAGCTGGATCAGCTGCGCGCGCAGCGTCTCCGCGTCGGTGCTCACGCCTGCCTTGAGCACGACGAACCCGCGCGGGATCTGCCCCTTGAGCGAGTCGTGCACCCCGATGACCGCGCATTCGGCAACGTCGGGATGGCTGGCGAGCACCTCTTCAAGCTCGCCGGTGGACAGCCGGTGGCCAGCGACGTTGATCACGTCGTCGATGCGGCCCATCACGTACAGGTAGCCGTCGGAGTCCAGGTAGCCGCCGTCGCTTGTCCGGAAGTAGCCGGGGTAGGCCGACAGGTAGGAGTCAATGAATCGCTGGTCATCGCCCCACAGCGTGGTGAGGCAGCCTGGCGGCAGCGGAAGCTTCACGGCTATTTCGCCGGTCGTTCCGGCCGGGACCGCAGCGCCGGAGGGGTCGAGGACCTGGACGTCAAAGCCAGGCACGGGCACCGTCGGGGAGCCCGCCTTGGTCGGCATCGGCTCAAGCCCCATCGGGTCGGCGGCGATGGACCAGCCGGTTTCCGTCTGCCACCAGTGGTCGATGACCGGGATGCCGAGCAGGCCGCCCGCCCACCGGTAGGTCTCCGGGTCGAGCCGCTCGCCGGCCAGGAACAGGTACTTCAGCCCGGACAGGTCATGCCCGCGAGCCAGTTCCCCGCCGGGATCCTCCTTCTTGATGGCCCGCAGCGCTGTCGGCGCGGTGAACATCGCCTTGACCCCGTGCTGGGCGATCACCCGCCAGAAAGCGCCGGCATCCGGGGTCCCGACCGGCTTGCCCTCGTACAGCACCGTGGTGCACCCGGTGAGCAGCGGCGCGTAGACAATGTAGGAGTGCCCGACGACCCAGCCGATGTCGGAGGCCGCCCAGTAGGTGTCTCCCGGCTGGATGTTATAGATGTTCGTCATGCTCCAGCGGAGCGCTACCGCGTGGCCGCCGTTGTCCCGGACGACTCCCTTAGGCTTTCCCGTCGTGCCTGAGGTGTAGAGGATGTAGAGCGGGTCGGTGGCGGCCACCGGAACGCAGCCGGCCGGCTCGGCTCCCGCGGTCGCCACGGCCCAGTCGATGTCCCTGCCGCCGACCATGGTGGCGGGCGCCTGCGGGCGCTGCAGGATGAGGCAGTGGCCTGGCTTGTGGCCGGACATCTCGATCGCGCGGTCGAGCAAGGGCTTGTACTCCACGATCCGGCTGCCTTCTATCCCGCACGACGCGGACATGACCACCCGCGGCGTCGCGTCCTCGATCCGGACCGCGAGCTCGTGGGCCGCGAAGCCGCCGAACACCACCGAGTGCACTGCGCCGAGGCGCGCGCAGGCGAGCATGGCCATCACTGCCTCGGGAACCATCGGCATGTAGATGATGACCCGGTCGCCCTTGCCAACGCCGAGGCCGCGCAGTGCCCCGGCCAGCCGCGCAACCTCCGATTGCAGCTCGCGGTAGGTGATCACGGTGCAGGTGGCCGTCACCGGGCTGTCATGGATGATCGCCGCCTGATCGCCGCGGCCAGCACTGACATGCCTGTCCACCGCGTTGAAGCAGGTATTCAGCACGCCTCCGCTGAACCAGCGGTAAAACGGCACGGCGGAGGCGTCGAGTACCTTCGCAGGCTGGGTGTACCAGTCAATCCCCGCCGCGGCCTCGCCCCAGAACCCGCCTGGGTCAGCCAGGCTCCGGCGGAAGGCGTCCGCGTATCCGGCCATGGCTCCTGCTCCGATCGCTCGCCAGTATGTCGTATATGGAGCATCCCATGCGGGGGCGCAAACCAGGGCCTAAGTGCCCGGCAGGAGATGCCCAACGGCCATATCCGCTGGCGAGCAGGACAGCGATGCTGATCACAGCTGCGGCGGTAACTGCTCGGCAGACTCGATCAGCATCGACGGGAACCCCGTCACGGTCCTGTCCAGCCGGGATCCAGCCGCGATCGACTGGGGCGCGCTCGGCGCCGACATCGTGATCGAGTCCACCGGCCGGTTCCGCGCCAGGGAAAATGCAGCCTGCACCTGAAGGGGGGCGCGAAGAAGGTGCTGCTGTCCGCCCCGGGGAAAGACGCGGACCTGACGGTGGTGATTGGCGTCAATGACGGTGAGTACGACCCGTGCAGGACGACCCGTGCAGGACGGGTCGCTGACCGACCTGACTGCCGTGCTGGCGCGGGACGTCAGCACTGCCGAGGTCAACAGCGCGTTCGAGCAGGCATCGGCAGGCCCGATGGCCGGCATCCTGCACTACAGCACCGATCCGCTGGTTTCACGCGACATCATCGGTGATCCCGCTTCGTGCGTCTTCGACTCCGGCCTGACCCAGGCGGCGGGCAGCCTCGCAAAGATATTCGGCTGGTACGACAACGAGTGGGGCTACACCTGCAGGCTTGCCGACCTGGCGATCATGGTCGGGGAACGGCTCTGACCACCGGGGCTCGTTAAAAATCCGGCTGAGCAAGGCCGGGCAGAACGGAAAGCACCCGACAGCGCCCAGCGACGGACAGGCCGCCGGCGGACGGCAGGGTCCGGCCGCTCACGGCGGTGCACCGGGGACGTTCGGCCGGATCGACGGGACCAACGTCCCTGGCCTGCCCGCTGGCCCGGGCTTAGGCTGGCTCACGTGCGGTAGTTCCGGCCACCCGGCCTGCCAGCGGAAACCGCGCAGCCGAGCGCGGACGCGGAAAAGGGGCGCAAGCCGAGGATGAGCTACACAGCACGGCCGCAGCGCGACGAGGCAGCCAGGCCGCAGCCGGCCGGGACGGCCCCAAGCGGCAGCCCTATCGGCGTCTTCCTGCTGGATGATCACGAGATCGTACGCCGCGGGGTCCGCGAGCTCCTGGAGGTTGAGCCGGACATCACCGTGGTCGGCGAGGCGGGCACGGCCGCGTCGGCGCTGGCCCGCATCCCGGCGCTGCGCCCGGATGTGGCGGTGCTCGATGTGCGGCTGCCCGACGGCGACGGGGTGAGCGTTTGCCGCGAGATCCGCTCCACGATGCCCCAGGTCGCTTGCCTGATGCTCACCTCCTTCGGCGACGACGAGGCGCTCTTCGACGCGATCATGGCCGGGGCGGCGGGATACGTGCTCAAGCAGATCCGCGGAACCGACCTCGTCGGCGCCGTGCGGGCCGTCGCCGCGGGCCAGTCCCTGCTCGACCCGGAGGCAGCCAGCCGGGTGATGCGGCGGATGCGGGACCAGGCCGCCAAGTCCGATCCGCTGTCCGGCCTTACCGGGCAGGAGCGGCGGATACTCGAGCTGATCGGGGAAGGCCTGACCAACCGGCAGATCGGGGCGGAGATGTTCCTCGCCGAGAAGACGATTAAGAACTACGTCTCCGCGCTGTTCGTCAAGCTCGGGATGGAGCGCCGCACCCAGGCGGCCGCGTACGCAGCCCGCGTATTCGAGGGTCACGACCAGGCCGGGCGGAAGACGCCCGCCAGCTGAGGAGCGTGGGCTCATTCCGGCCTGCCGGGGCGCTGGCTCAGGGCAGCGGAACCTGCCAGCGCAACTCGGTCCCGCCGTCGCCGGCCGACCCCACGTGCAGCGTCCCGCCCAGTTGCCTGGCGCGCTCGGCCAGGTTGGCCAGCCCGCTGCGGCGGGTGCTGGCCTTCATCCCTGAGCCGTCATCGCGGACGACGACGACCAGGTCGCGGCCGGCCTCGACGGTGACGTCGACCCGGCTGGCACCAGCGTGCCTGGCTACATTCGACAGCCCCTCGCGCAGCGCGTGCAGCGCCTGTCCTCCGATCCCCGCGGGCACCTGGTCGTCAAGGCCGCCGGACAGGCTGAGCGACGGGGCGAACCCCAGCGGCCCGGTCATCTCATCGGCGATGCCGAGGAGCTGGCCGCGCAGGCCCGGCCGCTTGATGTCGTTCCGGGCCTGCAGCGCGAAGATAGCCGACCTGATCTCCCCGATCGTGTCATCCAGGGCATCCACCGCGCGGCTCACCCGCTCGGAGACCTCCGGCCGGGTAATCAGCGGCAGCGCGCCCTGCAGCGACATCCCGGTCGCGTACAGCCGCTGAATGACCAGGTCATGCAAGTCACGGGCGATCCGCTCCCGGTCATGCAGCATCGTGACCTGCTCGGCGTCCCGGCGGGCGTCGGCCAGCTCCAGCGCGACGGCCGCCTGGGCGGCGAACGTGCCAACCGTCTCCGCCGCCGCCGGCTCCAGCGGCATCTCCCCGGGACGGCGCCCTACGGTCAGCACGCCGCGGGTCCTGCCCGGCCCGCCGAGGGGGAATACCACCGCGGGCCCGAGCGACATCTGCTCCCTGGCCACCGGCGCAACCCGGTCATCGTGGCTGAAGTCCTCCAGCGCCACCGGCTCGCCAGTCGCCAGCACCACGGCGGACAGCGACATCCCGGGAAGCGTCAGCCCCAGGACCTTCGCCGAGTCCTCGCCCGCCGCATGCTTGATCACCAGCTCGCGCCGCTCATCATCAGGCAGCGCGAGCACCGCCAGGTCCGCGCCCGACATCTCCAGCACCTGCTGCGTGACCATATCCAGCACCTGGCCTGTATCCGCCCCCGACAGCAGCATCCGCGAAACCTCGGCGCTTGCCTGCAGCCACCGCTGCCGCCTGCGCGACTCCTGGTACAGCCGGGCGTTCTCGATCGCCACCCCCGCCGCGGCGGCCAGGGCAACCGTAACCGCCTCGTCCTCCTCATCAAACCGGCCGCCATTCAGCTTCTCCGTCAGGTACAAGTTCCCGTATACAGCATCGCGGATCCGCACCGGCACGCCCAGGAACGACCCCATCGGCGGATGACCCGGCGGAAACCCCGACGACCGCGGATCAGCGGAGATAACCGGCAACCGCAGCGGCCGCGGATTGGTGATCAGTTCCCCGAGCAGGCCACGGCCCTCTGGCCAGTGGTGAATGCGCGCGATCTCAGCCTCATCCAGGCCAACGGGGATGAACTCAGCCAGGCTGCCGGCCTCACCGACGACCCCGAGCGCCCCGTAACGCGCGCCTACCAGCCCCGTCGCGGTCTCGACGATATGCCGCAGGACAGTCTCCAGGTCCAGGTTGCTGCCCACGGCGACAACCGCCTCCAGCAGCGTATGCGCCCGGTCCCGGGTGGCCAGCACAGTGTCCAGCCGGACCTGCAGCTCGGCAAGCAAGTCATCCAGCCGCAAGTGCGGCAAGAGCGGGTGCGGCTCTGCTGACTCGATCGGCGCTGACTCCATCGTCGGCTCCTGCAACTCAGCTTTGTGGGTCAGATGACCCTACGATAGCGCGCCGGGAAGCCGGCGATAGCGGTCGCTGCGGCCCGGCACGCATCTGAACAGGGCGCATCAGCCCGACGGCCGGAAAACGGGGGACCGAGGTCCCGCGACAGGGGGACGAGCGGCCCTGTCATCGGCTTTCCGCCGGCGAAAAGATAAGGACAGCCGACAAGGAACCGTGCAGGAAAGACGGCCTGCTCAATTCGAAGGAGACAATTCAGATGCGCAGAAAGACGTTTGACGCGCTGGCGACGACGATCGGGCTGGTCCTTGCGGTCATCCTGCTGGCGGCCGGCGGGCTGCTGATGTGGGGCCATTCGTTCGTGAACGGAGAGGTACACAGCCAGCTCGCGGCCCAGAAGATCGTTTTCCCGGCCAACGGGAGCCCGGCCATTAAGGCTCCGGAGTTCGCCGCGATGCACCAGTACGCCGGGCAGCTGATGACCAACGGCGCCCAGGCCGAAGTCTATGCCGACCATTTCATCGCCAACCACCTCAAGGTCATCGGCGGCGGCCAGACCTACGCCCAGCTGTCGGGCAAGGCGCTGACGCAGCCCAAGAACGTGGCGCTGGCGGCTCAGGTCGAAACCATGTTCAAGGGCACGATGCTGCGCGGCAGCCTGCTGAACGCGTACGCGTTCTGGAAGATGGGCCAGCTAGCGATGCTGGCCGCCATCGTGGCATTCGCCGGAGCCGCAATGCTGCTGATCCTGTCGATCCTCGGATTCGCCCACCTGCGCCGCGTCTCGCCGGAAGCTGAGGTCTTCCCCAAGACGACGGCCAGGATCCCGGCCACCATCGGCTGATCCGGACGAAGCTCCCCGACGGCGGGCGGCCCTCCTACGGGGAGAGCCGCCCGCCGTCGCGTCCGGCCCGGCAGAGCCGAAGGTCCCTGGCTCCCAGGCCGCCCGCCTCGTGACGGCACAGGGCACCCCGGGCGATGCTGGACCTGGAGGCACCGACCGGAGGTAACGAGATGAATGATCACCCGGCAGCCGTCGCGGCCAGTGCGGCACGGACGGGAGCGACATGACAAGCACGCCGGGGCCGGCGCTGGCCGCCCATCAGTTCACCCGCGGCCTGCCGGACGACTACATCGCCGCGCTCGCGGGGGCCGCGCGCCATATCAGGGTCCCCGCCCGGCACCGGCTGTTCGAGGAAGGTGGCACCGCGGACCGGTTCTGGCTCATCCAGGCCGGGCGGGTCGCGCTGGATATGCACGTCCCAGGGCGCGGCATGGTGGTCATCGAGGCACTCGGCATGGGCGATGTCATCGGCTGGTCCTGGCTGTATTCCCCCTATCAGTGGCGGCTCGGCGCGGTGGCGATGCAGCCTACCCAGGCCTTCGAGATTGACGGGGCCAGGATCCGCGAGATGTGCGCCGGTGACCCGGGCTTCGGCTATGAGCTGACCCGCCGCTTCCTCGCCGTGGTGGTGAGCCGGTTGCAGGCCACCCGGTCGCGGCTGCTCGACCTGGACGCTCATCCCGTCGACTGGCCGTAACTGGCCAGGCAGCCACGATCGTGCCAACGACCCTCACGCAAGCTGACCGATGGTGGCCACCATGAGCGCCTTGATCGTGTGCAGCCTGTTCTCCGCCTGGTCGAAAACGACGCTCGCCGGTGACTCGAACACGTCGTCAGTCACCTCGAGCCCGGCCAGCCCGCGGGAGCCGAGGATCCGCTGCCCGATCTCGGTGTCGGCGTTGTGCAGCGCGGGCAGGCAGTGCAGGAACTTTACGTCGGCGTTCCCGGTCGCCGCCATCATTGCCGCGTTCACCTGATAGGGAAGCAGCAGGTCGATCCGCTTGTCCCAGTTCTCCTCCGGCTCCCCCATCGACAGCCAGACGTCGGTGTAGAGGAAGTCGGCCCCCCGCACTGCCCCGGCGGTGTCCGCGGTCACGGTCAGGCTGGCGCCGGACCTGGCCGCGAGAGACCGGGCGATGTCGCAGGTCTCCGGTGCGGGCCACAGCTCGTCCGGCGCGCAGATCCGCACGTCAAGGCCGAGCAGCGCGCCGGTCACCAGCAGCGAGTTCGCGGTGTTGTTCCGGCCGTCGCCCAGGTAGCAGTAGGACACCCGGTCCAGCGGCTTGCCCGCATGCTCGCGCATGGTCAGTATGTCGGCCAGCATCTGGGTCGGATGCCACTGGTCGGTGAGCCCGTTCCACACCGGCACGCCGGCGAACGCGCCGAGTATCTCCGCCGACTCCTGGGCAAAACCGCGGAATTCGATACCGTCGAACATCCGGCCGAGTACCCGGGCCGCGTCCTTGACCGACTCCTTGTGGCCGAGATGGGAGTCCTCCGGACTGAGATAGGTAACGTGCCCGCCCTCGTCATGCGCCGCGACCTCGAAGGCCGACCGGGTCCTCGTCGATGCCTTCTCGAAGATCAGCGCAATGTTGCGCCCGGCCAGCCGGCCGGACCGCTGGCCCAGGTGCTTCGCCACGGCGAACTGCGCGCCCAGGTCGACCAGGTAGCGGAATTCCTCCGCCGTGAGGTCAGTCTCCTTGAGCAGGTTCCGTCCTTGCAGATCCACTACATGCTCCTTGCCGCGTTGCCAGGTGCATCATCGCATGCGACTTGGGCAGCTTGACTGTCATCACCACGGCGGCGCGGCCGCTGGCCGGCACCTGGCATGCGCACGGGACGGCAGGCCTGACATCCGGGACCTTCGCCTCTGAGCTGCGTCGGGCTGGCTGCCGCACACTGAGGTCAGCAAGACATGAAGTATCCGACGACTCGGTCTCACTGAGGAGCACCGGCAGGTAGCGGATATGGAGGCTGGCTATGCGGGCTCGGGTGGGGGACATGCTGATCCCGAATGGCGATGCCGACCGGATCGGCCTGGTCATCGGGTTGCAGAACGCGGACGGATCACCGCCGTACGTCATCAAGTGGCTCAGCAGCGGGCACATCGCGCTGGTGTCCCCGGGGCCGTACGCCCGGATCCGGCCGGCGGATCCGGCCGGCGGCACGGCAGAGCCTGTCGCGACGACAGCATGAGCCCGCAGCCCGGGACCAGCCAGGCCACCACCCCCCCGGCGGCCGGCCATGGTACGTCCCCGGTGGCCGGCCAGGGCATGTCCCCGGCGGCCGGCCAGGGCGCACCGCCCGCGGCCGGCGTCTTCGCGCTGCTGGCCGATGGCACCACTGCGGAGATCAGCGCCGCGACCCCGGACGACGTTGACGCGGTCCGCGGCATGCACGAGGGGATGTCTCCGGAGAACCTCTACTTGCGGTTCTTCAGCCTGAACAAGAACGCGGCCGAGCAGGAGGCACGGCGGCTATGCCGCCCGGCGGGCCCAGACCATGCCGCGCTGCTTGCGCGGGCGGGCGGCAAGCTCATCGGCGTGGCGAGTTACGAGCCGACCAGCGACCCGGCCGTTGCCGAGGTGGCCTTCGCTGTTACCGACGGCATGCACGGCCGGGGCGTTGCGACGCTGCTGCTCGAGCACCTGGTATCGCTTGCCCGGGTCCGGCACCTGCGTGCCTTCACCGCCTCGACGCTGGCGGAGAACTCGCCCATGCTGCGGGTGTTCGCCGACGCGGGCCTGGGCGTCCTGCGTCACTGGGCGGATGGCGTGGTGGAGTCGAGCATTCCGATCCCCCGGCAGGCCGCGCTGAACCAGGCCAGCCTGTACCTCGAAACGGTGGCCGGACGCGAAGGGCGGGCCGACGTTGCCAGCCTGGTCCCGCTGCTCAGCCCTGCGTCTGTCGCCGTGGTGGGAGCGAGCCGGAAGCAGGGATCGGTCGGCCGGACGATCCTGCGCAACATCCGCGACGCCGGTTTCGCCGGGCCGATCTACGCAGTGAACCCGAACGCCGAGGAGATCGACGGGGTGCGGTGCGTGCATTCGGTGGCGGCGCTGCCGGAACCGGTGGATCTCGCCGTGATCGCGGTGCCACCGCCCGCTGTCAGCGCGGCCGCCCAGGAGTGCGGCCAGCGGGGGATCAAGGCCCTGGTCGTGATCACGGCCGGGCTCGACAGAGCACAGGAGACCGGCGTTCTGGCAGCCTGCCGGACTCATGGCATGCGGCTCGTCGGCCCGAACTGCTTCGGCGTCGCCGTCCCTGGTATCGGCCTGGACGCCACGTTCGGCGTGCGCCATCCCGCGCCAGGCCGCGCCGGGCTGGCCGTTCAGTCAGGGGGGATCGGCATCGCGCTGCTTGATCAGCTGTCGCGGCTCGGCATCGGCATCTCATCGTTCGCATCGATGGGCGACAAGCTGGACGTGTCAGGTAACGACCTGCTGTGCTGGTGGGAGCAGGACGACGCGACCACGCTGGCGGTGCTGTACCTGGAGTCGTTCGGGAACCCCCGCAAGTTCGCCCGTACCGCGAGCCGGGTCGGCAAGAAGATGCCGGTGCTGACCGTGCACGCGGGCAGATCTGCCCCGGGTCAGCGGGCCGCCGCCTCGCACACCGCAGCCATCGCCGCCCCGCTGATCATCCGGCAGGCCCTGTTCGAGCAGGCCGGCGTCATCGCCACGGCCAGCCTTGGCGAGCTGATAGACGTGGCCGCTCTGCTCGCCGCCCAGCCGCCGCCCGCGGGCGGGCGCGTGGCCATAGTCTCGAACGCCGGCGGGGCTGGCGTACTGGCGGCCGACGCCTGCGCCGAGACGGGCCTGACCGTGCACACCATGACCGCCGGCGCCCAGCGCCGCCTGCAGGAGATCCTGCCGGCTGGCGCCGTCGTGGCCGGGCCGGTGGACACCGGCGCCGGCGTCTCCGCGGCCGCATTCCGCCGCTGCCTTGAGGCGGCCGCTGCCGACGACGGGGTCAACGCCGTACTGGCCCTGATCGTGCCGACGGCCGTTGCAGACCTGGTTCCTGCCCTCCGCGGCGCCCGCCTGCCGGTGCCGCTGGCGGCAGTGATCCTCGGTCAGGCCGAGGCGGTCGTGCTGCTGCCCGGCGCCGCGGACGGCGCTAAGGACGGCGCCCGGGACTGCAACGCGGCCGTGCCTGCCTATGCCTATCCGGAGAGTGCCGCCCGGGCGCTCAGCCGGGCAGCCAGGTACGGGACGTGGCTCACCACCCCAGCCGGAACAGTGCCGGAACTCGACCGGATCCGCGCAGCCGACGCGCGGGCCTTGATCGCCGCGTTCCTCGATCGGCTCCCCGGCGGCGGCTGGCTGCCGCCAGCTGAGGCAGCCGAGCTGCTGCGGTGCTACGGCATACCACTGGTGCAGACCCGGATGGCCGGCGATTCCCGTGCTGCGGCCAGGGCCGCGGCCGAGCTTGGCTGCCCCGTGGCGATCAAGGCAGACGTGCCTGGCCTGCTGCACAAGAGCGGCGCCGGGGCCGTCCGGCTGGACCTGCGCAGCCCCGGTGACGTGCGCCGGGCGTTCGAGGACCTCGCGGCGAAGTTCGCCGGGCGCCTCACCGGGGTGCTGGTGCAGCCGATGGTGACGGGGGGCGTCGAGGTGATCATGGGAGTGGTCCAGGAGCCGGTGTTCGGCCCGCTCGTGGTGTTCGGGCTCGGCGGGGTGGCCACCGAGGTGCTCGGCGACCACAGCGCCCGGCTGGCGCCGCTGACCGACGCCGACGCGGGCGACCTGATCCGCTCGATCCGGGCCGCCCCGCTGCTGCTCGGTCACCGCGGCGCCCCTGCCGCTGACCTGGCCGCGCTCTCCGACGCGCTGCTGCGTGTCTCCCGCCTTGCCGGCGACCTGCCCGAAGTCGCGGAACTGGACCTCAATCCGGTGATCGCCAGGCCGGACGGCGTCTTCGCCGTGGACGCCCGCATCCGGGTCACCAGCCAGCTGGCCGCCGACCCGTTCCTGCGCCGCCTCCGCTAACCGGCCTCACCGCGCAGGCGGGTCAGCCCACCGCGCAGGCGGTCAGTGGCGGGTCAGGCGAGTCAGTGGCGGGTCAGGCCGAGCGCGGCGGCCACCGCTGCCAGCGCGGCCAGGTGATCGTCAACCGATGCCAGCCCGGCGCCCATGGTGTTGACCGACACGTGGCTGGCACCGGCATCCCGCCAGCTTCCGGCCCGCTGCGCCACTTGCTCCGCACCGCCGTCGCGCCAGCTCACGCGGCCTTCCATGCCCAGCTTCGCCGGGTCGCGGCCGGCCTCGGTCGCGGCCTGATCGACGATCGATTTCGCTTCGTCGAGCCTGGGGCCTGGCGGCACCTGCGGAAACCAGCCGTCGCCGAGCTGGCCGGTCCGCAGGTAGGCGCGGCGCGACTGCGCGCCGAACCACACCGGGATGGGCTGCTGGACTGGCAGCGGCGCCAGCCCCGCCCCGGTCACCCGCTCGTAGCTGCCCGCATGGGTGACTGTCCGCTCGGTCCACAGCCGCCGCAGCAGGGTGACCTGCTCGGTCATCCGGTCACCGCGGTCGGCGAAGCTCTTGCCAAGCGCCTCGTACTCCACCGCGTTCCAGCCCAGTCCGATTCCCAGCCGGAACCTGCCGCCGGTCAGCAGGTCCACCTCCGCCGCCTGCTTGGCGACGAGCGCGGTCTGCCGCTGCGGCAGGATGATGATGCCGGTCACCAGCTCAAGGGAGGTCAGCGCGGCCAGGTAGCCGAAGAGCACCAGCGGCTCGTGAAAGGTGGTACTGATGTCATAAGGGCCGTTCCAGCCCTGGTGCACCGCCGGATCGGCGCCCAGTACATGGTCGTAGGCCAGCACATGGGTAAACCCGAGTTCCTCTACCTGCTGTGCGTAGGCACGGACGGCGCCGGCATCGGCGCCGATCTCGGTCTGCGGAAACACCACACCTATGTTCACGAGAACCTGTCTACCTCATCACGAACCGCACCTGTTACCTCAGGCCGGACTGCACCTGTTACCCCTGGGCGGACCCGCGCCCCTGGGCGGACCGCACCTGTCATCTCAGCGGCCGGACCCGCGCTGAGCTACCCCACCGCGACCACGCCGGAAGAATCGCCGGGAGAATCGCCGGGAGAATACG
>Ga0302308_10000710_pt1 | contig 28535 bp, 21 predicted proteins | sample III_Palsa_E3_3_FD_200531 | JGI IMG/M metagenome (GOLD analysis project Ga0302308, IMG submission 200531) | Peat permafrost microbial communities from Stordalen Mire near Abisko, Sweden - III_Palsa_E3_3 | ecosystem: Environmental > Terrestrial > Soil > Palsa > Peat permafrost | place: Sweden...
CCTTGATGGCCGACGATCTTGTTCATATCCACGGCAACGGCCGCATCGATCGGCTGGCCGAATACCTGGATGGCGTTGCAACGAAATACGTTTTTCACAGGATCGAACGCGGCGAACTTGATATTCGCCTCTATAGTAACGCCGCCGTCGTCGTGGGCCCGCTTGATCAGACGGTTGAAATCCGAGGAGACGACAAGCGCAAGGAAATCAAGGCGATCGTCAGTCAGACCTGGGTACGCAAGATCGATGGCTGGAAGCAAAACACCTGCCACATGCACTTTCTGTCTGTCACTTAAGTGACCTCAAGCGTAGGGCGTTCCCGCCAACAATGCATTTAACCCAACGGCTCCACGATCAATGAGTTTCAGAAAAAGCGCCTGAGCCTCCTCGGCATTCTGGGACCCTTGATAAGCTTCATGTGCCTTGATGAAGGCCACGCACCATGTCGTCACCACAAAATTGGACGCAAGGTACGCATCGAGATCATCGGCACTGCGACCAACGCTTTCAGCCAGTGCTACCGCCAATAGCGCAGTAACCTCATCCCGTATCGCACGTGCGCGCGCCTTAAGCGCCTCACTTGCTTTGATGGTTACAAAGAAAAGCTGACTTCCCGGCGAGAACCGGACGTAAGGCATCTTCTCTTCGACGACGCCGTGGGCAAACTGCCGAAGCGTTTCAATCGGCGGGGTATCGGGTTTGCGCTGCCTGAGCGCCATAACCAGGTCCACTCGACCGTACTCATCCAGGTCAAAGAACATATCCTCCTTGCGGGGAAAGTACGTGAACACTGTCATGCGCCCGACATCGGCCGCCGCGGCTATTTCATCTACCGTAACTTGATCAAAGCCGCGCTCGTAAAACAGGCGCGTCGCTACATCCGAAATGGCTCGCCGAGTGGCCAGTCGTTTACGGGAAAGACCTGCTGAAGGCATTGACATGACCTAGAATATCCACATATTATGGACTGAGTACACTTTTATCGTATTCGGTAACTAACTCCATGAATAATACCGGAAATATCTTGATCTCCGGCGCCAGTTTCGCAGGTCTCGCTACGGCCTTCTGGATGAAGAAGTTCGGGTACCAGGTGACAGTGGTTGAGATCTCAGAAAATCTCAAAAAAGGCGGGACACCCGTCAATATCCGCGAGGGAACCGTAGATATCGCCAAGCGCATGGGACTCTTTGATCAAATCGAGGCAAAGCGGGTACGTATGGAGTCCATGGAGATCGTGAACTGCGACGGTACCGCCCAACACTCAACAGAGGTTCAGGCCGAGAACGAGGAGTCCGGGACGATCGACTACGAGATCGAACGGGACACCTTGCTGAATATCATGTTCGATGCCGTGAAGGGTGATGTTGAGTTCATCTTTGACGAAGGTATTACATCGCTCGAAGAGACCAATAGCGGCATCACGGTATCCTTCAAAAAGGGAAAACGTCGCGCGTTTGATCTGGTATTCGGGTGTGACGGCGTTCGGTCCGACTTGAGAAGATACTGGTTCGGCGCAGACCAAGAGTACTCACATTTCCTTGAGTCCTATGGCTCCGTCACCGTCCTGGACAAGCTGCTGATCAAAGAGAATACCTCTCAGGTCTACATTGAGCCGGGCAAGTATGTCCAGCTGAGCGCCTACAACAACAAGACGGACATCATTCTCATATTCTCCTCCGAGAAAGAGATCCCGTACGATTACCGCGACACGAAGCAGAAGCAGAAGATTTTGCAGGAGCAATTTTCTGGCGTTGGCTGGCGCGTCGCTGAGCTCATGCAGGAGGTCAAGAAAGCCGACGACTTCTACTTCGGCGGCCTTTACCAGATCAAAATGCCATCATGGACTAAAGGCCGGGTCGCTCTGGTCGGCGATGCCGGATACTGTGCCTCTCCGGCTGCCGGACGGGGCGGATCGCTCGCTATAGACGGTGCGGCAGCCCTGGCTGATGCGTTCGAAAAGAGTGGCGGCGACTACCAAGCAGCATTTCAGGAATACAACAGGGCTTTCCGCCCGTTTGTAGAACAGATCCAGCACAACGCTGTGGAATTTGGATTAACTTTCCTCCTTCCTAAGACGGCGGAGGCCATTCTGGAAAGACAGAAGTAGGCGAAGCGCCACCTACCTTCCAATCGTGACCTGGGTTCCCTCATCAGCCACGGCCGCCTGCTTGAGGAATGAGAAGAGCCGATTTCGAACGCCTTTTCCTCAAGTGGAAGCTAACAAGGAGGGTCGCGTGGCCGAGACACCTTGCTTGAAGTGCCTACGCAGCAGTTGATGGGCCGGCTACGTCGCGCTCCTGCGCCAGTGCCTCGCTCACCTGCCAAAGCCGCTCGGCGGCGAGATCATCCTGTGCGGCAACTGAGGGAGCCTTGAGCTTGCAGTCAATGTACGCCGCCCTACCGATTCCGTCCGTTGCACCGGTGATCAGGCAGACCTTTTCTTTCACCCTTCGAGCGCTCCCATCCCAATTTCAGGCCTGCGGCTGGCAAGCCGCAGCAGACGAGTACCGTCGCTCAAGTACCGCTCTGGGCGCCCGCTGCCGTCTTACGTGGCTTGAGTAGAATCTTATCGCCGGCGGCATCGACATCCAGCGGCAGCATTCCGGAAAGGGTCGCCGCAAAGGCCTCATTGTTTCCAGTGCGGTAGTTGCCACTGATGAGGATGTCACCCATCTGTGGATCCGTCAGCTCCAACTTCTGCCTGCTGTAGCGGTTAAATTCCGCCAGCACATCTCTCAACGCACGTCGTTTAAAGACGGCGCGCCCGCTCTGCCAGCCGGTCGCGACCTCAATGTCGGGGCGGTCGGCAATCACTCGCCCATTCTCAAAGGCCAGACGATCCCCCGGCAACATCACGCGGCTATCAGCACTGTCCTCGACCCGCACCTTGCCTTTGGTCAACAACACGCTGATGAGACCGGTCTCCCGATCGACATCGAACTCAGTACCGACCGCGGTAACCTGCTCATCGCCGGTTGTGACGACAAAGGGCCGCGCCTCATCCTTGGCCACCTCAAAGTGTGCTCTGCCGCGCAGAAGCTCCACCGCACGCTTTCGTCGACTCATCGAAACCCGAACTGAAGTCGAAGTGTCGAGCAACACGAGGGAACCATCGACCAGGGCAATACGGCGCTGCTCGCCAAAACCTGTTTCAAATGCCTGTGAAGTTACCCGGAACTGAGTCGTCCATATGATGGCACCAGCCACCAACACGATGGCGACGCTTGCGGCGACGGCAAAGCGATTTACATGCCAGGACCTGGGGGGCGGCATGGTTTCCCGACCGACCAACTCCCAGGCCGTGTTCACAAGGTCAAACGCCGCCTGATGCTCCGGCCCGCGCTGCAACCATGCTCGAAATCCCGCCTCAACGTCCGGGCTGCGCTCCTCGGAGCGCAGGCGGGAGAGCCAGATGGCGGCCTCGGCGCGAACAGTGGATTTGGATGAACCCGTTTTCATTTCACTCGGAAATCCGATCGGCCAGGAACAACGTGGCCTTGGCGATATGTTTCTCGACCGCGCTCACCGAGATGCCCAAGATTTCTGATATTTCCCGATACTTTAAATTCTCAACTCGATGCATGAGGAGAATTTTTCGGGTGCGCGGATTGAGCTTGCCCAAGGCAACGCGAACCTCAGCCAGACGCTGGCGCATGCTCAGGATCTCCTCCTGCAGCGGCGCCCCATCCTTCAAGGACATCAGGAGCGACTCTGCGGAGTCCATCGGCGCAATCTGCGAACGGCGGTACTCATCGCGGGCGATGTTGACAGCCGCCGTCACCAGAAAGCCGGACGGATTCTCGACCCGATGCATCACTTGGTACTCTTCGAGTTTGATATAGGCCGCCTGTAGCAGGTCTTCAGCATCCGAGGCGCGCGTCGCCGAGGCGACCGTGCGGATAAGTGACCGCCACATCGCAGGCGTCGGGATGAACCTCATGCAAGCTTCCCCCTCTTGGGCGCAGGTACCACATATTAGTATTTTTCATGTACGGACGCCCGAAAAGCTTGTGTCACCCGACGACGAGCGGGGCCGCACTTCCCTCACCTTCCTCTTCGTGAGATGCCTCAACGGTAATGGAATAAGGCTTCAAAGGGCGTATGGGCGCCCCTCGCGCGCTCCTCGCTTCGCAAGGGGTCGACCCAAGTTCGCCGCTGTAGGGACTTAGGGATCAGCCTTAGATTACGCGACGGTAACTTTGAGGTGACGGCTTGCCTTGGCTCAAGGGGTGGCGGCCCCTTCGAGCAGTTCCGCAAGCCTCTGCGGAGCGTCAATCATTACGTCATGACCCGCGGGCACCTCGAGATAGCGCCACGTTGGATCAGCCTTGGTCTTTTCCCCAAATTCGGTAAGGCCGTTCCATCCGGTCGCCTTGATGAAGGTTTTGCGTCGCATGCGGTCTCTGGCGCCCGTGAGCTGCAGCTTCTGGGTCATCGTTTTGAGAGGTTGCGGCGTGCATTCCGCATCAACCCATGGACGATCCGCGGGGTTTACTTGAAATTGCTCGGCGGGAGATGGCTTTACATATCCAGCTTGATCTGTCGCGGGAGTTCCGCCCAGGTAATCGACGAGCGACTTGCCGTTGTCAGGCACAAACGCATCGAGGAACACGATTGAACTCACGATGCCGGTATTGAGCCTCTCAACGACCCCGGAGATGACCATTCCGGCATACGAATGACCACACAAGATGATGTCAGTGAGTCGTTCCCATCGAATGACGTTCACAACATCCTGGATATGGGTATCCAAGTCTATTTGCGGATTGATGAGGTGAGAGCGCTCGCCTAGGCCCGTCAAAGTTGGGGTAAAGACGGTGTGCCCCCGCTGCGTCAAGATGCTGGTCACCCGTTTCCAGCACCATCCTCCATGCCATGCACCGTGCACGAGCACGAAAGTGGCGGGCTTCGCCGCCGGCGCGGCCATCGCACTTGTGACGCCACCTGCCAGCGCCAATCCGGAAAGGCTCAGGAACTTCGAGCGGGTGATCTTGCGCATCAACTAGGCCTGCCCTTGAAAATAGTCGTGGCGCTGCAGCTTTTCCAGGTCGCGTAGGTCAGGTGCACTAAGCTGCGTGAGGGAGACCCACCAGACACCCGACTGGAGTTATTTCATCCCGGCCTTAAGCGCCCTATTGGCCTGATACAGGATGTAGGCACGAATGCTACTTGCGCTCTCGGGGTTCACTTCCTCCCCAAAGGGCGCCATGCCGTTATGTTGCAGCTGACCTTTCACCACGACCTGGTTGAAGGCCTCCTGATCCTGAATGAATGGCGAGCGGCGCAGGTCCGCAGGGCCCGTTTGGCCCAGTCCCCCTCCGCCCGCCCCGCCGCCATGACAGCGTTGGCAGTAGCGGCTGAAGAGGCCCGCACCCTTATCAACAATGGCCATAGGTTCCGTCGCGGCTTGAGTTACCAGAGGCGCCGGAGCATAGGCCGCCTTTGCGGGCAGTGTGTCCGTGCCGCCAATCCTAAAGACCAGCAATCGCGCAGGGCCATTTGAATCCGTGTGACCCATCGGGCCGGCGCTCGCGCCGCCCCAACCGGCCATCAGGGCAATGTACTGTGTTCCATCAAGCTCATAGGAAGCCGGACCAGCAAGAACGCCGGTTTGGGCATTGAAGGTCCACAAAGCTTTGCCGGTGTCATCCGCGTAGGCATTCAGAGCCCCTGACTGCGCCCCTTCGAACACCACACCGCCAGCGGTGGAGAGAACGCCGCCATTGAGACTCCACTTGGCTTGCGGCGCCTTCCAGACCGCCTTCTGAGCCACCGGATCCCACGCAAGCAGATAGGAGTCATGATTGCTGACGACGGCGGCGGAGTCTGCCCCTACCGCACCAGCACTGGGATCGCCCCCCGGCGGGCCCGCGCTGGGCAGATGCACATTGGCTGAGAAAAGGCCGGCACCGGTGTTGAACCCGAGCTTCGAGCGGCCGGTACCGCCTTCCGTCTGATCATTCGTATAAAGGAATGAGTCTTCGACCACGGCGAAATAGGCAAGGCCTGTCTTGGGGCTGAAGGACATCGGCTGCCAGTCATGGGCACCGCCAGGTCCCGGGGTCGCCATCCACGGCTTGTCGTTCTCGCCGAAGTGGGAGTCCGGGTTTTCGATCGGGCGGCCGTTGGCATCCAGACCCCGGGCCCAGTTCACCGGTGCGTAATTGCTACCCCGGATGAACTTACCCGTGGCACGGTCAAGCACGAAGAAGAAGCCGTTCTTGGGGGCGTGCAACAAGGTCTTGCGCAGCACGCCATCGATTTTGATATCCGCCAGAATGATTGGCTGGGTCGAAGTGTAGTCCCAGCTTTCCTGGGGGGTCTCCTGGAAGTGCCAGACGTACCTCCCTGTCTCGGGCTTCAGGGCCACGATAGAGCCCAGGAAAAGATTGTCACCGCCGCCCGGGCTACGCATGGCGGAGTTCCAAGGCGAACCATTACCGCCGCCGACGTACAAGAGGTCAAGTTCCGGATCGTAGGCCATACCATCCCACGGCGTGCCCCCACCCCCGAGCTTCCACCATTGCCCGTGCCAGGTCTTGATGGCGAATTTCATGGCACTGTCGGAAGCCGCGCCCTCTTCCGCCGTACGTCCCGGCACCATGTAGAACTTCCACCTGAGCTTGCCGGTTTGCGCATCGTATCCGGCCACGAAACCTCGAGCACCGAGCTCGGCGCCACCGTTGCCGATGATGACCACGCCCTTGATCACGCGCGGGGCGCCGGTTATCGACAATCGAGTGGATTTGGGAAAGGTCTGAGTCGACCACACCTGCTTACCCGTTTTCGCGTTGAGCGCGATCAATCGCCCGTCAAGTGCGCCCACATAGATCTTGTCACCCCAAATGGCTACACCCCGGTTCACAGGTGAGCAGCAAGTATTGATCTGCCAGTACTTGGTGTCCGGTACGAAGCTCCAGAGCTTCTCCCCGCTCCTCGCGTCGAAGGCCCACACTTCAGAGAAGTCCGTGGACACATAAATGACGCCATCATGCACGATGGGCGTCGACTCAAGTCCCTGACGGTCACCAAAGTCGTAATGCCATGCCAACCCGAGTTTTTCAATGTTGGAGCGATTTATCTGCGTCAAGGGAGTGAAGCGCTGCTCGAAGTAATCCCGCCCATGCGCCAGCCATTCCCCATCCGGAGCTGCAATGATCTGTTTGGCCGTGACGCCATCGGCGCCCATGCTTGACCCGGCTGCCAAGACGGAACATGTAGCGGCTACGGCAACTAAACTAGTAGCCGCCCATTTACCCAATTTCATGCAATCCTCACTGAGGTCTTTTTCTTAGACTTTTGCTGAACGTCGCGATCTTTATGCGTTGCTGGATGCGGTTACACAACCGAAAAACAATCCCGCACCTAATTTCCGGGCGCAGGTGCACTACCATCTGCACCCACACCACCGCGGTCACCAAAGGGACGGCCGACCCTAACCCCATTCACGGTTACGTTGATCAACTGTCCGCCGTTGGTACCATCCTTAAGCGGGTGGATCAGCACTTGCGCTTTGTCGCCTGGCTTGAGCGAGTTGCGCGTCCAGCCGAGGCGTGAGAGGCCATTCGGACCCCCGCCCTCCACCGACCATTCCACATCATTCCCCGCCGCGTCCTTAACGGTGACCTGTATCCAGGCGTGGGGATTAGTCCATTGAAATTCCTTGACCGTGCCATCGAGCGTGATGGTCTTCTTGGTGTCGAACATCGCAAACGAGTGATGTGCGAAAGCGGGCGCGGCGACCACCATCGCGACCACCGACAGCACCAAAGCAAAACGTTTAATTTTCATGTTGCATCTTTTTGCATAAAGAGGTTGTCTTAATCATGCGAGTGGCATAAACCTGCCGAGTCACGACACTTGCTACTCGACGATTCGAATTGCGGCCTTCGTGATTGAGGAACCTACTTAAGATCCACGGCCCGCTCCTCGGCCGATCATTTCGCGAGCCACGGAAGCGAACCCAAAGGAACAGGCTCCCTCGGCCACTGCCGCGCCAAGCTCATGCGGCGGCCGGCCGCGCACACCCAAAGCTGCGCGACAGAGCGCCTTAGGGAACGCAATTCCGTTCACCTTCCCTCAACTTTGGCTGCCTTTTACCCGTCTGCGGCAACGACGGTCCGGGAGGCAAATTCCTCACATTTTCTTGGTGTCACAGGTGTTCTCACGCCTCCCCCGATGGGGCGCTCATCTTGGGTCCACTTGATGCGTACTTAGCTGACGCTGGCAGCGCCGGGTCCAAGAGGTGGCCGGCGCCTAAAGGGCCTTGGGCCCGTCTATCAGGCCTCAGCCAGCGCCTTGAGCGCCCGCAGCCATTCCCCGTGGGCGGTAAGGAGGATGCGCCGGGTGCGGGCGCGTAAGAGCGCCGGAAGCAGCCCTCTTTGCGCTTCCTCCGTCATCACGCGACAACCCTCCGGCGCGGGCTCGATAAGCTCGGCATGGGCGCCGCGCCGCTACTGCCAAGAGGCCCCTTCGCCAGCCAGACTAGCATCCGAGGTGGGTCGAACGTTCACGGTCCTAGCTCGCATATTTCCGCGATTGACGCACCGCTCGCATTCTCCTCGGGCAATACTTCCCATCTTGTCCTTCGCTTGTCATCAAAGGGGCAGAAAATCTAGGGCGCCGGCACAAAACGAACGGCCCCTGGCGAATTGAGGCTCGCCACTGCGTTACTGGATGAAAGCTTCCCTGTCGCAGGATCAATAGCAAGCCCCACAACGGTTCCACTCCCCTCGTTGGAGGAGAACAGAAAGTGGTTGGTGGGATCGATGGTAAGGTTCGAGGGCGCGCCCTCCACCGGTGTGTAGTCAATCAGCGTCAGCATGCCCGTCGATTGATCCACCCGGTAGGCGGCGATGGTCGAGCCCTTCATCGCGCGGTTGCCGACGTATAGGTATCGCCCCGTGTGATCGATCTGGATCTCCGAGTCGCTTTTCATACCCGTCCAATCCGCAGGCAGCGTGGGCACGGATTGTATCTCTACCGGCAATCCGCCATCTAAGCGAAACGCCTTGACCACGGCCGCCTGCTCGTGATCAACGTAGAGGAACTTGCCGTTGGGACTTACCTGCAAGCGGCGGGGTCCAAAGCCTTTGTCCACCTGGATGAACGGCGTGCTGAAGGCCTCGATGGTTCTCTTGGATGAATTGACGCGATAGACGTAAATGCGATCTAGTCCCAAATCGGCCACATACATGAATTTGTTATCGGGGCTGAATATGGCGCCATGGATCATGGGTCCGGTCGCATGCCCCTGGTGCGGCACGGCGCTGCCATCATTTACGTGGCGATCAACGAAGAATGCCTGGCCTAAGTGGCCGTCTGCCTCCACTGGAAAGGCCGCCACAGTGCCTACAGCATTGCAGGCAACCGCAATGCGCCCTGAGGGGTCCAGCACTACTTGGTCCGTCCCTCCCCTCAAATGGTCATCGCGCGTCGGAAGGCCTTTGGAGTTCACCATGTTCAGAAGGCGCAGTGCTCCGGTCTGGCTATCTACGTCGAAGGCGCTCAAGGTGTCGGTATAGCTGGCGTTCTCGTCAAACTGCCAGTTGCCGCCATAAAGCGCTTTGCCATTGGGAGCCGCCCAGATGTGGTACAGATTGCTACCCCGCGCCTGCAGGCCAAGGGGTGTCAACGTCGCGCTGGCGGGGTCAAAGCGCCACGCATAAATGCCCCTGGAGGTGCTGGGAGCGTCCGAGTGGCTACCCACATACATGTAGTAGGTGCTGGGCGCGGCCTTGGCCGCGCTCGCCATCAGAGGCGTGGCAATAAGTCCTGCAGCAATCACAAGCTTAGAAGTGCGCACTATTGTCTCCTCAATCCTTGATAGCCGGACATCCGAGTGCAGATGCCCTGCTCGAAGCTCAGTGAATCTTTTCCGCCTGGGCGCCCGAGGTGATAATCCCGCAGGCGTAGTCATGCACGAAGCTGCCCGCGGGGAGCCGCTTGTAATATCGCGTGATTGTCCAGGGCTTCGCGAATGCCACCGGATCCTCGACCTGTGCCTGCGCTTGCAACCGCCCGTCGGCAAGCTTTTGCACCCAGGTCGTGATATGGAGCTGATCGCTATGCTCGTGACCGACATCGTCAAGCCAGGTGTCATCGCGCAGGGCCACGGTATCGATCACCAGGATGTCACCCTCCCAATGGCCGATGTTGTCCCCCGTGTAGCTTGGGGTGACGACATCCGCATCGATATGCGCTCGACCGTCAGTGAAAATGCGCTGCACCGAATTGAAATCGTTCTCCAACGCATGCCGGACGGCCCCCTGGGTGATGATCCACTCGTGAATCCCCGACATACCCAGGTTTCGCGGGGTACCAGCAAAGATTCCGCACGTCTTGATGGGATCGTCGGCCTTTTTGGCTCCCGGTTTTGCCTTGTGTTTCTCGAGCCAATCCGCTTTGTAGACGGGCGCGGCATCCTTGAAGGGCTGCACGACCCAATCCCCGCTCCAGTCGGGTAGGTCCGAATAAGGTATGCCTGATGCAGCCTGGGCCGCCCCGGCGGCCAAAAGAGCTGCAAGGCTTACGAGCAGAGGTAGCGTCTTCTTGCGCATTGATGGTTCCTGTTAACTAAAGAGGCTTGCCGTTGCCGTCGAGCACCATGGTGTGACCATCGGACCCCACCGGATTGCGGTGGCTTTCGCCGCAGGCGTAGTCCAGCGCCTCGCCCTCGATGCGCTTGTACAGACGCGTCACCTTCCACGGTCGCGTAAGGGCCGCAGGATCAGTGATGATGAAGTCATCCTGCATAGTGTTCGCATCTCGACGATGGATGCGCTCCACGATGTGCGCCCTGTCGCTCAACATGGCACCGGTGCGGTCGATCAACACCTCGCCCTTGATGTGAACGGTGTCCACCACCAGCGTGTCCGCCTCCCAATGCCCGACCGAGTCACCCGTGAAGTCGTTGAAGCCATCGGTGCCTTTGCGGTGGCCGCGGCCGTCGGTATAGATATGGCGCTGTTGGCTCCCGTTTTCGATGAAGATCCACACACGCTCCGGGCGCACGACAAATTCCATGATGTCGGGCGTGCGCATATCTCCAGGGATGCTGCGCGGCATGCAATGGATCAGAGGGTCCGGCAGGGTATCGGCCACATATTCTGCATTTTGCGCCTCATACAGTGCCTGCCACTGTGCGTTGTAGGGCGGATGTTCCCGACAGGGCGCCTCGAAGGTGTTGCAGCCGTGCGGCTCGGTGGACGCCCCGTCAAAAACAATGCTGTTCTCCGCGTCTCCCAGGATCTGCCACGATCCGCTCCAATCAGGCAATCCAACGGCCTGCGACGCGTCCGCTGCGCACCAAGGCGCGAGAGCAATCTGCGCAATGGCGAACAACACCCGCAAAGCACCGCCCGACAGGTGCTGTGTGCGCCGCTTACGCCCATCCAATCCCGCCGCTTCATCAAAGCAACGGCCCGTCATGGCTGGCTAAACCGCTGACCGTATTCGTTGATCGGGTCACGGTAAACAGTATGAATGTGCTGCTCTGGGGGGTCATGAGGCCCCGGTTCGGGCGAAAACTCGATCCACACCGTGGGGCCCTGGATCCGAAAGTACGACGCGCCGTTCCTATCTGGCTTGTGAGTAAGTGGACCGCTCCAGGCGAAATAGGTCGCATCCAGTCCCGTCTTGATCTCATCTATCCTGGGCTTCGCGTAAGGTTCGGCAACGATGCACGCCCACTCGCAGATGAGATCCACAAGCATGGCCTTCTGATTAGGGGTCATCGAGGACGCCTTAAGGCCCACGGGGGCGACGACCTCACCGTCGTGGCCCGGGCCAAGCGCCAAGAGATTGACGGGATGGTCCAGCACGGCCTGCTGGCGCTCACCTGCATCCAGGTCGTTGACAAGCGCAAAGGCCTTGTCATTCTCGTCGGCCAGCACCCTCACGGTCTTTGCCCCATCCTGAAATGTCGCCGGCTGGACATCGATAGTGCTTGGAGTTATGTCGGCGTGAGACCCCGTGATAACGATATTCAGGCCCAGATGATGGCCACCGAACTCGACCATCCAAGGCGCAGCAAGGCTTGGGGCGCCGAAGATGCCGATGACGTACGTATCGCGGCCAGAAGGGAATGATGTGCCTACCTCGTGCAGAGCCTGATTGGCGCTAAGAACATCGAGTATCTTCTGGTAGCCCTTGGGGCTAAGCAGCGTCCGCAGCAGCTGCATCACCTCATCGCGCTGCATCGGGGAGAGGCTGCCCAATTGCAGGCCTGGGCGGGGCAGGTCGGTAATGGGCCGGTCTGACCAGATGGCGTGCCCATACTGCTCGCCCCCGGTTTGCGTACCCACACGCACGACGGTTGCGATCTTCTGCGGGGTAAAGGCGAAGAGTCCCGCCTTACGCTGCTCAGGGGACAGAGTCTCAAGGTAGGCATTCGCTGCGGCTACCGCCGCGCTCGTCTGGGAGGCCGATGCGCTGGAATGCGAACCCTTGGGCGCCGCCATTGCGGCAGATGGACCCACCAAGATGCCCGCTCCCAGGGCAAGTGAAGCCAGGGCACAGATGATGATTGTCTTCATGCCGGGCCTTCTTGGCGTCCCGAGTGGTTGTGCAACGCAGGCGGTCATAGGTACAACGACGTACCACAGAGCAAAATCCACCCCTGAATTTTAAGAAATTCTGCTTAAGCGGATCAGAACTGGTACCGCACCTTGACACCGCCGGTGATCAGTTGCGGCAGGGTTACAGAGACTGCCGAGAACGGGTCCCCCGTCGCATAGCCGCTGGTTGGGGACTTGCAGTTATTGAGGTTATAGACGAAGCCCTCGATGCTCAGTCCCTTGGTCAGCGTCAACCCGCCGCGTAAGTTCAGGATCTGTGTCGAGGGGGTCTTGGCGGTATTGGCCGAGTTGATCCAAACGCCGTCACGATAGATGAAGTCTGCGCGGATGAACCAGTCCACGGGCCTTGCGAAGGCCCTTAGGGTGTTGGAATACATAGCGCCAAGCGTCGTTGAAAACAGCGGCGCGTTCGGCAGGTACTTCCCCTTCGCGTCAAAACTCGTATACGGCTGGCAGGTGGTGCAAATGTAGCTGGTGTACTGAGTGTCGTTGTAGGCGGCCGACAGATTGAGCGTTACATGATCAAGGGGGATCAGATCCGCTTCGAACTCCATACCCTTCGCAACACTTGAGGAGCTATTGCTGTAGAACTGAGTGGGATCAGTCTGGCCCGGATTCGTCCCCAGGACGTTGAACGGATTGGCGGGGTCCGTCCCAGAAAAATAGTAAGTACCTTGATTGATTTGATGGGTCCAATCGTCATAGTAGATATCAGCCGCAATGCTTGCGCGGCCATCCAGGAAGCGACCTTTCACACCTGCTTCGTAATTGGTAATCAGCTCCGGAGGGGCCGCCGCTACCGCATCCACGCCGGCGGCTGCAATGGCGGCCTTTGAGACAGCCGGCAAATTCACATAAAACGCGTTGATCGCGGCGGGGTTAGCACCCTTGGAGTAGGTGAAATAGGCCATCAGGTCAGGTTCAAACCTGTACTGCAGGGAGGCACGCGGCAGAAAGTTGGAGGCTTTGATCTGGTCGGTCAGGACGAAGGTGTCGGTATACGAATACTCATAGTCGGTCTGATAACGGCCTTCGAAACTAGCTGTCACCTGGGGAAGGAAGTCATACGCGAAACTAAAGAACACCCCTTCCGTTTTAGACTTCGCGGGACTATCCGTGCCGGTTAGGCTACCAGGACCCACGGCGGTGCCGTTGGCATTGTTGTCATCGCCGTTGATGTAGCTGTAACCGATCAGCGCACGAAAGGGCTCTTTGGCATCCGTCGCAATCCGAAATTCTTCCGAGAGGTTCTGGTGCGCGATCTGCAGAAAGTAAGGGAAGCCGCCGGCAGTACCCGGCACGATTACCGGGAAATGCCCCGCATAGGGACCACTTGCGGTGGTATCCAGGTTCGACAAGTCGTACAGCGTTGCGAACTTGTTCTGGTTATAGGCGAATAGATTGGTGAACGTCAGCTTGATGTCGGGAAGCACATATTCAAGGGTTTGATCGACGTGGTCTGCTTCCCGCTTGAGGCCAAATCCTTTAGGTGACATGGAACCGGGGAGGAATCCGCCCGGATCAGCCAGGAAGGCGGCAATCGCTGGAGTGACAGCGCTATTGATTGCAGGAGTGATGTTGTAATTCAGCCCCGGCAACGTGCCACAGATGAAGGGCGTGCCAGCGATGACACAGTTAGCTTGATTGAACCTGGGCGCCGTCGTTTGGTAGGTTCCGAGCGCAGCCGGGCCCTCATTTTCCTTCATCCACAGGCCATAAGCCTTGAAGATTAGGTTTTCGATCGGAAAAGCGGCGAAGCCGACATGATAGCTTTGGTTTTCCTGATCCCCCAGGGTCTGACTTGGATTGTCCGCATTGGTGTACGAGCCTTCGTGCTTGTCGTACTTGGCGCCGAAGGTGATGAGCAGTTTGTCGGGGATGATTGGGCCGGAGAAGTTGGCATCCCCTAAATAGGTGTCGCGCGTGCCGGCTTCGCCCTCAACGTTTCCGGTCCACACGTTGGTTGGCGACTTGCTGACCACATTGATCGCGCCGGCAAAAGTTGCCCTGCCGAAATAGGCACTTTGCGGACCCTTCAGGATTTCCACGTGATCCACGTCGGCGAGACTTTCGATCATGTCCGCAGAGGCTACAGGCGTGCCGTTCAAGAAAACCGAAGTCGTCGGGGTGAGAAAAGAGGCAGGATTCATTCCCCGAATGATGATTAGCTGAACGACGCGATTGGCGTTCTGGTTTCCGGTCGGATTCTGAACATCGGTCACGCCGGGGGTGAAGGTCGTGACCTGACTAATGGTACTGATGCCGCGCTGATCCAAGCTCTCGCCACTGACTGCTGTGATCGCGGTCGGTATCTTCAGCGCGTCTTCCGAACGTTTGCGCGCCGTCACGATGACGGTTTCGAGCTTTTCCGTGGGCTCCTGTGCCGAGGCCGCTGGCGCGGTATCAGAACCTGCTGCAACCTGGCCGACCATTGCAACCTTCGCCGGTGCCGGGGAGCTACTCGGCTCCTGCAGCATCAGGCCGCCGGCCCCGTCAGATACAACTTTAAGGCCACTTGCGCCAACCAGCCGGCGGGCCGCCTCTTCAGCCGCAAGGGTTGCGTCCAACTTCTCAGCTTTTAGTCCCTCGACGACCCGACTTTCGAAAACGATGTTTACGCCCGTCTGCTGAGCGAGCTGATCCAGGGCCGACTCCAGGGATTGAGCCGGTATCTTGATATGGATGGGGGCTTGGGCCCAGTTCGTGCCAGCTGCAAGTGCAGCAATCGCTGCGCCCACAATTAGCGCAAACCTCAGCCTGGACTTGCGTCCACCCACTCGCCCCCTCCTCTTATTCGTTTTATGGATAGCTACAATCGAGCATCCGTTCGACGACGCTTGAAACGGCCAAACCCTCACTTTTGCTGCCGTCCGATTGCGCCTTTGCTACGCGTTGACAATTCAAGGCAATTATAGGTGCATCAAGGACTAAATCACCTCGTGGCCCACCCTCGTGGCGCAAAAACTACGCAGGCGGTGCAAAGCGCCAGCGGGAGCAAAGGCGCATTTTGCCATGCCGAAGCTCCGGCACGTTCCTTGGAGATGGGCCGTCGCGGGCAAGTTTCTAAGCTGTGCAGCCCGTCTGGCAGAATAAGTGCGGATCTGAGCCGGGGTACGTACCAAGACGCAAGTTGCTATAGAAAGAGCCGCCGGCAGGCATGTTTGTCACATAATGCTATTGCCTGCCGGTTTCATGCGAAATCTCGCCAAGACCTAAGGCGATAGAGGGCTGCTCGAGGGGCCTCGACCCCGGCCTAATTGGCGGGCGCCACGACCTTGGTTTCCACGAGCACATCCTTAGGCGAGAGACCCGCAGAGAGAACTACGTCCTTACGGGAAACCTTGACCTTCTCTACCGCCCCTGCCGTAATCGGCGTTCCCCAAAAGTAGAACTTCTTAAGCTTAGGCAAGCTCGCCACTTGGGCAAAACCGACATCTGTCACTTTCGTATTGACGAGATTGACGTAGGTGAGAGATTTAGCCATTGCGATCTGCCCGGCTGCCGCATCCGTCACGCCCGGATTGGCTTCCAGGCGCAGGTTCCGCAAATTGGGGAAGGATGCGATGGTCTTGACCATGGCGTCGGTCACGCCTGCATGGCGCAAATTTACCCGCAGGAGTTGCGGTGAGATCTTCGCAAGATCTGCAATCTCATCGTTCGTGACCGACTTTGCCGAAACGTAGTCGGCATCCAGTAGGTTTGAGGTCTGGTCGATTTTACGCAGAATGAAGCCTTCGCCTACCAGCTTGGCAACCTGAGCAGCTTCAGCCGCCGGAACGATCGGAAATGGCTCCTCGGCGGACATTTCTGTCCCACCATCTTGTTCCTCTTGACCGCCTTGCGCACCGCCTATGATCGCCGCCAGAGCGCTGGCAGCCTCCGGTGTGAGCTTCAAGGTACCGACGATCCCGCTTCTGGGCGCCCCTTGGGCGATCCACCAGCCGATCGCTGCCACCTCATTCTTGGTAAGCGGCGTCTTGCCATCCTTGGGCATAAAGTCCATGTCGTCAGGACCCAAGCTGATGCGCCGGAAAAGGTCACTCTTGTTGGGCACGCCCGCAATGACCACGGGCCCGTCTTTCCCACCCGTCATTAGGGTTTCGTAGGTGGCCACGGACAAGCCGCCGCTCATTTTCGAGTCATTGTGACAGGTCGAACATCTGTGCTGCAGGGCAGGTCCCACGACATCCAGAAAAATGTCGGCGGAAGCCACATCCTTAGGTTTTGGGCGGGTGGCGGCGTTGAGTGGTAGTCCCAACGCTTCCCGGATTGGGTTGGGAGCGTATTCGGTTAAGTACGTCTCACCGTGGGTGAGATTGCCACCCAGGTGCCCAGTCACGAACATCAAGGCGGTGATAATCAGGACGGGCAGGAACCAGATCCTGGAGTAGAGGCGATCCAGCAATGCGCCGCGGGCGAAAAGAGTCCTCAACGCATCAGGTGCCGGATGAGACTGCCTTGTCGCCCCATTGTCCCCCGCAGCCCCTGGTCTGTGCTGCAGCCGAAAACGTAGCAGGGCCACCAGGCAGGCCACTGCGCAAAGCGCGATCCCCGCCTCCCGGTGGGCGGCAACTGCCGGCATTTCCTGAAAACTTGCCTCGGTGGCATGCATCAGGCCTAAGCACACCGTGCCAATGGCCGATAAGGCCCCAGCGATCCAGATTGCACCGACTGTGCCCTCCAGAAACCGGAACGTCCCGAACCGCACCATGATCTCGAACACCACCGCAAGCGTCAGGATGCCAAGCGGCAGGTGCACGATCAGAACGTGAAAACGCCCCAGAAACCAAATGAACTGCATTGTTGAGATCGCCCCCGAACCGAAAGACATTTCTTCTGATGCGCAATCGCCTCCGGCCCCAAGGCCGGAAGCTGCTGCGATCTTTCTTAGACCCTCAGGCGATGATTCCGTGGACCACTTTGCCGGCGGTGTCGGTCAAGCGGAAGTCGCGGCCCTGGTAATGGTAGGTCAGCTGCTTATGGTCGATGCCCAGAAGATACAGAACCGTGGCGTTCAGATCGTGTACCTCGATGGGGTTTTCCACGATGTTGTAGCTGAAATCATCTGTCTTGCCGTATGCGATACCCGGCTTGGTGCCGCCGCCTGCCATCCAAATGGTGAAATTGCCGCCGTGGTGGTCGCGTCCACAATTGTCCGTAATCCCGCCTTGGGCGAAGACCGTACGTCCGAACTCACTCTTCCAGGTGACTAACGTGTCATCCAGCAGCCCACGCTGCTTAAGATCAGTGACTAGAGCCGCTGAGGGCTGATCCACGGCCCAGCAATCCGGTGGGTGGCGCCGGGCAATACCGGTGTGATGGTCCCACCCGACCTGGATCAGGTTGACGTACTTCACCCCTCTCTCGATCAGCCGGCGCGTCAACAGGCAATTGCGCGCGAAGGTGCCCGGATGGCGCACCTCCGGTCCGTACATGTTGAGGATGTACTCCGGCTCATCGGACAAGTCAGTGACTTCCGGCACTGACTCCTGCATGCGGTAGGCCATCTCGTACTGGGCAATCTTGGAGAGGATCTCCGGGTCGCCGGTCGTCTGGTACTGGTGACGCGAAAGTTCTCCGATGAAGTCCATTTCGCTGCGACGTTCACTGCGGGAGATACCGTCCGGATTTTCGACGTAGAGTACTGGGCTATTGCCGGATCGAAATTCCACGCCTTGGTGATTGGACGGCAGAAAGCCTGCGGACCAGGTGGCCTGGTTTGCACCCACTCCTGCGGCCTGGTACTCAGACTTCATGACAATGTACGAGGGCAAATTGGAGTTATCCGAGCCCAGCGCATAGTTGACCCAGGCGCCGGCTGCCGGCCGCCCCGCCAACTGAAAGCCGGTATGTATCAGAATATCGGCCGGATCATGATTGACCTGCGGCGTCCATATCGAGTGGATGAAAGTCAGATCATCCGCGATCGCCCCGATGTGTGGCATCAGATCCGACACCCACCGACCGCTCTGGCCGTACTGCTTGAATGGCGCGAGCGGACCCATGATCGGAAAGGAGGACTGAGCGTTCGACATGGCCGAAACTTTGGCCGTGCCCTTGACCGACGCTGGGATCTCAGTACCGTGCCGGCGGATTACCTCTGGCTTGTAGTCGAAGGTGTCCACCTGGCTGACTGCGCCCTTCATGTGGATGTCGATCACTCGCTTGGCGCGGGCTGGAAACTGACCGGTCGTGAGCTTTCCCAAATCCCCGCTCGCGGGCGCAGCCCCCGTGTTCGCGGTCTTGGCGATCAACTTTCCGGCCCCGAGGAGCTCGGCTGCGGCAATCGTGCCCAACGCCAAACCGGATCCCAACAAGGATCGCCGTGCAATGTTGGCCAGTTCCTTTGGATCGTATTTCATGGCATTTGTCCTAGCGCAGCGTATAGGCATCGGGTGTATTCATCACCCCTGCCGTCACCATCGTCATTGCAGCCAATTGGCTTGGGTCGATCGACGCATCAGCTGGCGCCACTCCCATTGCGAGAAGCTTCTTCACCTCATCGGGCGCGGCTTGCATGTGTGTGATCTCCTGCGCGCGAAAATTGCGCATCACGGCCAGTTCCGCCTCATCCGGATGGCGGCGAACCGCCAGGCGCCACAGTGTCGTAAGCTGCACATCCGCGTTGCTTGAGGCCTTGATCGCCCGTTCAGCTAGCTTTCGATAGGCCTCCATGAACTGGACATCATTGAGCATCACCAGCCCCTGCAGCGGGGTATTGGAGATCGGCCGCAGCACGCTCGCGTTGTAGCGATCCGGCATGTCGAACGGCTCAAGGTTCGCAACCGGCGCATTGCGCTTGATATAGGTGTACATCGAGCGGCGGTGGTTTTCATCCGCAGGCACGTTGGTTGGATACACGAACACGCTTTGCGCCGCGATCCCGTCCCAGATTGCATCGGGCGCGTAGGGAAACACTGCTTCCCCGCCGATGTGCTTGACCAGGAGCCCGGAGGCTGTCAGGGCATTGTCCCGAATGGTCTCCGCTGGCATCCGGAAGCGCGGACCGCGCTCCAGAAGGAAGTTACGCGGATCTTTCTCCTGGTCTTCGGCGGAGATGTTCGAGCTTTGCCGATAGGTGGCGGACATCACCATCAGCTTGTGCATGTGCTTCATGTCCCAGCCCGACTTCACAAACTCGACGGCAAGCCAGTCGAGGAGTTCCGGATGGGTGGGGTTGGTGCCCTGCGTGCCAAAATCATCCACCGTCTGCACGATCCCTGTGCCGAAGTGGCCCTGCCACATGCGATTGACGTAGACCCGGGCCGTCAGCGGCTGCTTCGGATCAAAGAGCCATTCGGTAAGGCCCAATCGGTTGCGCGGTAGCTTCTCGCTCCACGGGAATACTTCGGGGATGGCCTGCGCCTTCACTTCCTGCCTGAAGGAGTTATAGACGCCATGATCGAGCACGAAGTTCTTGCGCGGTACGGCTTGGTCACCGGCGATCATGACCCGGTAAATGGGGGACTCGACATTCTGCTCGGCGAGCCGGGCGTCAGTGAGATCCTGCCAGGCCTTCCTCACCGCCGGGTCCTTCTGTACCTCGATCGAGGCCATGTCGGCTTCGGCCTGCTGTGCAGGAATTGCCTCCACAGCCTTCGGGTCCTGCAGATACGCGACTTCCAGCGGGGTCAGGGCCCGGGTGAGTACCCTCACTTCATCCAAAGCCCCATCGACCAACTCCGGTACGTTGAAGTTGGTGCCGGAGGCTAACCCAAAGTAACTGCCGAACTGGCTGTTACCTCCTCGCGGGAAAGCGGTGCGGGTCAGATGGTCATGGTCGACTTGTACCGGCGCCTCTTGCCCATCGATGTACAAATGCATCCCTGCGGCTTTGGAATTACCGTCATAAGTTGAGGTGATGTGCACCCACCGATCGGCAGGCACATCGGCCTTGGTCGAGATCTGCAACATTTCCGCGGGCGAGTTGTGGATGATGTTGTAGGTCAGCTTGTTGTTGGACATCGCCAGCAAGTAGCCCTCACCCTCTATCTCGCCGTTGTTGTAGAGGATTACGGCACTCGCGCCGTTTGGCCGCGTGGCGTCGTAATACGGCTTCTTCGGTAGCTTCAGCCAGAAATCCAGGCTGTAGGGCTGCGTGCGTTCGAACTGTCCTACGCCCTTGTCCATCGAGAATACGGAGTCATGCAGCTGGATGCCCTGGCCCTTGTGACCGGGTACGAATTTCACGTGGCTTAGGTAACCCTTGGCCCCTTTCGGCAGGCCGGAATTGGTCCACAGGAGGCTGTCACCATGTACCCACTGGGGCAGCCGGCGATTGGGAATGCGTGCCACGAAGGCCAGCCGATCATCGGTATACCCGCTCGCCAGGAGCTGCTCTAAGGCCCAGTCCGCCTCCTTGGAGGCCAGCAGCGGCAGACCCGGGTCCGCCTTCAGACGGGCAAGATCCGCGGCCATGCTCGGGCCGCGCATCGGGCCCGGGGCATTGAGCATTGGCGTGGGCTTTCCTGCCGCCACATCCATAAGGATGGTCTTCTGCAGCATGGCCGCGACTTGGGCCGGGGTCTTGCCCGGCCACTTCTCCGGCGTGCCCGGGACCGGGACCCCAACGGGGCTAGGCTGCGGATTGATGTAGAGGGAAGCAAAGTCACCTTTGTAGCCGCTATCCAGGGGATAATAAGCCTGGGTGTCGGCCTCAATCGACGCCTGCGCAAAGGCTGCGCGACGGGCTGCGGACACGCTCGACGCCTTGGCCAACGCCTTCGACTGCGCTTCGCGCAAAGCGTTGCGATAGGCCTCTTCCTTAGCCGCAGTCACCGCCTGGGCGAGGTTCAGGCTCGTGCTCTGGAGTGCGCTCGGCCATTCAAGGGTGGCCCCCATCGGGGTACTGGGACTGAATGAGCTGCTCAAGCCCCGCTCATCCATCTGGTTGAAGAAGCCCGACATTGAATAGTAATCGGCCTGACGGATGACATCGTACTTGTGGTCGTGGCACTTGGCGCAGCCGACCGTAAGTCCCAGGAAGTCCTTGCCGACGAGTTCGGTGCGTTCCTGCACGTAGTTGATGCGGAACTCCTCATCAATCGCGCCGCCCTCGGCATCCTGGCGTCCTTCTTTGAGGAAAGCGGAGGCAAGGAGTTGCTCACGGGTAGGATTTGGCAGTTGATCGCCGGCCAACTGCCAGGTGACGAACTTGTCGTAGGGGATGTTGCGCTCAAAGGCCGAGATCACCCAGTCGCGGTAGGGATAGGAGATCGGACGGGCTTTGTCGTCCAAGCCGCCCTGGCTGTCCGCGTAGCGGGCGACGTCCATCCAGATACTGGTTTGACGCTCGGCGTACTCCTTGGACGACAAGAGGCGATCGACCACCCGTTCGTACGCGTTCGGGTCCTTGTCGGCCACGAACGCGTCCACTTCGCTCAAGGTCGGCGGTAAGCCTGTGAGGTCAAGGTACACACGGTTGATCAGCGTCTCCCGATCGGCCTCAGGCGCCGGTTTCAGGCCTTCCTTGGCGAGGCGGGCGTAGACATAGCGGTCGATCTCATTCACCGCCTCATCGTTCCACTTGGACCTCTCCGGCTCCACGACGGTCGGGGTGATATACGCCCAGTGCTGCTTGTACTCGGCACCTTGCTTGATCCAGCGCTGGACGACGGCAATATCGCGGGCGGAGAGCGTTTTATGCGTGTCCTTCGGCGGCATTCTGTAGTCGGCATCGGTCGATGTGATGCGCTTGAATAGTTCGCTCCCATCGGGAGCGCCCGTCACGATGGCGCGTTTGCTCTTATCCTCGGGGATCGGAGCGTAAGCGGCCTGCTGGATATCAAGTCGCAGACCCGCCTTCTGGGTGGCTTGGCCGTGGCAGGCAAAGCAGTTTTGCGAGAGGATCGGGCGCACATCCCAGTTCCAGTCCGGATGATCCGGGATAGGTGCGCTGCCATCGGCAAACTGCCCACCCTTGAAGTGGGTGCAAGCCACCAGGATGCCGAGAACCACGGCCGCGACACCGGCGCAGATTATGAGCCTCGAGGCCTTGAATTTCGTCGATTTTGCCCCTGCCCCGAAGTCCCCAGCTGTTTTCGTGCTCATGCGCCTACGACGCTTGAGCGAGGAAATTCCTCATTCCTTTTTGGACCAATCTGGGCGCCCCTTCCAGGCTGTTTTCCAAGGTTTTTGGGACGTAGGTGTCGTTGTGGGACCGGCGGCAGCCCTTCGCGCCACCACCAGCACTTGTCCAGCCGCTTGCCAGGTCAACAATTGCAGGGGCTTCACCAGAAACCAGACACGCCCTGGCTCGTGACGAGCGCCAAAGATTACCGCGGAGGCTTAAGGCCCTCGCCCGACTGCGACCCAGGCCCGCCCCGCCCAGCGGACACGGCAGGGAGCCCGTACATCAACTTGAGGGTCCACCACCGCGCTAAAACCAAAAAGGTGAGGAAATCAGTGCCCCGCTCGTCGCCGGGGTTGGAGCAGCCTCCGTCTGTCTAAAGTGCAGTGACCCTTCGCGCGAACGGGGCCACACCGAAAAGTCCAAAATTTGACAATTCAATGCGCGAACTCGCTTGACCAAAGCTTAGGACCGTGCGGTTAGAAAGGCAGGGGCTGTCAGTTATACCGATGCGGTGAGGGTACCGAGTGGGAACTTCAAGAAGCGAGCTGGATGAGGATTTCTTGCGCAGGAAGTATGCGGAGGAAAGAGACAAGAGACTGCAGCGAGGCGTACGCACCTCCGTTGATCCCATTTCAACCGGCCTCTTCCCGGGTTTCAATGAAGACCCTTGGGTCACCGAGAAGATCGTCCGTGAGCCGATCCATGAAGCCGTCGATGTTCTGACGACCGGTGCCGGTCTCGGGGCAGAAGTGGCAGCCGCACGGCTTATCGAGGCGGGCGTCACCAACATCCGCATGATCGACTTCGCGGGCGACTTCGGCGGCACCTGGTACTGGCAGCGGTACCCGGGAATACGTTGCGACATCGAGTCGTTTATTTATCTTCCTTTGCTTGAAGAAATCGGCTTCATGCCGACGGAGAAGTTCTCAGGCGGAAAGGAGATCCTCGAACATGCCCGCGCAATTGGCCGCCATTATGGTCTATACGATAAGGCGCTGTTCCAAACCAAGATAATCGAGGCGCGCTGGAATGATGATGACGCCAGATGGCACGTGCGCACCGACCGGGGAGATCTCATTCGCACGCGCTTCCTATTGGGCACGAGCGGATTTCTCCACTATCCGAAATTTCCCAATGTGCCTGGACTTGCCGATTTCAAAGGCAAACTGATCCATCCTAGCCGTTGGGACAAGGAATACGCAGGCGGAGTCTTCGATGAGCCGATGCCGGGCCTCAAGGGCAAGCGTGTCGGTCTCATGGGCACCGGCGCCACGGCCGTGCAAATTTTGCCCGGGATCCATCCATACGCGGAAAAGGTCTACCACGTACAACGCACGCCGGCCGCTTGCGGTCTACGGAACAACCATCCTACGGACATGGATTGGTTCAAAAGCCAGAAGCCTGGCTGGCAAATGGAACGCATGCGCAATTGGCACACTGTCGTAAGCGGTGGGTACTATGAGGTCGACCTCGTTGATGACTGCGTGACACAGGTCGCGGGCGCCATCAATCGCGCTGCCCGCGGTGCCACCTCTCAGGCCGAGGCTGATGAAGCCAAGCAGCACGTGGACTACCGGATAATGCAGGAGATTCGCGATCTGGCAGGCAAGATCGTGAAGAATCCGGAGACGGCTGAGAAGTTGAAGGCATGGTACAACCTGTTCTGCAAGCGCCCGGTCTTTTCCGATGACTACCTGCAGAGCTTCAATGCGCCTAACGTCGAGCTCGTTGATACCGAAGGACATGGTATCGAGCGCTTCACCCAGACCGGCTTCGTCGCGAACGGCAAGCACTACGAGGTGGATTGCTTCATCGTGGCTTCCGGCTACGAGTTCGGCACGTATGACAAGAACTCCTCCACCTTCCCTGTCATTGGCCGCAACGGGCTAACGTGGGCCGATAACTGGGCAAACGGCGTTCATTCCGTGCACGGGGTGTTCGCTCACGGGTTTCCCAACTATCAGATCATCGGCGCGCTGCGACAGGCCGGTGCCACCTTGAACTACATGTGGCAGCTGGTCGAGCAGGCGGGACACGCGGCCGGGTGGATTGCGCAGGCTCTCAAGGATGGTGTTCGTACCCTTGAGGTCACCGCAGAGGCGGAGCAGCGGTGGAAATCGGAACTTGACGCCGTGCGCATTGATCGCCGCAAGCTCGCCGAAACCTGCACTCCGGGGTACAACAATAGCGAGGGCGATGCCTCCAAGCCCGGCCCCTATATGGAGTCCTATGACGGAGGCACGCTCGAATTCTTCAAGATCCTACGCCGTTGGCGCGAGGGTGAGTACAAGCACGACACGGTGATTACCTATGAGCCGGGGCGAGAGAAACCAGCGCCGGAGGTCTACGTGCATATCTAGCTCAAACCCACACTCGCCTCGCGGCCAGGACCACAAACAACACGGGCTTGGCAGCACTTAAGAGCGCCATGCCCATTTCGATGCAATCGGCGCCAAGGAGAACTGCGATGAGACCCCTCAAGACCCTCCTAGCTTTGAGCACGTTCGCCTTGGCGGCCCCGTGCGCCATCCATGCTCAAGGCAGCCACGACCCATCCCTCGGGACATGGGCGCTAAATGTCGCAAAATCACAATCCGATCCGGGTCCGGGACCCAAGAGTGCGACATGGACGTACGTGCAAACGCCCTCTGGTATCCAGCGAATCACTCACGAGGTCACCGGCACCGGCGCCTTGCTAGATATGACCATCACTTTCAAGCGGGATGGGAAGCCCTACCCCTTTGTTGGCAACCCCAATGTGGATGCGATCGCCTTCAATAGAGTGAGCCCCCTTAAGTGCAGATCCGTAATGATGCGCGGCGGGAAGATTGTCGGTCACGGGACCGAGATTGTGTCCAAGGATGGCAAGACCTTGACCATTGACGGCAAGTACACGTTCGTGGCTGGCAAGATCGTCCACAACATGATGGTATTCGATAGGCAATAGCTCTGGATCTCGGCTCCCCGGCGGACGACTAAAACGACGCCTGCGAGCCGGCGCTTTAGGCTGCAGCGTCACGCAGCAGCCTAAAGCCCTACCGCCTAGGCCCGATCCGGTATGTCCAGGAAACTCTTGGCATTTGACTGCTCGAGGTAGCGCCAGAAGTCCTGGACGCTCGGCAAGTGAGAGGTCGTGCCGCCATCAACCGGCAGCACGTGTCCGGTAATAAAGCGCGCCTCGTCCGAGGCGAGGAAGGCCACCGCGTTTGCCACGTCCTGCGCCTGACCGACAAAGGGCGTCAAAGCTGCATCTTCGTGCGCCTTGATCAGCTTCGGCGGCATCGTATTTAGGACCATCGGCGTCAGGATCAATGCAGGCGCGACGGCATTGCAGCGGATGCCGCGTTTACCGAACTCGGTCGCAACGTACCGAGTAAGTCCGATGATCGCAGCCTTCGAGGTTCCATAGGCCGGAAATTGCATGTCCGCCAGGAGCCCAAGGATTGAGGAGGTGTTGATGATCGAACCGGTGCCGTTCTTAAGCATCGCAGGCACCGCAGCCTGGCATGCGAGCATCATGCTGCGAAGGTTCACGGCCATGAACCTGTCCCAGCTCTCCGCGGTCAACGTCAAAAGGCCTACATCGTTCTTGCTGAAATTTGCATCCAGCAAAGCCGCGTTGTTGTGCAGGATGTCCACCCGTCCATAGGTGGCAGTAGCCTTCGCAACCATCTGCTTGATCTGTTCGGGCTGCTCCACATCGACTTTCAGGGGCGTCGCTTTACCACCCGCGGAAACAATCTCGGCCGCGACCGTCTCCGCCCGCTCCTCAAGAATGTCGGTCACCAGAACGCTCGCGCCCCGCGCTCCCATCGTCACCGCCGAGGCCCGGCCGATGCCAGAGCCTGCGCCGGTTACTATTGCAACTTTTCCAGCAAGGTTCATGAACGTACCCATCGCACAAGGCTTACCGTATTCAAGGCGGCCATCGTATCAATCATGGGAAGAGGTTCGTTCATGCTGGGTACTCCTGAAGGACTTTGCGAATGATCCACAGTGATGCGCGGCAGCTCTCAATGGCTAGGGAGGATCATCTCCAAATGATTACCCGCGGGATCCACCGCAAGCTGGATCGTGCCAACGTTTTCCTTCTTCGGCGTCCCCTCTAAAGAGCCGCCGGCCGCCTTGACAGCAGCTGAGGCCGCGGCCATATCGCTTATATTGAATACCATATGGGGCATACCGTCCCCTTCTACATCGGACTTGCGCTGCATGAGGATCACACGTGGCCCTGGATTGGCCTTGGCGCTCTCGACGGAGTCGCCGAACGCCATAACCACTTCGGTAAGCTCCCCAACGCGCACACGAATGATCTCGCGCAGGCCAAATACCTGCTCATAGAACTTCTGTGCGGCCTGAATATCCTTAGCTCCGAGGCGAAAGCCTTTGACGGACACGTCAGCATTGGCAGTTGCGCAAGCAAGCACTGCGGCGGAGACGCCGATCAAAAAGTTGGTTCTCTTCATGGATCTGTTCTCCCCTCTACGCTTAGGTTCCGTTGTAGGTACACACGGGGCCATCTCTCACAGGCGAGCCGCTAAAGCGTGGACGCCCCGATGAAATGCGCGGCAGCCATTGCTGCACTGCCCCCTTGGACGATCAAGAGGCGTAACGACCTCGCCCTCTTGCGGTGCTTCCGCGTTTTTTTGTACTCATGTCAGGAGGCGACGGTCAGACCGGGAATTTCCTCATTCTTTTTTTTTTCTCTCGCTTCCCTTTTTGCCTACCCAACGTGAGGCCGGAAAACGTGGCCACCTACACTTGCCCCCTAGTGAGGGAAGTTCTGCCTCGCTCGTCGCAGTTGTCTTAGGTTCGGCTTCTTGGGGCTACGGGCCGGGGGGACTTTCGATGCGTAAGATGTTGTGCCGCGCCCTGGTACTGGCGTGTAGTGCGGGGGCCGCTATGCCCGCCTTGGCGACCTGTGGTGCGAGCCAGTCCTCCCGCACACCCACTTTGCGCTACGTAATTAGCGGCGCAACGGCGTATGACACGAAAACCCATCTGACTTGGCAAAGGTGCAGCCAAGGCCAGACATGGAGTGTTTCCGGCTGCACGGGCGCCGTCCGGCAGATGAGCTGGGACGAAACCCACTCTTGGTCAGAAAACTGGCGCCTACCGACTAAGGATGAATTGCTGACCCTTGTGGCCTCGGAGTGCAAGAACCCAGCCATCAACGAGGTTGTCTTCCCCGGCATGGACCTAAAGCAACCTTGGTACTGGACAAGTACCGACTCCAATGCCTCCTGGGCCTGGGCCGTCGATCTTGGCGACGGCGGCACGAGCGCCTACGCAGGTCACCTCCACGCCTACACGCTCTCCGTCCGCCTGGTGCGCGACGATCGGTAGCAATCTTGGCCTTCCGGCCGTAACTTTTCGCAAACCATCGCCCGCGCTAAATCGGCGCCACTGCTCCTGTCGCTGGAGACCCTTGTATGCCGGGATCGATCCCGCCTATGTGCGCCAAGGACTTTGAGGAACTCCCAAGGAGAAGCACGGTGACCAACGGCGCTTTGCGAGCAGCCATTGTCGGGGCAGGAATTGGCGGCCTGTGCGCAGCCATTGCGCTACGTAGCCGCGGCATAGAAGTCACGGTCTTCGAAAAGGCCTCCCAGTTAGGAGAGGTCGGAGCCGGGATCATGCTCTACCCCAACAGCCTGCGGCAGTTGGAGCGCTTGGGGCTTGGTGAGCAACTTGAAAGATCAGGCGCCAGGATTGGCGTCGGATCCGAATACTATCGCTCCGACGGCACCCCGGTGGGTGCCATCGTTACCACGGACTCCTCAGGCTGGAACGGCATGTACGGGATGCATCGAGCTGATCTGCTGCGCATTTTGGCCGACGCCCTGCCAGAAGGCCTCATTCGCACCAATCATCATTGTGTGGCG